>ENA-OQNN01002140-OQNN01002140.1-human-gut-metagenome-genome-assembly--contig:-NODE-2140-length-10871-cov-3.053425_pt1 | contig 10871 bp, 9 predicted proteins | sample MGYA00242624_ERZ504870 | MGnify/ENA primary metagenome ERZ504870 (study PRJEB26092, sample SAMD00036379) | human gut metagenome | host: Homo sapiens | study: EMG produced TPA metagenomics assembly of... | reverse complement strand
TTTCTACATCGCTCATCTAAGTCACCTGCCATCTCATATAAGCATTTTTGCAATAGACTCTTTTCTTCTTCACTAATAGGGTGAAAATCCTTATTATTCTTAGCAATTTCATTAAGAATTTTTTTATAATTCAGACTCACTTAACTTTTCTCCTAGGATCACTTTTTCAATTTTTGCATATGTTTTTTTTCTATTAAATTTTTCTTCAGCACATTTTCTTGCATTCATTCCCATCCGACATCTCAAATCTTTATCCTCAATTAGCATTTCTATCTTAGTTGCTAAATCAATTGCATCTCCATTTTCACAATTTAGTCCCATATCATATTCTTCAACAAGTCTTCTATATTCATTAGCTTCTTGTGTATTTACAACTGGATGCCCACACGCTGCATAATCTGCGTGTTTATTGATTATGCTTTGAGCTGCCCCACCTATAATTGGATTAACTACAATATCACAACTATCAATCAACGCACACATTTCATCATAAGGTACTCGTCCTTTGAAGTAACAATCTACGCCTTTTTCTTTAGCATATTTTTCAAATTCTTCTTTTTGGGGTCCGTCTCCCATTAAAATAAACTGTACTCTCTGACTATCTTTCATACTAATTATTTTTAATGCATCTATCACACATTTAATATCATATGAAGTACCGAGTGTTCCACAATAGCCAATGCGTATGATGTTTTTTTGATGATTAGTGATTTTATTCTTCTTTACATTTCCATCATATCTTTCTAAATCTGTTCCAAGAAATACTGAACAACCCTGTTGAAGTTTTTTGTTAACTTTCATGGCTCTGTCAATATAAGTTTGAGAAACTGCAACAATTTCATCAGCTTTCCTATAAATTGAATTAGCTATTATTTCGAATGGTTTAAAAACAATATCTTTAATAATAGGAACATCAAAAACCATTTTAAATGCTTCTGGCCATAAATCCTGAATATCTATAATAAATTTAATTTTGTTTTTTTTACAATAGCTTGAAATCAGATATGGACCTGTTAAAGATGGAACTGCACAATAAATAACATCCGGTTTTTTTCTGTTTTTAATATATTTATATAAATTTAATCCGAATATATAATGTGAATAAAATCTTCTCAAACAAACATTTTTTTTATATCCTGGTTCTTCAACAAATGTAATTTTAAATGGCCAACTTACCTCCGTTCGGTTCCTATGGCTTTTTTTCTCGTGACAAAATGAACTTGTTACTATTTCAACATTATTTTTTTGATCTAAAGATTTAGCTAAATACAAAAATCTATCATTATCATTTTCTGAATAAGTGGAACCAAAATGAGAAACAATTAATATATCCATTTATTTAACCTCAATTATTTTCAGCTCGTTATATTTCATCATTACACGGCCTTCTTCATATTTTCCAATATAACAATTATTCTTTTTATTGGATAAATTGTTAATAATCATCCGCATATGATTTACGCCACACTCATAAGCATGTGGATATCCACCACCAAATCTAGGATTAACTTCGCTTATATAGTACTCACCATTTACATCAAAAATATCAATGTCAATTTGTCCTCTATATCCTGCATCAGAAACAAACGTCTGAATTAATTCAAATAATTTATCATCTTTAAAGGACACCGCTTTATCCGTTTCTCCTGCACGCATAATAATTTTTTTCTTCGTAAAAATTGACACGACCTCTCCGCTAATCATATCAATATAAACATCCGCACCAATTTCTTGACCATCAAGGAATTCCTGAATCATAAGATTCTCATCATGTGCGAACAATAACTCAACAGTTTCCTTATCATAAACTTTTGAAATTGCAATACTAGCACTACCTTTAGCTGGTTTCACAAACACTGGATATTTTGCTTTTCCTGCTTCAACATCTGCAAAAAATAACTCTTTATCCATATAGGACTTAGCACATTTATATCCATGAGCTGAAAGCCATTTGTACATCTCATATTTATCAAGGGACAGTTCACACAAATCATAGGAAGATCCAATTACCTTCGTTCCAACAGCTGTAAATTTATCCTTATTCTTAGCTAATAACGAAAGTTCTGGATCAATAAGACTTAAAACTCCGTCTATTTTTTCTTTTTGACATATATCAAGAATCACATCAATGTATCCCGGTTCAGTCATTCTAGGCACCGTATAATATTTATCTGCTTCATAAATAGATGGTGCAAGCTCACTCATGTCTGTGCAAATAACTTTTCCTTTTCCTGCTAAGGTTTTTTTAAAGTATTGGACAATTTTATTTCTTGTTCCTGAACTTAATATTAATATATTCATATTTCTAATCCTCTATCATTGAATTCATTACATACTGCTCTGGCTTCCATGCCTTTCGTACCAACTGATACTCTCCATTATTTTCAAGATAAACATCTGGAAAATATTTTATAAATAACGGAGTCAGGCACATCGTATATGCTCCAACCTTGTCATAAACAATCTTATCTCCGATACAAAGAGTAGGCATATTATTTCCCACGAATAATCGATCATGTTCCATACATGTATATCCGCTAATAATTTGTTTCGGGTGAACTATTCTTTCGCCGTCAATTATCAAAGAATAAAAATAACTACTCTTTGTCATCAATGGATCTATACTTGTTCTTGTACCATCTGTAACAACAAATCTATTAAACTCAGTATCTTTTACATCTATTACTGAAGTCACATAACTAATAGGCGCACCAACCACAGCCATCCCAGGTTCAATAATGAGTTTAGTTTTTTTCTTATCAAAACTCTTAGATAGGATATCTTCCATTATAGAAATGTATTCCTCAAACTGTGGTTTTGTAGATAATCCACCAAAAAAGCCGCCACCAATATCAACATAATCAAGATCAAGGCTAAACTCTTCTTTGACTTTACAAGCAACATTAGCAATCGCTCTATAGATATCTAAACTTCTTGTTTTTGAACTTGTATGTAAATGAATTCCGCTTATGTTAACTTTTTTCTCTTTAATTCGCTTTATTACTTTTTCAAGTTCACCATTTTCATAACAGAATCCAAATCTGCCACCCTCATTTGGGCATTGCGACTGTCCTGGACACATTTTTTCAATATCAAAATTGATACGAATTCCTATTGATTTTTTTTCTTCTTTTACCTCATCAAGCCAATCTATCTCTCTTTGCGAATCAATATTTACAATACATTCATTTTGAACAGCCTCTAAAAAACTCTCTTTAGTCTTTATTGGACCATTGTAAATAATTTTATTTTTAGTTACGCCTACAAGCTTTGCCAATTCATATTCATCTTCTGACACAGTCTCCGCATAACATCCTAATGAATCAAAATGTTTGATAATCCACGGAAGAGCATTTGTCTTATATGAGTATCCAATAATATAATTGTTCCAATGTTTTTCTAATGCAGAAGTCAGTTTTTTATAATTATCATCCAACTCATTTTTATGAATCACATAGAATGGCGTCTTAAAATTCATAGCCGCCGCTTTAATTTGTCCCATCAAAATCCTCCATTGTATCTGACGTATCTGATGAAATTCCTTCTTGTTTCAAAAATGCTTTTCCAATCGTCTGAAAAAGAATTTTCAGGTCGCCTAGAAATGTGATTTTTTCTACATATTCACAATCAAGTTCAAACTTATGAGTCCATGAGATTGAATTTCTTCCATTTACCTGGGCATACCCTGAAAGTCCTGGTCTTACGTCATGTCTATGTTTTTGCTTTTCTGAATAAAGTGGTAAATACTGAACTAATAATGGACGCGGACCAATTAAACTCATATCTCCCTTAATAATGTTGAAAGCTTCAGGTATTTCATCCAAACTTGTTTTACGAAGGAATCTTCCATATTTATTCAGTCGTACTTCATCTGGAAGATATTCTCCATTTTTATCTCTTCGATTATCCATCGTACGAAATTTTATTAGTTTAAATATTTTTCCGTTTTTTCCGGGTCGTTCCTGGGTAAAAAATGGATTTCCTCGCATAAAAATGAATCCCAAAATAATAAGAAGTATATATAACCAACAAAAAACAAGTACTGCAGCAAGTCCGCATAACAAATCTATTGGCCTTTTAAAATATTTCTCATATGGTCCATATGGTTTGTGCATTTCTCTATCTCCCATTACATACTTTCTTACTCAAAACAAGCCTTTATAACTTCAATAATTCTATCCTGCTGCTCTGCCGTCATTTTATTATCACTTGGCAGGCATAATCCTCTTGTAAAAATGTCCATTCCTACATCAGCCACTCCACCTGCAATATACGCATTTGATCTTGCACGTCCATTACCATCTCTGACAATAAATGGATTTAAACGATAAATCGGCTGCATATGCATTGGTTTCCAAATCGGTCTGCCCTCTGCATTAATAGATGCAATTGCTTCCAGAATTTCAGTCGGACATGTTTTTCCGGCTTCTTTGACATAGCAGACATCCTGCTCACCACGAACCTGTTTGCACATTGCGTCTTTGTCAATAATCAAGCAAGAAAGCCAATAGTTTGGTTCTGAATTTTCCAAATCCATTGGGTTCATGGATACTGGCAAGTCTTTTAATCCTTCTTTATATCTTTCATAGATTGCTTTTTTCTGTGCAATATGTTCATCCAGATACGGGAACTGTCCACGAACTACACCAGCTACTACATTACTCATGCGGTAGTTATAGCCCAGTTCTTCATGCTGATACCATGCTGCATTTTCTCTCGCCTGAGTAGACCATTTACGAACCTTGTTTGCAGCTTCTTCATCATTTGTCAGGAAACATCCACCTGAGCTACCTGTGATGATCTTGTTTCCATTGAAAGAAATTGTATTATATTTTCCAAATGTTCCTGTCTGGGTTCCTTTGTATGTAGCTCCCATAGATTCTGCTGCATCTTCTACCAGAATTGCACCATGCTTTTTAATAATTGCATTCAGTTCATCAATTTTTCCCGGTGTTCCATAAAGGTGTGCTGTGACTACTATCTTTGTATCCGGATAAATCTCAAAAGCCTTTTCCAATGCTACTGGGTCCATATTCCAAGTGTCATATTCTGTATCAATAAATACTGGTTCTCCACCCTCATATACAATCGGATTTACAGTAGCGTCGAATGTCATATCAGAACAAAATACTTTTTTTCCTTCTAATGCCCCATGACCTACCTTTGGCATTCCATATGCTTCAATTCCTGCCAACTTCATAGATAAGTGCAAAGAAGCTGTTCCGGCAGATAATGCAACTGCATGTTTGCATCCAATATATTCGCAGGCAAGTCTTTCCACTTCATTGATATTTTTTCCAACTGTTGACATCCAGTTTGTTTCATATGCTTCTTTTACATATTCGATTTCCGGGCCATGCATGGTCGGACTGCTTAACCATACTTTTGATTCAAATTTTTTGAAGTTGTTACTCTCTTTAAACATGATCTATTCCCTCTTGTTCTATATTGTTCTTTGTAATAGTTACATTTCTTTATGCGATTTCTTTATTTACTTCTTCCGGTGTCTTGAATGTTGGAACAACCGATCTTAACGCTTCTTTTGCAATCAGATCATCCCCTGTGTCACAGGCATTTCTAAGCACGTCAATTTTTCTATATATTTCTTCTTTGCTTAATGCAGTATCTCTTTCGATGAAGATCATGCTGTTGTCTGTTTTATCCAGTTCCTCTGTCTTAACTAACAGCTCCTCATACAGTTTCTCTCCTGGTCTTAACCCAGTTTCAATAATTTCAATTCCCTGTACACCAGACAGACGAATCATATTCTCTGCCAGATCCATAATCTTTACTGGCTGTCCCATGTCAAGAACAAACAGCTCTCCATTATTGGCAATCGCACCACTCTGAAGAACAAGCTGTGATGCTTCCGGAATTGTCATAAAATATCTGATGATTCGTTTATCTGTAACTGTAACCGGTCCGCCATTAGCGATCTGGCGTTTAAATAATGGAATAACTGATCCGGCACTGCCAAGTACATTTCCAAAACGAGTCGCACTGTATTTTACTTTTCCATGAGTACTTGTGCTCTGAACGATCATCTCGCACATTCTCTTAGTTGCGCCCATAACGTTTGTCGGATTAACCGCTTTATCCGTGGATACCATCATAAAGCGTTCCGCACCATACTCCTCACAAAGCTCCACCAGATTCTGTGTACCAAATACATTGTTGTAAATGGCTTCTACACAGTTATGCTCCATCAATGGGACATGCTTGTGAGCGGCTGCATTGATAATGATCTGTGGATGATATTTTTCAAATACTCTTTCAAGAGCTTTTCTATGAGTGATGGAACAGATTTCAATCTGCAAATCCAGTTTATTTCCATATGCTATCTTCAATTCCTGCTGAACATCATATGCACCATTTTCATAAATATCTAAGATAATGATCTTCTTCGGATTCATCTTGGCCAACTGTCTGCACAGTTCTGACCCAATAGAACCACCACCACCTGTAATCAGTACGACTTTATCTTTGTAATATGCATTGGTACGTTCATCCGAAACAACCAGAGGTTTTCTAAATAAAAGTTCTTCTATATCAAATTCTCGAAGATGACGTTTTCCTCCTGCCGCATACATAGTCGGATAATCATATACTTTTAATTTATATCCCGCATTCTTGTAATACTCATAAAGAGTTTTCTTCTTTGCTGCATCCATTGATGGGATTGCAAAAATGATTTCCTGTACTTCAAATTCGCCTAACTTCTTAAAAGTTGCTTCCGTTTCAGACCAAACCGGAATGCCATGTATATCTCGTCCAACTTTTTCCTTATTAATATCAATAAAACATCTTGGTACATACGCTGCTTCTGAATTATTCAAAAGTTCTTCTGCCAGACTCACACCAACTCGTCCAGCACCAATAATTGCAACTTTGATCTTCTGCACTTCTTTTTCATTTCCAGCTTCAATACCTGAAAATATATGTAATAATATAGAAAGAATTTTTCCTCTTGTTGTCTCCTGGTTTCCACATTTGTATGCATAGCGATACATCATGCGAAGCGCCAATGCTCCTAATAAATTCAAGCTAACCAATGAAAGTAATCTTGCAAATGTAATTTTTTGAACTGGAAGTAGGAGTTCCAGACATAGATACGCCACAAAAGCGATAGAGTCAGTAAACAGCAAGCGGATATAACACTGAATCCCACCATATCTCCATACTTGCCCGTAAATTTTACCTATTAGACGTGCTGTGAAAATACACAGAACAGAAAGACCTACTTGTTGGAAGATCCCAACAGTTGATAATTTATCCATTCCCCCATATAACACCAGGAGTATAACTGCTACTAATGCATATACAATCAAATCATACCTTACAAGCGTCCAGCGTATGTTTGGCGTGTTATTTTGTTTTGCCTGTTTCATATCCATCTTTGTTTCATTTGTACTATTCATCGTGTACCCCCCCCCCACGAAAATTGAGAAGGTTCATTTTCTCTTGTTCAATATTGTTCTTTGTAATAGTTACATTTCTTTATGCGATTTCTTTATTTACTTCTTCTGGTGTTTTGAATAATGATCTGTGGATGATATTTTTCAAATACTCTTTCAATAGCTCTTCTATTCTCCAGTCAAAGTCTGTATATTTTCGTACTCGCATATTTTTCATTCACCTCTTCTATTGAATTTTTTACATACAAATAGCCCACCATTTACTCAAATAGCAGGCTCAACTGTAAGTATTCATTTTTAGCTTTTATTTTTCTTCTTCATCTTCATTCCCTGTTATTTACTTAAATCCATGTTTACAACCACAATTTATTTGTTCAATAACTTCGAGCACGTTCGTAATCGAATGATCACTGTCTTTCCGGGCTCCACGGTGGACTCCGGTGGGCGGTGCTCCACCCAAAGACTTTATCCTGTAGATAAAATCCTGTTTACAGTTTCCTGTATCTATGAAAACAGCGTTTTAGTCGCTTGTTCTCGGCTCTTTTGGCTGAAATCCGCGGATGCATTTTAATCCGAGATTCCAGGATGCATTCAGGTAGTAATTTCCCTGATGTCCATTCTTGCAGACAAAGTTCTGTCCTTTTTTATGTAAGGAGGCTCCACAGGCTGCACATGTGGAACTGATGTTATGCTGCTGTAGTTCCAGTACAACAAGTCCTTCCTGCCAGGCTTTGTACTTTATCTTTTCGCGAATGGCGGTGCTGAGATGTATCGGTGAGAAGTTTCCTGCTTTTGACATCAGGATTCTGCTGTATTCTTTCTCATATTCTGGAAGAACGATAATCTTTGCACCTTGTTTAATTGTGTAATTTATAACTTGTCTACTTATGCTATGAGAATAAAAATCGTTTAGATTTTTTAATTTCATCCAGTAGCGCGAATTTGGGATTGCGCTGCTGCCACTGCTTCCTGATGCTTCGGATTTTTTGATTTTGTCAGTAACCTGCCTGCATCGGTGGGCATACTCAGCTCCTCCTCTTACAAAAAAGACGTTTTCTTTTGCGCCGTCAGAATTCAGCACGCAGCAGACTGTGAGTGCATCCTGATTGGTAAACGTTACGGCACAGATTTTTTCACCTGCTGCCATTCGTTCTTTGGCAGTTCTGCCGTCTTTTACAAAAGTTTTCCACGGGATGTGCAGCTCAGGGCCTGTCTTTTTCAGGACGATAGAAGGTGACATCATCTGCCCTTCTTCCGGTATGGTATTGCCACGGAGCTTGATGCGATTCCAGAGCCATTTTTCTCCAGTCCAGACTTTCAGTGTGATCGCATTTCCTTCAAAATCACGATACATGCCTTTATAACAGGTAACGGATTCTGTGAAAGAAGTGGAACGGATCTTCTGTTTTTCTCTGGAGAGGTAACTGCTGGCTGCGGCAATTGCACTGTTGATCGCAGCTCGCCTGAAATACAGAGGAACCTTTTGCCATGGCAGTGGGTACTGCACGGGCTGTCGGTCTCTGCCTGGGATTGTCAGCTTTTCCAGTGTGCGGAGTGCTTCCATGGAACCTGGTCTTCCATCCTGAAATGTGTCAAGGTATAGGTTGTAATAAAATTCCAGTATCTGGTTATACAATTCCTGTGTTTTTACTAACCAGTCGGAATGTCTGGTCAGGATGTTCATCTTTTTAACTGTGATGGAGTAATACTGTGGTTTCTCCACGGGAACACCTCAATTTTTTCACAGAGTAGCATACTCTGCGACAAAAGAGCCCTGTGACTTGCATTTCTGCAAAGCCACAGGGCTCTTGACGATTTATTTGACGGTTATTAAATTTATTTCAATGCTTCAATTTCTGCTCTATCCAGACCATCGATACATTTCAGGATGCTGTCCACGGGAATACCATCCATGAGGAATTTCCTTGCGATAGATATTTTCTCGTCCAACAATTCCTGCTTCCTTTCTGCAGCTGCCTTCTGTAGAGCTCTCTCTTTATCTGCGCTTGCTCTCTGGAGAGCTTTCTTCTTATCTGCTTTTTCTTTTTTTATGGCTTCTTGTACGGCTTTCTGTTTTTCTTCTTCAAAGAGTCTTCCAACTTTCGTCATTTCTATCCACCTCTTTATTCTTTCTGAATCTTCTCTGCGAATCACCTTATCTGTAAACACGATCAGTCCTGATAATAAAAATCTTTGTATTTCGGGCGAATCGATCTTCTTCACCATCTCAAAGCATCTTACTATACAGTCCTGCATTTCCTCTTTTGTTTTATGTACCAGCGGTAGGATGATAAACTGCATCTGTTCTTCATCCGACAGAATCTCTCCTGAGTGGATTTTTCTCTGGAAACGTGTTTCAATTTCCTGTGCATCCAGGTCGGAGAGGAATACTTCTTCTACCGTAAATTGCAGGCATCCCATGTCAACATCTGTCCTGGTGGTTCCCCTTCGGATGCTTCCAGTATAAATGACGATCATTCTTACTGGCTGGTTTTGTTTTTCACTTAATCCATACCTTTTTGTAGTCCGGGCAACGTAATTGAGATACTTGATCTTATCCGCGTAACTGTAGGTGCTCTCATAATCGACGATCACAATCGTGCCATCTTTCAGCCGGAAGAGATTGTCCAGACGCATCTCATTTGCTTCCACTGCTGGAAGATTCGTAGGCAGGATTTCAACAATCTCCGGAATATCCATTCCGTATGCCCGAAAGGATTTGTTCCTCATACTTTCACCAAAGACTTTGGATATGATGTCTTTATTCTGGTATGCAACAGGATTTTTCACCTGACCGCTTGTCTTTATCTTTCGTTTTATCTGGCGTTCATTCTTTCTGTTAAGCTGATTTATAGTAAAACCTCCCTTCTTTGATTCCGTAGATATGTTGATACTCTGTTCGTACTTTTCAAAAGAATATTACGCCAGTTTGTTCTACATATTGATTATACAATCACTGCAACTGGACAGCAACATTCTTTTCTGATTTTATAACTTTTTCTGGGATTATCTGGCAGAAGCGCCGGATCAGATGTCTGGACATCACTTACTGATATCCGATATCAGAATTATAACAGTTCTTTCATACAAATTACAACCGTAATCGTTCGACAATTTATTCCATATTAATCGAAGCCCTGGGCTTGCATTTCTGCAAAAACACAGGACTTCTGACAATTTATCTAAAGGAAATTAATTCATTCATTTTATTCATATTTTGTTTTTTTAGATCAAAGGATGGATGTACATATCGATTCAAGGTGATATTGATGCTGGAATGACCGAGAATTTCGCTGAGTGTTTTGATATCGAATCCGAGTTCCACACATCTGGTAGCAAAAGTATGGCGCAATGCATGGAAATTTGTTTCTGGGATTTTACATCTCTGAAGAAGCTTTTTGAAATGATACTGATACGTACGGGGCTCTATATATTTCTCTGTGGAACCGGTCAGAA
>ENA-OQNN01002139-OQNN01002139.1-human-gut-metagenome-genome-assembly--contig:-NODE-2139-length-10873-cov-2.134283_pt1 | contig 10873 bp, 8 predicted proteins | sample MGYA00242624_ERZ504870 | MGnify/ENA primary metagenome ERZ504870 (study PRJEB26092, sample SAMD00036379) | human gut metagenome | host: Homo sapiens | study: EMG produced TPA metagenomics assembly of... | reverse complement strand
GGCGCCAGAGATGTAAAAGATTGAAACTATCGGAATGCGTTTCTATGACTTTAATCTGATGCCCCTGCTCCTGCAGAATGTGCAGGCGGCAGTCTATGAAACCCCGACCCCGATTCAGCAGGCGACCATCCCGCTCGTCCTCGCTGGAAAGGATGTGCTGGGCTGCGCGCAGACCGGCACGGGCAAAACCGCCGCGTTCGCCCTGCCGATTATCCAGCAGCTGGCAAAAAAGCCCACCCGCTTCGGGCAGAGCCGCGCCATCCGCGCCCTCATCCTCACCCCGACCCGCGAACTCGCCCAGCAGATTTATGATAATTTCGTGCTTTATGGCAAAAAGCTGCCCGTCTACCCGACCGTCATCTTCGGCGGCGTCAATCAGCAGGGGCAGGTGAATGCCCTCCACCGCGGCGCGGATGTGGTGATTGCCTGCCCCGGCCGCCTGTGGGACTTGATGAATCAGGGCTTTGTGCATTTGGATAAGGTGGAGACGTTCGTGCTGGACGAGGCAGACCGAATGCTTGACATGGGCTTCATCCACGACGTCCGCCGCATTGCGGAAAAGCTGCCGGAAAAGCGCCAGACGCTGATGTTCTCTGCGACGATGCCGCCGGAGGTTGAAAAGCTGGCGATGGATTTGCTCCATGAGCCGGAATCCGTTAAGGTTGACCCCGTTTCCTCCACGGTCAAGAAGATTGACCAGTGCCTGTATTATGTCGATAAGGCGAACAAGAAGCATCTGCTGGCGAAAATCCTGCGCGACCCGGACGTGGAAAACGCGCTCGTGTTCAGCCGCACGAAGCACGGCGCAGACCGCATCGTCCGCGACCTCAAGCGCGAGGGCATCGACGCGGTCGCCATCCACGGCGATAAGAGCCAAAACGCCCGTCAGGCCGCGCTGACCGCATTCAAGACCGGCGAGTGCAAAGTTCTCGTCGCGACGGATATTGCCGCCCGCGGCATCGACATCGCGGGTCTGAGCCACGTTATCAACTACGACATGCCGATGGAGCCGGAAGCGTACGTCCACCGCATTGGGCGCACGGGCCGCGCCGGCCGCGACGGCACCGCGATTTCTTTCTGCTGCATCGACGAGGTGAAGCAGTTAGGGCAGGTGGAGAAGCTCATTGGCAAGCGTCTGCCGCTGAAGGAAAGCGAGTGGCCGATGGAAATCACCACCCCCAGCGAACCGAAGCCGCGTCAGCCCCGCCCGGCAAAATTGACGATGCAGGGCAACGCCGCGCCGGAGCGCAAGGCGAATCGCCCGATGAGCGCCAAACCCGCCAAACTCGCCGCATCCGCCCCGATTCGCGAGGCGTCCGTGGAGAAGCGCGCCGCGAAATCCGCCCCGCGCGAGATGCAGGTCATCCGCCGCGAGCATCAGCAAAATCCCGTGCCGCGCTTTGGCCCTGCCAGTGGTCAGCGCGCAGCACGCAGCGGTCAGCCCGTCGTCATCGGAAGAGACGGCAAGATGCGCCTTGGCGGCACGCCCGTCCGCGTCGAGAGCGCTCCAGCGAGCAAGCCTGTCGCCCGCACGAACGCATCCGGCGCAAAGAAAAATGCCGGACAGCCCGTCCGCCGCGTCAACCGCAGCCGCGGCCGCAATGGAGAGCGGTAAGCATTGTCCCCCCCCGAATCACGCACGATTCGGGGGATTTTTTGGTTCTTCACGGAAAGTTTGGGGGAGCAAACAAAGGCGCAGGCAGCGAAGCGCCCCTGCCAGTAACTTTGCGCGTCCGCAGATGCGCCTCCAAGCTGCTCTTCCCACAAGATTCCGTGAAAAAACGTTTTTTCTGCCCGCAAGCTGCAGATTCCCCGCCAAATCGCTAAATCCATCAGATTTTTTTCCGAAACCCTCTTGACAAACTGCCTGTCATTTGGTATTCTAATAAAGATGAAACGTTTCAGCCGTGCCAACATGGCTCAGTCGGTAGAGCAGCGGTTTCGTAAACCGCAGGTCGAGGGTTCGAGTCCCTCTGTTGGCTCGCTTTTCGAGGTGTAGCGCAGTTTGGTAGCGCGTTTGGTTCGGGACCAAAAGGCCGCGGGTTCGAATCCCGCCACTTCGACACTTTTTACCATCTGCATTGCAAAATGTAGATGGTTTTTTTCTTTTTATCCACAAGATATTGACCATATCCACATGCTACGAACCTTTTTTCTGTACTGAGCCCTCTTTCTTGGGTACATTTTGTCCCCATTGGGGACAGCGCGTGTTCGTGTAGTTTTGCAATCCCCTTGAAAAACGTGTTACAGGTGTCACAAGAGAAACGCACCTGCAATTCCATGACATAGAAGAGTATTTTCTTGTTACACTTATTTTTATGCTTGTGTTACATTGTGTTACGCTTCAGCATGACCCCCTCCCTGTAATTTTGCCACGCGGTGTCTACGACGAGCCCCCGCCGGTGTGAAAACCCCCATGTCGAAATTTCCACCATAGGGGGGATACCCCCAACAGCAGAAGATGTTCGCATTTTTTATCTTCACCTGCGTCCCGCAAAAATTTCCTTGACCGTGTATCCCGCACCCCACGCTATTGCAGCTTGCGTTTCACTTGCAAAATTCAGGATTCTATGCTATACTAACGCTGTTCCCGGTTTCGCAATTTCCGGGCAACACAAAGCGACTGCTCCACTCGATGGAACAGCCGCTTCTTTTTTGTTTTGGTTATGCTACTGTTTGCGCTTTCAGCACGATGCCTGTCGCTTCGTCCAATTCAGCGCGCAGTTCCGTCAGGTTATGCCTGATGAAGCTCAGGACGCGCTCGAAGTTGTCGCCATTCGCAAGGTTGTTTGCTCCCATTTCGGCAAGCTCCAGCATTGCATCCAGCGCGAGCAACTGCGCGTCGATGCTCTCCAGATGTTCTATTACGTTGCTCTTGCAATTTTCAAACATTTTGCGTTCCTCCTTAGGCTGTTTAGGGGTTGTCAGGAGGTCGCCCTTGTGGTAGAATAGATTTACCGAAGGGTGACCTTTGGTAGGCAAAGGGTAACGTGAAGCCGCCAAGCAAAACACGTTACTCTTTTTTCATGCCTTCATAGAGTGTGCGAAGCCCCTTCCGCATTGTTTCTGCGCGGGTTAGATTTAACTTCTTTGCACACGCGTCTAAGCGTTGCACATCTTCCTTGTCTAACCGCACAACAACCTGTGTACGCTTTGCGTTTTCCTCTATCGGGCGTCCTGTTCGAGGACTCAATAGATTCACCTCACTTTCTGCATTCCAATAATAACATACTGGAATGCAGAAAGTCAATACCCTTTCAAAGAAAAAGCGTCACACTTCTGTGTGCGAAGTGTGACGCTCTGAATTTATTCAGATTCTTCTCGTTGATACTTGTCCGCGCCCTGATCCGACTTGTCCCGCAGCACTTCCAGCAGTTTCCGCAAAAACGCCGGAACAGGCAGCCCCATCAGCCCGCAGTTCTCGATGATCGACAGCGCCTCATTCGCGATATAGAACAGCGCCGCCGCCGTCTGGCAGCTTTCGCCCGTGCCGATGACGTACCTGTCCACCAGCGTTGCCACCAAAATCAGCACCCAGATGAACATCTTCCGCGCCAGTCCGATGAAGCCCGCCGTGCTGGACAGCCGCCCGCCGTGCGTTTTGGTGCTGCGTCCCAACACCGCGCAGATAAGTCCGCTGACGTAATCCACCACGTTCAGCGCCAGCAGGCACGTCAGCGCGCCTGTCCATGTGCCGCCAACCGCGCCCGCAATCGCGCCTACCGCCGCCGAAATCCACTTAATCACATCATCCCACCGCATTGTTCAGTACCTCCTCCAATACTTCCAGCGCACTTCTGAGACTATCCCGCAGCGCTTCCAGCTTCGCCCGCCACGCATCCGGCTCTTTCGTAGGCATATCTCCATCCGGCTGCTTCTGTTCCGTATCCAGCGCTGCCCACGTTGCTGTGCCGCAGATACCGTCTACCGTCAGCCCCTTCGCCGTCTGGAACGCACGCACCGCGCCCTCCGTCGTGCTGCCGAACACGCCATCCACCGCGCCGACATCGTAGCCATACGCTGCAAGCATCGTCTGAAGCTCTCTCACCTCATCGCCGCTTGCGCCTTTCCGCAGTGTCTTTCTCACCTTGATTCGCCCCGCTTTCTGTATTTCGTCCGCCGAGTACAGACCGACCGGCACGGCGTAATGCGTCCAGCCCTGTCCGATGCTGCCGTTCTGCACGCCCGCACTGCAATGGATAACCTGTCCGCCGCCGATGTGCATTCCAGTATGCTCCATCTTGCTCCCACTCTGCCGGAACAGGCAGCAGACCACATCCGGCATATCCGCGATTTTTCCGCGCACTGCCCAGTTGGAAATGGTGTTGTACTGGCTCGTTGCGCCACCTCCGGCAATCTCGATGCCGACCTGCATCAGCAGCCAGTGCGTGAAGCCGCGGCAGTCATACGCCAGCGCACCCTGCCACTTGCATCCAGCACAGCTTGTCCCGCCGCCATTCAGCACCCGGCACTTCTTCGTGATGTTGCCCGCGTGCGACGGATTGAGCCGCGCATACTTCCGCCGCAACTCCGGCGTACACGGACTGCCCCACGCGCCGTAGACATATGGATCGCCGAGATGCTCCTGTGCAAGGCTGATGATCGTTAATGCTTTGTCGTTCATGCACTCACTCCTCGTTATTCACCCACGCCTGGCATTCCGCCATCATGTACGCGCCCCGCAGCACCTTGAAGCTGTGCAGCGTTCCGTCAAAGAATCTTCCGTGCGTGCCGTCCGAATTCTGGTAGCCGCCAATCAGCAGCGACTTCGCAACCGCCGTTGTGTAATTACTGATGGCAGCAGATGTAGCACTGCCCGCGCTGGAATAGTAGTACCAGTTCGCACCGTCAATCACCAGTGCACAACGCAGTTTCTTCCCCTTCATGTTGGCTGTCATTTCCAGACTTGAACCGTACATGTTCGCTTGCATTACGTAGTATCCGCCTGCGACGTGCAGCACAAAACCGGGCCATGGTTTCGATTCCTCCATACAGTGCGCCAGCACGCACGTTTCCCCTATGCTGTCATTCGTCGCCATGTTTTGTCCGCCCGTCACGTCAAAAAGGAACGTGTACTTCGGCTTCGTGCTGATGTCCTCGAAGAGCTTCAAACCAGTGTCAATGATGCTGTCCGTTCCTGCCGTGAAAACCGTTTCCTGTGGCAGCTCATACAAAACAGTCGGCACGGCTTTTGTAACCACCACCGCGCATGTCGCGCTGACGCTGCCGACCGTCGCCGTGATGGTTGCATTGCCAGCCGCCGATGCTGTCACCTTGCCCGTGTCAGAAACGCTGACAATGCCGGATGGCGATACGCTCCACGTTACCTTCTGCGTTGCGCCGCTTGGCGTGATGGTTGCCGTCAACTGCGCGGATTCTTCCGTGGTCATCGTAAGGCTTGTACTCGATAGCGTGATGTTCGTCGCCGCGACTTCGCCGTATGTTCCGTCCAGCCAGCCTTGGCACTGCGCCTTCGTCCATAATCCGCGATACAAGCGGAAATTGTGCATTGTACCCTTCCAGAAGCGCCCGTGATTTCCGCTCGCGTCCTGATAGCCGCCAATCAGCAGACTTTGCGGCACGTTGCAGTAGGCACTTGCAATGTTGATGTCCGTCATGCTCATGTCGCCGTCTTTGGGAGCAAAGCTGAACGTGCTGCCGTCAATGCGCACGGCAATGCGCATCCGCTTCCCGTTGGGCTTCCAGACAATCGAGGAATCACTTCCAAACACGATGCATCGGAGCTTCGGCGCGTTGCCGCCGCTCGGCGCTGTCTGCACCGCAAAACCGGGATACGGAGAGATTTCATTCATGCAGTGGAGCAAGCAGTATTTATCGCTGACATTTTCGATGTCAGCAGCCGTCGTCATATCAAAGAGTATCGTGTACTTCGGGTTTGAGGAAACGTCCTCGAACAGCTTGATGCCCGTGTCGATAATCCCGTCCGTATCGTTCGTGAAAGTCGTTTCCTGCGGCAGCTCATACAGCAATGTCGGCGTGTCCGGCACGACCGTTTTTGCTGTCACCGTCACAGCGCACGTCGCGCTGACGCTTCCCGCCGTCGCTGTGATGGTTGCATTGCCCACCGCCAGCGCCGTCACATTGCCCCTTGATACGCTCACGATGTCCGCCGGACTGACCGACCAGACAACCGTGTCCGTGCTGTCCGTCGGCGTGACCGTCGCCGTCAGTTTCGCTGTCCCGCCGACTTCCAGATTCAGCGATTCGGCGGAGAGCGTCACCGCCGTTGCCGGGTTCGTCAGCTTAATCACCGTCTCCGCCGTTTTCGCGCCCACCACGTCGCCCCTGCAAGGCTCAAACGCAACCGTACGCGTTCCGCTGCCCGCGTCCGTGAAGGACAGTTTGTAGGTCATCGTCCCGTCCGTTACGTCGTAGATGTAGCGGTTCACGCTGCCGTCAATGTACACGCGGATGCTCGTCGTGTTTGCCACGGTCAGCGTGAAGGTGATTTCCTCGTTCAGCGCCGCCGTCGTTTTGTCCGCGCTGATGGCGGAAATCGTCGGCGCAGGTTCGGTCGGTTCGCTCGTGTCGCGGCGCGGCGGGTTCGTCGCGTCCACAAAAGACGCTGCCGGAGCGGTTGCCGCGATGGTGGTTTCGCCCTTCGTCACGCTGATTGTTCCCGTCGTCAAGCCGCTCGCCGTCGCCGTAATCTTCATCACGCCGGAAGTCCCGTCGTGCTTCACCACACAAAGGCACTTCCCGCTGAACGCGGCGTGCGTGCTGCCGGAGAGCTTCTCCACGTTCGCGCCGTGTCCGTTGTCCGTGCCGACGATGCTGCCGCCCGTGACAGTAAAGGTCACGCTGTTGTCAGCCGTCGGGCAGCGCGTGCCGTTCTTGTCCAGCACGTCGCAGGTGATGTAGACCAAATCATCCGACGCGGTATTGACCGCCGTCTTGTCGCTGGAAAGCGCCAGTTTCGCGGGCGTTCCCGCCGTGTATTGAATGTCCTGCGCAATCAAATTGCCGGAAGCGTCGTAACCATTCGCGACCAGCGTTCCCGCCGCGTATGCCACCGTGTAGGCGTACTGATTCTTCGTTCCGCGCTGCGAAAGCGCCTTCTTGCCCAGCGACGTTCCGTTCAGGAAGAGTTCGACGGACGCGCAGTTCGAGTACAGCCATACGTCGATATTGCCGGATTCGTGCGTCCAGTGCGGCAGGATGTGAATCATCGGGCGGCTGTCCCACATGGACTGGTACATGAAGTAAATGTCCTTCGGGAAACCGCAGGTGTCGACGATGCCGAAATAGCTGCTCTTCGCCGGATACTTGTTCCATTCGGTCGGTTCGCCGAGGTAGTCAAAGCCCGTCCAGACGAAATGCCCGCCGGAACGAGCGCTGCCTAAGTCAGAGTTCACCGTTTCTGCCGCCGTGTTGCCCCACGAAACCGCCTTGTTGTCGTAGGAAGGATACGCCATGTTCGCGCTGTCTGTCGCATATACGCCGCGGGAGGAAAGCGCCGAGGTCGTTTCGCTGCCGTAAATCGGGCGGTCGGTCTGGTAGGTCTGGTTGTTGTTGTTGTAGTTGATGCCAACGACATCTACGATAGCCATCAGCGCAGATAGATTGCCGCCGGGCGCGTTGTTGCCCATCGTCGTTGGGCGGGTTGCGTCGAGGGCTTTCACCGCGCTGTTCACCATCGTGCAGACGTTCACAATCTCGCTGGATGAATAGTCGCCAAGCGTCAAATTCGTGCGCACTTCGTTGCCCAGCGACCACATAATGACCGCCGGATTGTTCCAGTCGCGGCGAATCGTGCTGGTCACGACTTCGCTGTAATGGTCGGTGAAGTATCGCCCGAAATCCTTCTGTTTCTTGCTCTTCGTCCACCCGTCGAATAGCTCTTCCACCAGCAGCACGCCCTTGCGCTGGCAAACGTCCAGATACGCCGCGCCGAACGGGTTGTGCGTCAGGCGAATCGCGTTGCAGCCCATGTTGGTCAGGATGTCCACCTGCCGTTCAATGGCGCTGCGGTTCTCCGCCGCGCCGATGCACCCGCCGTCGTGGTGGACGCAAACGCCTTTGAGCTTCGTGTGGACGCCGTTGAGATAGAAGCCCGTGTCCTTGTCGAATCGGATGCTGCGGTAGCCGTAGGTCACGCGCTTTGACCGCTGAACCCGATTGCCGACTTTCGCGCTGATTTGGGCTTCGTACAGCTTGCCCGCGCCGATTGCCCATAGCGTCGGGTTCGCCAGCGTTACCGTCGCGCTGACGTTCTGCGTTTCACCCGCCGCAATCACCGCCGACGCATCCGCCGTGCCGACTTTCGCGCCGTCCGGGTCGTACAAATCCACCGTGAACGTCGCCGATGCTTCCGCACCCGTCCTGTTCACCGCGTCGAACGCAACAACCGTTTCGCCGTTGGTCAGGTCACTGTCCAGCTTCGGGGTCGTCACGCGGATATTCTCCATGCGAATCTGGTCATCCAGCAGCGTTACCAGCTCCACCGGGCGAATCATTCCGCTGCCGGAGTACCAGCGCGAGGACGGCTGTTCATTGCGCACAAACATCGCAATCGTATTCACGCCGCTGACCATCTGTTCCGTTGCATCCACCGCGAACGGGTTGTAGCCGTAATAGTTCTTGTGTACCTGCTGCCCGTTGACGTACACGGTCGATTCCATGTACACGCCGTCAAAGCACAGCACATACCGCCGCCCGTTCTGCTTGTTCACGCTGACGGTCGTGCGATACCAAGCGTCGCCGCCATCGAGATACCCGCCCTCATACGTCGCCGGACTGGACGCATTGAAGTCCAGCGCAATAGACCAGTCGTGCGGCACGCTGACCGTCCGCCAGCTTGCGTCGTCAAACCCCGCTGCCGCTTCGGCGGTCGAGGAATACGCCGTGTTCGCCGTCGCGGAAATCAGGTTGAACTTCCACGAATCCAGCGGAACAGCGGAAACAAGCTGGTCAGCGGTCGTGACCGTAATGCCGCCCGCTTCGAGCGTTGCAATGCGCCGTTCCAGCTTGGCAATGTAGCCGCCGACCGCTTTCGCATCCGCCGCCCAACCGGCTTTTGTCAGCGTCGCATCCACCTCAATTGCCACTGTTCCACCGCCGGAACTGCCGTCTTGCGGCAAATCGTATCCTGCCCCGCGTCGCACAAACCACCTTCCGGATGCCAGCGTTATCACCTGCGCACCTTGCTTCGCTTGCAGTACGCCGCGCAGCGCGCCGGACACTGCATATACACTCTGCGGCAGTACGACGCTTGCTACATTGCCAGCCGCAGTGCCAAGCACAGGAATCGTTTTCCCATCGGCGCGGTCGAAGGATGCTGAAATCTCATATGCGGGCAAATCCACCGCTGCACCGCCGTCGTACACACTGACGCGCCATTCGTGCGCACGGCTGTCACCCTGCACCATCATCAAGTCAGGCCAGTTTCGCGCCCCGGTCGGATGCTGGAGGTCAATGCGCTCCTCAAACGTCCACTGCATTGTTTTTCTCCTCCTGCTTGCGGATGATAGCGATAGCCTCATTCAGCGCCTGCATACATCCCAGCATGTGCGCCACATTGTCACGCCCTGTGACAGGAATCGTGTCAAGTGTCATCTGAATGCTCAGCAGCTTATTCAGCACTTCTTTCATGCGGTTTCCTCCTGTCTTACGATATTACAAAGACCTGCTGTTTCGTCTTGCCGTTGCTTGCCTTTACCACTACGCGCACCCGGCCGGTATCGAGACTAACGCAAGTGATTTCTCCAATGGTTACGTCGCTTGAACCTGCACTGTATCCTGCGCTGTATGCGCTGGACGCATCGACCGACACCAAGTGCTGGCTTGTGTCCTTGTTGCTCAGGGTAATGTCCAAATCTGCTGTGATGGTTTTGCTCGCAGAATAGTAGCTTTCTCCGTATGCTTCCAGCGCCTGCACATATACCGATGATGCTCCTTCTCTCCTCGCGGCATCCAGAGCATCATCGTAGCCCGGCATGTCGCTCAGGTCAAAAGTTGCATCGGCAGGCGCGAAAAAAGAACAGGTTTTCGTGCCAATGGTTAGCGTATGAAGAACACATGCTGTTTTTCCAACAGTCAACGTCCCCGCATCCAGCGTTGTAATAAGTCCCTGTCCTGCAACAAGTTCGTCGAAATCGCCGTATCCTGCTACAACAGATTCACCGCTAATGGTTACGCCTGCGAAGTCCGTTGCCCATGCGCGAATCGTATCAAGTTCCCCGGTTGTCACATATCCCGTTAGCGTAATTGTGCCGCCGCTGATGGTCACGCCATCGCCGCTTAGCTCCACCATTGCGCTGATGTCATCGTCCTTCTTGACGTACATCACAAGGCTGTCACTCAGCTGCTCGATGGCGCTTTCCGTCTTTGTCGTGCGCCCTGCCAGCGCATCCGTCCGCGTCACCAGCGTGCCGATGGAATCATTGTTGACCAGGATTTGCGCCTGGGCCGTCGCGACGCTATCTTCGACCGTTGTCACGCGCCCGGAAAGCAATCCGATGCCGCTGGCTTGGACTTCGATGGCGGATTCAGCTGTATTCATCCGCTGCCCAAGCGCATCGACCGATTCTTTGCTGGCTTTGAGCTGGATTTCATCGGCATTCTGCTTGATGGACGTTTCTGCTTTGCGGATTTCGTCGTGCGCCACATGGCACGCAGCGCCATTCGCCGCGCTTTCGGCTTCAATCGCTTGCAGCTTGCTGACGATGCCGTCCGTCTTCGAAAGCGTGTCCGATGCTTTGCTGGCAATGGTGACGACGATGCTGCCCGGATCGCCGCGCGCGTCCTGCTTTTCGACCGTCACAATCCGCGCAGTTTGCCGAAGACCGTGCGCATCATCCGAGATAATCACTTGCTTCCCCGGCGCGAAGCAATCCCAGTCATAGCCGGTCAA
>ENA-OQNN01002135-OQNN01002135.1-human-gut-metagenome-genome-assembly--contig:-NODE-2135-length-10882-cov-4.951929_pt1 | contig 10882 bp, 10 predicted proteins | sample MGYA00242624_ERZ504870 | MGnify/ENA primary metagenome ERZ504870 (study PRJEB26092, sample SAMD00036379) | human gut metagenome | host: Homo sapiens | study: EMG produced TPA metagenomics assembly of... | reverse complement strand
ATGATCCTGCTCAACGGTAAGTACGGCATCACTGAGAAGGAGTTCATGCGCGCTGAGATCGAGATCACCCCGGCTTACAAGAGCCGCGACGTTGGCTTTGACCGCGCCATGGTGGGCGGCTATGGCCACGATGACCGGGTGGACGCTTATCCTGCACTGATGGCCGAGATCGAGACCAAGAACCCCGCCTACACCACTGTCTGCGTCCTGACCGATAAGGAAGAGATCGGCTCCGACGGTGTGACCGGTATGCAGAGCATGTACGCCTTCCACTTCATGCAGGAGCTCTGCCGTACCGCCGGTCAGGATGATATCCTGGCCTTCCGTCACAGCGTCTGCCTGTCCGCTGACGTGACCGCTGCCTACGATCCCACCTGGGCAAGTGCATTCGAGCCTATGAACGGCACCTATGCAGGCCGCGGCGTTGCCATCTTCAAGTACACCGGCGGCGGCAGCAAGGGCTCCGCAAGCGATGCCTGCGCTGAGCTGGTCAGCGATATCACCCGGATGCTGGACAACGGCAACGTTGCATGGCAGATCGGTGAGCTGGGCCGTCTGGATCTGGGCGGCGGCGGCACCATCGCCAAGTATGTCGCAAACCGCGGCATCCCTGTGCTGGATATCGGTGTGCCTGTGCTGTCCATGCACGCTCCCTTCGAGGTCATCCACAAGACCGACCTGTACATGGCTTACCGTGCCTTCTCCCTGTTCAACAACGCACAGTAAGCGTGATCCAGAATGAATGCCCCGGCAGGTTTAGCGCCCGCCGGGGCATTTTTGCGCTATTTTAAGAAAAATGCTTGACCTTCAACCGACTTTATGGTGTAGTGTAAGGGCGGAGGTGAAGCAAATGAACATCAAACAGGCTGCGGAACAGAGTGGAGTTTCCAGCCCCAACATCCGCTTCTACGAAAAAGAGGGGCTTCTCACACCGGCGCGCAGGCAGGGCAATGACTACCGCGATTACACCGCCGGGGATGTCCGCACCCTCAAGCTCATCCGAATGCTTCGGATGCTGGATGTGCCATTGCCCGCTATACAGAAGATCCTCAACGGGGAACAGCCGCTGACCGAAGCGCTTCAGGCGCAGCAGGCGGTACTGGAGCAGCAGGCGGCTCAGCTGGCGGGTGCGATCCGCTTTTGCGCAGAACTGACCCAACAGGCTCCTCAGGTGGATCAGCTGGATGTGGACGATTGTCTGAAACGGATGCAGGCCCCACAGGAGCCGGGTGGATTTTTCTCCGGCTGGCTCATGGATTACCGTACCGTGGCAGAAAACGAGAAGAAAAAGCGCTTTTTCATCGTATCGGAACAGTCCATCAACACCCCGGAGGATTTTGCCGCCGTGCTGCTGCGCTATGGGGAAGCCCATGGGAGCCCTGTCTGTATCACAAAAGGGGGAATGTACCCGGAGTTTGAGTGGAACGGCATCCGGTATAAGGCATGGCGCGGGCAGGGCCGCTATTGCGATTCCGTCTGCTGCGAAGCGATCTTCCCGGAATCTCTCCAAACAGGACTGCCGCCCAGGCGGGAACGCCTGCTGCGCTGGCTGCGGCTGCTGCTCCCTGTGGCAGTGGCCGCTATGGTGCTGGGAGCACTTGCTCTACGCGGCAGAATGTAAACCCCTGATCCCGATACCACTGGATGATGTCCGGCAGCGCCTCGGCGGTGGTGCGGGTGGTGGCGGAATCATGCATCAGAACGATGCACTGGGTCTGCTCGCCGGTCTCACGCACCACATTCCGGTAGATGGTTCCGGCACTGGGCTTGCCGCCTACGGCATCCTCAGCGCAGACATTCCAGTCTACATAGGCATATCCCTTCTCGACACACTGCTGTTTCAGCTCGGCCATCACACTGCGCCCGCCGTAGCGGCGGCTGACCGTGTTGGTGCTGCCGCCCGGAAAGCGCAGGTAATGCAGAGAAGCTGTGTTGACATAGGGCGAGATGCGCTCTTTCAACAGCTCGATATCCTGCCAGTAAGCATCTGCACTCTGGTAGATGTCACTGTATTCGTGGGAAGCGGAATGCAGCGCGATCTGGTGGCCTGCCGCCGCTGCATCCGCAATAAGTGGCAGATACTTTTCATTGTAGCCCGTGGCCACCACAAAAAAGGTAGCCTTGACCCCGGCGGCATTCAGCGCATCCAGAACCGCCGGGGTCGTTTTGCTGGGGCCGTCATCGAAGGTCAGGCAGACCCATTTCTCCGGTATCGGCTCTTCCTGCGGCAATGAGCTTGCAGGGGCCGCCTCCGGAGCAGGGGAGGCAAAGCCGGTATCCGGTACCGGGGTCAGGTCACCTTCCTGGCAGCCGGGCCCCGCCGGCACAGCAAAGAACAGCCCCAGCCCAAAGCCTGCCGCCGCGCCCGCCAGAAGCAGAGCTGCCCTGCGAAATAAGATCTTCCCGTTTGCTCTCAGCCATGAAACCATCTCCCAAACCTCCTTGACAAATCGCATTGGATCTGCAATATCTCTTATAGGATATGACCCGCTGAAAATTTGTAGAATACAAAAGCAGGCAGAGGAATTGACATTTCCCGCAAAAATTGATAAACTAAATAAGTTCTCCGTGCAGGAGTGGCGGAATGGCAGACGCGCTGGTTTTAGGCACCAGTTCCCAGTGAGTGAGGGTTCAAGTCCCTTCTCCTGCATACACAAAACGGCAGGCCCTTGGATAGAATCCGGGCCTGCCGTTTTGTTTGCGGCTTTGGTTGGAAAGCATAAGAAAAGCCCACGATCTATCGCTAGACCGTGGACTTTCTTTTATGCGAGGGAGGGGACTCGAACCCCCAAGGATAAACCACACGCACCTCAAACGTGCGCGTCTGCCAGTTCCGCCACCCTCGCACAACTATAAAATTGTTGCAATCCTGGATTTCTGAGGCTTGAAACCGTTGTCGCGGACTGCTTGAATATACTACCACATTACCCCGGGAAAGTCAAGCGATTTTGATAGAAATTTCCTCGTTTCATATTCAATCGTGTCCCAGTGCATACTAGAACAAATTATCACCGGGGAGGTAGGACCGTGAAACGACGCAACAGAGCACAGCGATTGCTGAGACTGACAGCAGTATATCTGCTCCTGCTGCCGTTTCTGCTGCTGGGTTGGCTGTACAGCCGCCTGCCGGATCATGTTTATCTGGAACCCGGGCAGGCCTTGCTTTTGCCCCGCTTTGGCTGGGTGGAACCTATGGGGCTTCACAGCAGCCAGAATGCGGCCAGTACCCAGGTCGTGGGCAGTTACCAGACCACTCTGTCACTGGGCGGCTGGCTTCCCATCAAGAATATCCGCACGGTGGTCACGGAGCGCACGCAGGTCACGGTCTGCGGTACGCCGTTCGGGGTCAAAATGTTCTCCGAGGGGGCACTGATCGTTGGCTTTTCCGATATCGACAGCCCCGGCGGGAGCACAGTGAACCCGGCAAAGGCAGCGGGACTGCGCCTGGGAGACCGCGTGATTCGCATTGGACAGATCAGGACGGAAAACAATGACGCTGTGAAGGAAGCGCTGGAAGCCGCCCGGGGAAGCGCCGCAGAGGTCATCTATGTCCGCAGCGGAGAACAGCGCAGCACCACCCTGACCCCTGTCTGGGATGCCGCTGCCGCTCAGTGGCGGGCAGGCATGTGGGTGCGGGATTCCTCTGCCGGTGTGGGCACTCTGACCTTTGTGGACCCGGAAAAGGGTGTCTTTGCGGGGCTGGGGCATCCCATCAGCGACGGCGACACCGGCGAAAGCATCGCTCTGCGCAGCGGGGAGATCGTGCCGTGTGAGATCACCGGGTGCAGCATGGGCACTGTGGGAAGCCCAGGGGAGCTGAAGGGGAAATTCCTGAGCGCCCACGCCATTGGCAGCATCCGGATCAATGGAGAAAACGGCGTTTACGGCACAACACGGACAGGCTTTTCCGGGCAAACCATGCCGGTGGCGTTTGCGCAGGAGGTCGAGACGGGGGATGCACAGATCCTGGCTACCGTCGCCGGGGAAACGCCCCGTACCTACCATGTCCGCATCGAGAAGATCAGCGATGCCGATCCGCGCCGCAATATGGTCATCCGAGTGGTGGACAAAGCTCTGCTTTCCCGGACCGGCGGCATTGTGCAGGGGATGAGCGGCAGTCCTATTTTGCAGAATGGGCGGCTGGTCGGCGCAGTGACCCATGTTCTCGTCAACGACCCGACACGAGGCTACGGGATTTTCGCGCAGACCATGTTGGAGCAGGCTGAACAGGTTGCAACGGCGGAAAAATGAGCAGATTTGGTAAAACAAAACAGGCTGATTCGACTAAAGATTCCATGATATGGCAAAAATAACAGTTGAAATCCATGGGAATTTATGGTAAAATCAGAAACGTAAGGAAAACCGCACACATTGGAGGAATGAACGATGGACAAGATCAAATTTTTGATGTCGGATACTGGCGCAGAGATCACGGCAGCCTGTCGTGAAGCTTTGGAGCAGAAGGGCGTAGAGGTGACCGTGGTGGAAAAAGACGGCCTGAAGGTCCTGCAGAAAATGCTTGCAGTGCGGCCCCAGGTGGTGTTGCTGGATGCCTTTATGCCCGGGCTGGATGCGTTGGCCGTGAAACAAAAGTACAATGCAGCCGGTGAGCGTCACACCTCTTTCTTTGTGACGGGGGCATTCCAGAGCGAGGAAATGGTGCAGGAGCTGCTGGACGAGGGCTTTGCTTACTACTTCGTCAAGCCCTTTGACGAAACGGTGCTGGCAAGCCGCGTGCTGAAGGTGGCTGCCGGGCAGGAAAAGCGCATTCTGCACACCAGTGTGGACAGCGATGAGCTGACAGTCACTGAGATCCTGCACCAGATCGGTGTTCCCGCTCATATCAAGGGCTATCAGTTCCTGCGGGATGCCATCCTGCTTACCATGAACGAGCCGGAGTACATCAACGCCGTGACCAAGCGCCTCTACCCTGAAATCGCCAAGAAAAACGGTACCACTGCCAGCCGCGTGGAGCGCGCCATCCGCCATGCCATTGAGGTGGCGTGGGACCGGGGCGATGTGGATACCCTCAACAGCTACTTCGGCTATACCATCCACAACCTGCGGGGCAAGCCCACCAATTCGGAGTTCATCGCGATGATCGCTGACAAAATGCGGCTGGATAAGCGGCAGAGGGCAGTGTAATGGATGCACATGCAGACGGATTATAATCAAGTTTTTTCAAAATCATGCACTTATGTCCACATTGACGCTTTTGTTGTACAAAATTGAGGAATTTATCCTAATGGCATTTCTTCTGTTGTGATATAATTGTATCGATCAAAAGGAGGAATGCAAAATGATTCATCTGCTGTTAGCGGTGATCTATGTTTCTTTTATCAGTCTGGGCCTGCCAGATTCTCTGCTGGGGGCTGCGTGGCCTTCGATCTATCCGGGGTTTGGGGTTCCGGTCTCCTACTCCGGTGTGATCTTCTGTATCATATCAGTGGGAACGGTGCTCTCCAGCCTGCAAAGTGACCGGATGACCCGCCGGTTTGGAGCAGGCGGTGTTACGGCCATCAGCGTGGCCATGACCGCCGCAGCACTGTTCGGGTTCTCTGTCAGCAGCTCATTCTGGGCCATGTGCCTGTGGGCGATCCCTTATGGACTTGGGGCTGGAAGCGTGGATGCGGCACTCAACAACTATGTGGCGCTCCATTTTGCCAGCCGTCACATGAGCTGGCTCCATTGTATGTGGGGAATCGGAGCCTCGGTCGGGCCCTACATCATGGGCGCGGCGCTTTCTTCCCATGCCGGGTGGCAGACGGGGTATCGGGTCATCAGCGTGATGCAGATGGTGCTGACGATCATTATTCTGCTGAGCCTCCCGCTCTGGAAAACGAAATCGGGTGCGAATGCCAAGGAGAGGGAAGTAGTCCCGGCAGAAGCGCTGACCCTGAAACAGATTTTCCGGATCTCCGGCGTAAAAGAGGTTCTGGTTACATTTTTTTGCTACTGCTCTCTGGAGCAGACCGCCAGTCTGTGGGCCAGCAGTTATCTGGTGCTGAACAGGGGAATCGCGCCGGAGACTGCCGCCGGCTTTGCCAGTCTTTTCTTTGTCGGCATCACTGTGGGACGGGCGTTGTGCGGCTTCCTGACCTTAAAATTCGATGATACCCAGATGGTTCGTATGGGGCAGGGCATCATCGCGATTGGGATAGCGACGTTTCTTCTGCCGCTGGGGGAAGCAATGACACTGGCAGGGCTGCTGCTGGTTGGTCTTGGTTGTGCTCCGATCTATCCCAGCATCATTCATGCAACGCCGGGCCGCTTCGGTGCGGACAGGTCACAGGCGATCATTGGGGTCCAGATGGCCAGCGCCTATATTGGCAACTGCCTGATGCCGCCGTTGTTCGGTGTGATCGCAAACCACACCACGATCGCAATTTTTCCGTACTATCTGCTGGTGATCCTGATTTTGATGGGATATATGCACGAAGCGCTGCAAAAGAAAACAAAAGCGGCGCAATAAAATACCGCTGCTCTTGCATTTGGGAAAATGCACAGGAGCAGCGGTATTTTTTGTATGCATATCAATCCCGCACCTGCACCGGAACAGTCGGCAGGTATCGCAATCGGATGCGGCGCACCACGATGATGGTTCTGGATGCGGCACTGGGGGGAAAACCTTTACTCAGACGGCCTGGATCGCTGGGGTTCTCTTGCCTGTATGCGTCGGCAGGCATCCTCCTTCACAAGCTCAATGATCACCGCCGTCAGGGGGATAAAGAAGATGATGCCGATGATGCCAAAGAGCTTTCCGCCGATCATAGCGGCAACAAGGGTGTACAGCGGAGAAAGCCCCACGGATTTTCCCACCACCCGGGGGTAGATGAACTGGTTTTCAATAAACTGTACGGCAAGGTAAACAATGAGGCAGCGGACGGCCAGAACGGGATCCACCAACAGCACGAGGAACACGCTGACTACGCAGGAGATCAGCGCTCCAACGTAAGGGATGATGGCGCAAATAGCAGTCAGCATTCCCACCAGGCTGCCGTAGGGGATCTTGAAAACGGAAAACGCAAGAGCCATGAGAACGCCAAGGATCACGGCCTCGCTGCATTGCCCTGTCAGAAAGTTTGCAAAGGATTGCCGGAACAGTCGGCAGAACTTCATCAGCCAGGCGGAGTGGCTGGGTCTCAGGTAGGCACAGACCAATGTGCGGGCGTGGTGGCAGAGACTCTCCGAGCCAACGGACATATAAACGGAGATGATCAGAGCAAAGGATGCGGTCACCACGATATTTACCGTGGCAGATACGGCACCTACCGCATTGACCAGCACGGTATCGATGCTGTCGGTGACCCTGTGGAGCAGCTGCTCCCAGTCGATGCCCTCCAGCCAGCTCATCAGCCACCCCATGTCGGCATCCTGTGCGCTGAGATAGGCGGTCCAGCGGGGGATGTTTGCTTCGATCTGTACATAGAGGCTGTGAAACGACTGCACCAGCTCCGGAATCAGCAATGTCAGCGCCAGCACCAACACCAACACAACACCCAGCAGGGTGATGAAGAAGCTCAGGAGATGGAGTACTTTATCCGAGGGTTGTTTTTTGGTCTTGCAGAACAGGCGTTTCAGCCGTTTTTCCAACCCGGTCATAGGCACATTGATAAATAGTGCCAGAATGCCGCCTGCCAGAATGGGCAGTACCAGATCTACCAACTGTGCAGCAAATGCCAGAACGGAAGAAAGCCGCAGCAGCGCCACAAAAAGCGTGACACCTACAATAGTTATGAGCAGATATTGTTTTGTTTTTGGTTCCATGAAAAAATCCTTTCCCGGAGCTGATGGCTGAAATATGCAAAGAGAACGTCTGCGAACTCTTTTTTTGTATTGTAATCAGAAGCAGCTGGCTTGTCAAGAAGTCGGGAACTGCGGGGTTTTCTTTTTGGGCTGGGCGTGATATAATATGTAGGTCGTAATTCCGTGAAAAAACTAAAAATAAACGGGAATGCGTGGAAAAGCAAAAGAATATAACAGAGAGTATCTTTGCTGCTTACATAAGGTTGAGCGAAAATCAACTTGAGATAAAACTCCATAGTACAGCCTGTATAAAAATGACACGAAAAAAGCTGAAATTTCCTCTTGCTTTTTCTGAGATCTGTGCTATAATATTAAGGCAATCGTTTCCAAGGCCGCTCGCGGGGGTAGCCGATATTGAAGGTTGTGATGGGCACATACATTTATAATATGGCCCCAATAAGTCAGAACCAGAAATGAGGTGAAAAAGAATGAAACAGGGTATCCATCCGAACTACGTTGACTGCACCATCACTTGTGCTTGCGGCAACGTCATTAAGACTCGTTCTACCAAGCCCGAGATCCACGTCGAAGTTTGCTCCAAGTGCCATCCCTTCTACACTGGTAAGCAGAAGCTGGTTGACACCGGCGGACGTGTTGAGCGCTTCAACAAGCGTTTCGGCCGTAAGTAATTACTGGTCTTTTCAGCGCCGTCTCCTTTGGGAGGCGGCGTTTTTTGTTGTTATGCCGCACAAAAGCTCTCTTTCTGTAATTTACACGCCGTTCCCTTATTTTGAACACATTTCCGGACTAAAATAAACCAGTATCTTCAAAAAGCGCTTTGCGCTGCCTTAGAAAGGAGCGTTGTGAACGTGATCGAAGTTTCTCATCTCACCAAACAGTATGGCAATCATCTTGCCGTGGACGATGTCTCGTTTACCGTGGCAGATGGCCAGATCTGTGGTCTGCTGGGGCCCAACGGCGCGGGCAAATCCACCATTATGAACATCCTCACCGGCTATCTCTCTGCCACCAGTGGGCAGGTGACGGTGGCAGGGCACCCTCTGCCCGAGGAGGCCGATGCCGCCAAAGCCTGTGTGGGCTATCTGCCCGAACAGCCGCCCCTTTACCCGGAGATGACGGTGCAGGAGTACCTGACCTTTGCCGCAGAGCCGATGGGTGTGAAAAAGGCGGCACGGAGCCCTGTCAGGAATGTCATTCCTGTAAGCAGGCGTTGTCGGACAATCAGCCGGATATTATCTATGTCAGCCATGAGAAGCCGAATACCATCAGTGTAGACGATATTCGTGCGCAGATCAACAACGATATCGCCATCAAGCCATATAGCAGTCCCTATAAGATCTATATTATGAACGAGGCAGAGAAGATGACGCCCCAGGCGCAGAATGCAATCCTGAAAACACTGGAGGAGCCGCCCGAGTATGCAGTGATCATGCTGTTGACTTCTAACGTGAATTCTCTGCTGCCGACGATCCTCAGTCGTTGTGTGGTACTGAACATGAAGCCGGTAGCCGATGAACTGGTGCGTAATTATCTCATGCATCAGCTGCAGGTGCCGGATTATAAAGCGGAGGTCTGTGTGGCATTTGCCAGAGGTAATATCGGCAAGGCGAAATCCCTGGCGTCCAGTGAGGATTTCGATAACATTAAGAATGAAGCATTGTCATTGTTAAAATATATCCAGGATATGGATCTGAGTGAGATCACTGCAGCGATCAAAAAGATCACGGAATATAAGCTGCAGATCAATGATTACCTGGATCTCATCGCGATCTGGTACCGGGATGTGCTCCTGTTCAAGGCGACCAGTGATGTGAACCATCTCGTCTTCCGGGAGGAGATCAGTGCCATCCGCCGTGTAGCCCAGCGCAGCAGCTATGAAGGAATCGAGGAAGTCATCGAAGCCCTGGATAAGGCGAAGAGGCGCTTGGATGCTAACGTAAATTTTGAACTGACTATGGAACTTTTGATGCTGGAGATCAAAGAGAACGGATAAGACAGAAATTTCCTTATCCCATTCGTTATATATAACAGAAGCAATTCACAATATAACCGAATGACAAGGAGGAAGGAATTATGGCTTATTGGAACGACAGTGTAACGGAAAACCCGAAACCGGTGAGTATGATGGTAAGATTGATGTTTACCCCAATCATATTGAGGATTATTCCTCGGAAAACAGTTACTGGGATAAGCATGCCCATTATCATACGGACAGTTCGGGGAACAGATCAGAAGTACATGGTATGGAAGGAAGAAACTGGGATACCAGGCAAAATTAACTGTTGAAAAGGATCTGACAGAAATGTCAGATCTTTTTTTGACGTCTTTTCCGAAAAATATCCCACAGATTCGTTATATATCATAGAAAATGAAAGAAGACAAGGACGGAAGGTATTGTGAACTTGTGGGTTGGCTTATCCCCGGAGATGCAACAGATTCCAGAGGAATCCGGCGGAGTGGATATGATATTTATGTCTGGAAACCGGAATATGCGGGATGGGCGCGGGTTGGGTTTACAGACGGTATCCCCACAGTGGGGGCAGCCTATGTTCTTCTGATGCGGGAGGATGAAATTTTCTGGGGAAAAATAGGATGGCTAATGCATGAAAATGAACCAATAAGAGTATACTATAATGCAAGAATTGCATCTGCCATATTGACATAGTGCAATTCTTGCATTATTCTGTATATAGAGGTGCAAAATGAGCAAACTAAAAAGTCTGAGAATTGAAAAAAAGCTTACACAACAACAAGTGGCAGATTTGATGGGGATTTCCCTGCGATCTTATAAATCGTACGAAAATGATGAAGAGAAAATAGGAACCTTGAAATATAATTATATCTTTGAAAAGTTGGCGGAAATAAATCCGATCGACGAAAATCATGGGATAGTAGATGTAGATTATATTAGACAGAAATGTCAAAGTGTGTTTGAAGGATATGAAATAGAATTTTGTTATCTGTTTGGGTCCTACGCAAAAGGCAAGGCAACACCGGAGAGCGATGTAGATCTGCTGATTTCAACAGGGGTAAGCGGATTGAAATTTTATGGCTTAGTGGAAGAGATAAGGGTAGCATTGCATAAGAAAGTGGATGTTCTTAATATGGAACAGCT
>ENA-OQNN01002130-OQNN01002130.1-human-gut-metagenome-genome-assembly--contig:-NODE-2130-length-10908-cov-2.971617_pt1 | contig 10908 bp, 7 predicted proteins | sample MGYA00242624_ERZ504870 | MGnify/ENA primary metagenome ERZ504870 (study PRJEB26092, sample SAMD00036379) | human gut metagenome | host: Homo sapiens | study: EMG produced TPA metagenomics assembly of... | reverse complement strand
ACCGCTTCGACCGTCTGATGGAAGAGCTCACACTGGAGGACGTCGCCCCCAAGCAGGAGGCCGACGGAACCGGCAAAGGTCTGAGCTTCGTCATCACGGGCGATGTGCACCTCTTCAAAAACCGCAGCGCGTTCAAAGCCTACGTCGAACAGCAAGGCGGCGCCGTGACCGGCAGCGTCTCGGGGAAGACGGCGTACCTCGTCAGCAACGACGGGGAATCGAATTCGTCGAAGACGAAAAAGGCAAAGGAACTGGGGGTTCCTATTCTTTCCGAGGAAGAATTTGTCTCTCGGTTCGCAGGTCCCGAATCTGCTGACTCTGCGGAAGCGCAAATCGGCATTGATACACTGCTGTGATCTGCTGCTGCACCGTGCAGCGGCGGTTTTCCGCACTGTGCGGAAACGGGCAACTAAAGGGGGATACTCTCTTTCAAAAGAGAGTATCCCCCTTTAAATCCCCCGAGAGAAATTTTACATTGGCAGTTTGTAGCTCGAAGAGCTGCACGCGCTGCGCAATCAGGTGCGGTGTACATGGCTTCGCCATGAATCCCTACCGCCTCGTTACCACTCTCAACCGCGCCTTACTATCGTGAGGCGCGAGTGACGTTTGCTTGGCGGCAGACTGCTTGCCGAATGCGGCATTGCTGCGCTCGCCGCATTGTGGAGACTGGCGGTAGACGGGAATTACTGCGCACTTCTACAAGATGGGCAGAGCGGCAGCGGATAATAGAAGCAGAGGCAAATCGTCTTGCAGTTCTAACGCGGCAACGCCGCGCGCAGGCATTCCCATTCCGGAGGCATAAAAGTCGTTCAAGCCCGAAACTGCCAATCTAAGCCTTTCTCTTGGGGTTCCAAAGGGGATATTCTCTTTTGCGAAAGAGAATATCCCCTTTGCCCCTGCCGCCCGCAGGCGGCATATCCTTCGCACCGGTGCGAAACCGATAGCTTCCTTTATATATAACAAAAGGTAACTATCCTGTTTTAGCACTTGCTGCCGACGAGTGCTAAAAATTAAGAGTTTAGTAACAAATATCAGGAATTTCCTGCTATACTTAGGTTCAAATACAATTCAGAGAGGGATGCTTTTATGGCTAAAAAACAGTTTAAAGCAGAATCGAAGCGTTTGCTCGATCTGATGATCAACTCGATTTACACGCACAAGGAGATCTTCCTGCGCGAGATCATTTCCAACGCCAGCGACGCTATCGATAAGCTCTGTTACGTCGCGCTGACGGACGACAAGGTCGGCATGAACCGCAGCGATTTTGCCATCACGGTGTCGGTCGACAAGGAGAACCGCACGTTGACGGTCTCGGATAACGGCATCGGCATGAGCCGCGAAGAGCTTGAAAACAACCTCGGCGTCATCGCGTCGTCGGGTTCCTACAAGTTCCGCCAGGAGACCGAGGAAAAGGACAAGAAGGACGCCGATATCGACATCATCGGCCAGTTCGGCGTGGGCTTCTACTCCGCGTTCATGGTCGCCGACAGCATCACCGTCCGCACGAAGAAGTACGGTTCGGAGCAGGCCTATGAGTGGCAGTCCTCCGGCGCGGACGGCTACACGATCACCGAATGCGACAAGGAGGCCGTCGGCACCGACGTCATCATGCACATCAAGCCCGACACGGACGAGGAGAAGTACAGCGAGTACTTGGAATCCTACCGCCTGCACGCGCTCGTGAAGAAGTACTCCGACTACATCCGCTACCCCATCCGCATGCTGCTGCCCGAGCAGAAGGTCAAAGAGGGCAGCGACCCGGAGAAGCCCGAGTACGAGACCGTCGAGGAGATGAAGACCGTCAACTCCATGGTGCCGCTCTGGCAGCGCAAGAAGAGTGACGTCACGGACGAAGAGTACAACAAGTTCTACTCCGAGCTGACGCATGAATTCGACAAGCCCCAGCGCACGATCACCGTCTCGGCCGAGGGCAGCGTGACCTATAAGGCACTGCTGTTCGTGCCGTCTTCGCGCCCGTTCAACTTCTACACGGAAGGATATGAAAAGGGATTGCAGCTCTACTCTGCGGGCGTTCTCATTATGGACAAGTGCGACTCGCTGCTGCCTGACTATCTGCGCTTTGTGCGCGGCGTGGTCGACTCGCCGGACCTGAGCTTGAACATCTCCCGCGAGCTTTTACAGCACGACCGCCAGCTCAAGGTCATCGGCCAGAACCTCGAAAAGAAGGTCCGCGCCGACCTTGAAAAATTCCTCAAGGAAGACCGCGAGGGCTATGAGAAATTCTACGAGAACTTCGGCCGCCAGATCGGCTACGGCATCGTGAGCGACGGCGGCGAGAGCCGCAAGGACTCGCTCAAGGACCTGATGATGTTCTACTCCTCCACGCAGAAGAAGCTCACGACGCTCAAAGAGTACGTCGAGCGCATGAAGGAAGGCCAGAAGTGCATCTACTACGCCGCGGGCGAGAGCATCGCCGCCGTGGACAAGCTGCCGCAGACCGAGCTTTTGAAGGACAAGGACTACGAGGTCCTGTACCTGACCGGCGAGACGGACGAGTTTGTTTTGCAGGCGCTGATGAATTACGACGAAAAGCCGTTCCGCTCCATCGTGGACGGCGACCTCGAGCTTGGCGGCGAGGATGAGCAAAAGGACGACAGCGAGAGCGCCGAGCTCATGCAGTTCGTCAAGGAGACGCTCGGCGACAAGATCAAGGAGGCCAAGGTCTCGCACCGCTTGAAGACCCATCCCGTCTGCCTGACGGCGGGCGAGGGCTTCAGCTTCGAGATGGAGAAGTACTTCAAGAACTTCCAGATGCCCGAGCCCATCAAGGCCGAGCGCATCCTCGAGCTGAATGTCGATCATCCGGCGGTCAAGGCGATGGCCGCCGCGCTGGCAACGGACCGCGACAAGGCGGCGCTGTATGCCAAGATCCTCTACGATCAGGCAAACCTCATCGCGGGCCTGCCGCTCGAAGATCCCAGCGCGTACACCGACATGGTCGCGCAGCTGATGCAGTAAGTCAATATTGCTCCAAAAGGGCGCGGAGGAATTCTCCGCGCCCTTTTTCACGTTTTTCATTCCTGCCGCCTATACTGGCATACAGGCGCTTTTCCGCCTGACAAACCGTAAAGGCGATGAACGGATATGCTTTGACCACTGATGCTGGCTCTGCTCGGCACGTCTTTCACGTTTCTGATGACGGCGCTGGGCGCCGCGACGGTGTTCTTTTTTGCCCGCAAGGTGTGCGAGCGCGCGCAGGGCGCGCTGCTGGGCTTTGCCGCGGGCGTGATGATGGCGGCGAGCGTGTGGAGCCTCATCCTGCCTGCCATCGAACAGACGGAGGCAGAGGGCCGTCTGCCGCCGTTTCTGCCCGCCGCGGCGGGCATCGTGCTCGGCGCGCTGACGCTCTTCCTGCTCGACGAGCTCGTGCGGCGGCGCGGCGGGGGAGAGGTGCACAGCGATTTTTTGATCCTCTCGGCCATCACGCTGCACAACATCCCCGAGGGCATGGCCGTCGGCCTCGCGTTCGCGCTCGCGGCGGACGGGGAGAGCCTTGCCGGCGCGTTCGCGCTGGCGCTTGGCATCGGCGTGCAGAACTTTCCCGAGGGCGCGGCGGTGGCGCTGCCGGTGTACCAATCGGGCAAGTCGAAACGGCACGCTTTCTGGACCGGCGTGCTCTCCGGCGCGGTGGAGCCGCTGTTCGGCGCGCTCGTCGTGCTCGCGGCGGCGGGAATCCACGCGCTGATGCCGTGGCTTCTGAGCTTTGCAGCGGGGGCGATGCTCTACGTCGTGGCGGAGGAGCTGCTGCCGCGCGCGGGCGGACGGCGGGGGACGTGCGGCTTCCTCGTGTGCTTCCTCCTGATGATGATACTGGACGTCGCGCTGGGGTAAGCGCGAAAAATCCGGCATAGAATGGCGCGAGGTGATCGACCATGCACATTCATGTTGTAAAGCGCGGCGACACGCTTTCTTCCATCGCCGCGATGCACGGCGCCCTGCCCGCGTTCGTCGCGGCGGACAACGGCCTTACGCTGAGTACGCCGCTTGTGATCGGCCAGGCGCTCGTCGTGCGGACGCCGAAGACACTGCACACCGTGCGCGTGGGGGAGACGCTTTCGTCCATCGCGCGGGACTATGATTTGAGCGTCAGGACGCTCCTGCGGCGGAACTTTTTCCTCCACGGACGCGAGCTTCTGCGCGAGGGCGACGTGCTTGCCATCGACTACGCAGACGAAGCGCCGCTCGGTACGCTCGGCGTGAACGCCTACGCCTACCCCTACATCGGCGGCGAGCTGCTCGACTCGGTCCTGCCGTACCTGACGTATCTGACGCCGTTCACCTACGGCATCACGCCCGCGGGAGTCCTTGTGCCGCTCGACGACGCGCGCCTGCTCGAACGAGCGGCGCACTATGGCGCAAAATCGCTCATGCACCTCTCGACGCTGACGCCGGAGGGGAATTTTTCGAGCGAAAACGCCGCGGCGCTCCTGCAAAACGACCGCGCGCAGAGCGCGCTCCTTGCCGAGATTTTGCAGACGATGGCGAAAAAGGGATACTACGGCCTCGACGTCGACTTCGAGTACGTCCCGCCGGAGCTGCGCGAGGACTACGCCGCGTTCGTCTGCCGTCTGCGCGAGGCGCTGAACGCCGAGGGAAAGCCCGTTGTCGCCGCACTCGCGCCGAAGACGAGCGCGCAGCAGCGCGGACTGCTCTACGAGGCGCACGACTACGCGCTGCTATCAAAAGCCGCGAACGCCGTGTTCCTGATGACCTATGAATGGGGCTATGCCTACAGCGAGCCGCAGGCCATCGCGCCGCTGCCGCAGGTGCGCGCGGTGCTCGATTACGCGCTCTCGGTCACGGCGGGGGAGAACATCTTCCTCGGCGCGCCGCTGTACGCTTACGACTGGCCGCTGCCCTACGAAAAAGGCCGTACGCGGGCCGAGACGTTCTCGTCGCAAGCGGCCGTCGCGCGGGCGCGGCTGGTGAGGGCGGAAATTGAGTTTGACGAAACCGCGCGCTCGCCCTGCTACCACTACTTCGACAAAATGCGGCGCGAACACGTCGTCTGGTTCGAGGACGCGCGCTCGCTGCGCGCGAAGATCGTCCTCGCGGCGGAAAAGGGCTTGCAGGGCATCGGCTTCTGGCAGGCGGGGCGGGAGCTCGCGCAGGCGTGGCCGCTGCTCGACGCGCTGCTGACGCTCGAAACCCTCTAAAAAATGCAAAAAAACCGCCCAACGGGCGGCAAAGATTGACAAAGCGTGTAAAATTTTGTAAAATTACATCAGGCGCTGCACAACGGCAGGCGGTTAGTCACGTACCCCGAAAGGGGGTGACGAAATGCGAATTACGTTTCATATCAAGCAGTTTACTGTGACGATTATCGTAAAAAGCAGAAACCGCCACTCCGGCAAGTGACGGTTTCTATGATTGAAACTACTTACGAACCGGACTAACCGCTTGTCGCAGCGCCCTTTTCTACCTCCATTATACCCCGCTTCCCCGAGTTGTCAAGGCGAAAAATTTTCCCTCTGTTGCACCGGTTCGTCCCAAAAAACCGCTTTACAGCTTTATAGCTGTAAACGGTCCGCGCAAATGCGCGGGCTGCACAAAATGAGGAGGAAAAACATGTACAACAACACCTATGAACGACCCAGAACCCAGATCGAAAAATGCGAGCACTTAGCGCGGATGAAATTCGAAAACCCGATCGAAAGGGCGCAGCGCGAGCGCGACGAGCGCGTCTACCGCTTTTCAAGCATCGACGAGGCCATCGGCGTGCTGAGCGTCGTGCGCCGCGCGTGGTGAAAGGGGAGGATGCGATGGGAAAAACAGCCAATTACGGCCTGCCCAAGTGGGAAAAGTCGGACTTTATCAAGATGGATGACGTCAATGCGGCGTTTGGCAAGATCGACGAAACGCTCAAGGCCAACGCCGACGCGGTGGCGGCCAAGGCGGAGGCGGAGGCCGTGACCGCGATCGCGCAGACGATTGCCAGCAGCAGGATTCGCCGCGCGAAGTTCGGCACATACACCGGCACCGGTCTATCGGGCCAAAATCACCCGAACAGCGTCGAATGCGGCTTTTGCCCCGCGGTGCTGGTGCTGTTCCGCGCAGACGGCGGACAGAAAACGACGGTCATACGCGGCGTGACCGCCTGCTCGTCCGGCATCGGCTCCATGAACAATTACTATACATGGGGTGACGGCGGCGTGAGCTGGGTGTCGGAGGCGCTGCAAAGCGACTCCGGCGGATATATGGCATCCTCGCAGTTCAACAGCAGCGGGAAAGAATATTGCTATCTTGTCCTCGGTTATGACGCGGACTGGATAAAGCAAAAAACAGCCCCGAGCCGAAAGGCTCGGGGCTGTTTTTGTTGTCAGTCGCGTAGCAGAACGAGACGTCTAACGAATGTTGTTTAGAAGCCAATCACGTTTTCGAAGACGGAGGGGGAAGTAGCAACAACATCAGAACCGACCTTCACGTTGTCCAGGGTCACAACGACCTTGTAGTTCGCAGGCGTGAGAGTGGTGGGAACGCTGATGCTGATGACGCAGGCCGTGCCACCGCCGTTCACGGTGGGGGTCACAGCAGCCTGTCTGGTAGCAACTTCGTTACCGGCCAGATCGTAGAACTTCACGGCAGCGGTGGCGGTGGTGAACGCAGCGTCCACGTTGGCAGCACCGTTGGTGGAGGAAACGAGCTTGGCCTGGTCGATGGTCAGAGTGCCATTGTTAACGGCGGCAGTGATGACCTGGTTGTCACGAGCAACAACGGAGTAAACGATGTCCGTGTTGGTCTTAGTGGTGTCCTTGCTGTAAGCGTAGACCTGGAGAGCGGTGCTCTTGGCGCGATCCCGGACAATGATGACATTGTAGTCGGTGAGGGAGTAGGGCAGAGCAGCAGTCTTGCCATCAACAACGAACTTGGTAGACTCATTGGTGGTGAAGTTCTGACCAGCGGCCATGCTCAGCAGGTTGTTATCGAACTTGCTGCCAGTTTCACCGGCGACAACATTGACGTACGGGGTCTTGCCCGTGTAAGCGTCGGAGTAATCATCGTCAAGAGTGACCTGAGTATCGTTGGTGTTGTAAGCAACGGGCTCAGCGGAGAGCAGGCCGTCCTCGGTCTTCACCAGATACAGGCGGTTGGAAGTAGCAACGATCTTGCTGACCCAACCGGCATGAGCAGTGTCATAGCCGGAGATGCCATCGAAGAAGTTGTCGTTAGCGACAGTCAACGTAGCATCAACACCGTCCATGAAGCCGTTGATGGTCCAGTAACCAGTGGTGGTGTTATAGGAGTAGCTGTTGTTGCCGGCATAGTAGAACAGACCCTCAGCCTTAGCGGTGTCGGAAGCAGCGATGATGTAGACGTAATCTGCAACACCGTCATCGTTCAGGTCAACATAGTCGACTTCACCCCGGACATAGTTGCCGATGGCGTTGATACCGATGACAGACTTATAGGTGAAGGGAACGGTATTGCCATTGCCGGAGCGAACCGGGAAGATGGTGGCGCTGTTGGTGAGCAGCCTGCCATTGTACAGAGCATCAGTACCAACCGCGGCATCCAGGCTGCGAAGAGCCTTCTTGGCGGTAGTGGTGACTGTGGAGCCATTGACAGTGGCGGTTGCGCCTGTGCCATTACCGGAGACCTCGACAGCGGCAACAGTGCCGTTGGGCTGAGTGGTGAACTGGAACATATCGTCGTTCAGGATCTGAGCGCCGGTCTTGTCGGCACGGGCGTTCTGATCGATATAGTCGTCGATGTAGAAGTAGCTCGTGGGCGCGGTGCTGTAGGTATCGCCGGACATGACCTTAAGGGCAGCGGTGTTGTGGGACAGTTTGCCGCCCTTAGCGATATACGTAGTGTTGCGGTTCTCGGCGGCAGCACCATTGTAGATGAGGGTGCTGATGTCGAGAACGGCGGTGGTGCCGTCCATGTAGGTGACGTTCGCCTTAGCAACGCCGGAACCGTCCGCAGCGTTGCCAGCCCACCAGATGGAGTTGATGACGCCGTAGCTGGTAGCAGCAGCGATCTCAACGTTACCGATGAGGTTGTTGTACTGATCGAAGAACCAGGTGAACTTGTTGGTGCTGGCCACCGCGTTGTCGAAGTAGAACTTGGCAGCATCGTCATAGACAGTGCCCTCGACGTTGTGCTGCTTGGCGTTGTAGTAGATCACGCTCTGAGCGCCGTCAATGGAAGTGGCCTTGGAAACGATCTCGCCGTACTTGTCAGCGGCGGTCTTGATGAGGCCGCTCTCGGTAGCGTTGTTAGCAGCGTTGGTGTAGGCGTTCAGGAGAACGTAATCGCCGACAGCATACGGATACGCATCCTCGCCGTTGGTGAGGGTGAGCGTGGTAGCAGCAGTGGAGCCCTTGGTGGCATAGACATCGAGCTTGATGGTAGCCTCGGTGCGCAGGTGGCCCTGAGCGTCATAAGCCGCGGGAGCAACATAGGTGACCTTGGCGAGGAAGGTGTCGATCATGACGATGGTATCGTCATAGACCTCAACCAGACGGCCCTGAGCACCCATCTTGGTGACGGTGTCGGTCAGGTTGACCGTGTAGGTCGTGGGCTGCTTCTGGCCGTTGACATACAGGGTGTAAGCGGTGTCGACCTTCAGGCCGGCGTCGTGAGCGACGTCGCACTCAGTAACAGCCTTGGTGTAGGTCAGGTTGGGCTTCTCAACGAAGGTAGTGGCCTTGTCGCCGGTGTTGTAGGTCCACTTGGTGGCGGGACGGCCCCACTTGTCGGAGGACTTAGCAGAGTCGAGCTTGAAGTTCTTCTCACCGAGGCTGTTGTTCTTGGCACCGATGACCTTATCGGTCACATAGCCGAAGGCCGGGGTGTAGGTGACCTGAGCCTTCTGGATGCCCTGGAACAGGAGCTCAGCGACCAGCTCACGGGAAGCGGGAGCGTTCAGGTCGGTGGTCTTCGCCACTCTGTCCAGAACGCCGAGCTGCTGCGCGGTCTGCGCAACATGGAGCGCCCAGTCAGCGCCGGAGAACTCGTTGTTCTTGTCGTAACCGACAGCGCGGAGGATCATGGCGAGGACTTCATAGCCGGTGACCTTGCCGGACGGCTTGAAGGTGCCATCGGGATAGCCCTTGACGAGGGAGGCGTTGGCGCAGTAGCCGATGTAGCCCTGAGCCCAACCGGCACCAGCCATGTCGCTGAACTTGTTATAAGTGGCATAGAGGCCGGACTTATCGTTCTTGGCGACGTCGGCAGTGTAGATACGATAGACGATCGTAGCTACCTCAGCGCGGGTGATGTTGCCCTCGGGCTTGAAGGAACCATCCTCATAACCCTTGAACACACCCATGCCATTCAGAACGGCAACAGACTCAGCGTAATCATCGCTGATGCTCTTGTCATCCTTGAAGGCGTTGGCGCTGACGGCCAGAGACAGAGTCATGACCAGAGCCAGCACCATTGCGAGTAACTTTTTCATAGATGTTACTCTCCTTTCATAAATTTCCATCCCCTTAGAGCGCTCCGGCAGCGAAAAGCGGGCATTTTGCTGTTCGCGGGCGAAAATGAAGGTTGACCGAAAAAATTGCAAAGCATTTCGATTTTCTTGCATTTTTGACCGTTTTGCAGGAAAACGCGCGATTTTAGTTGCTATCGCATCCCCTTAAAGATGGTTCGTTTGTCAGAAAGGAGCAAGTTTCGGCGTTTCTCGGCTTACTTACCGTGGCATGCCGATCCCGTACCTAAGTCGGGAACGCACCGTTCCCCACCCTTTCTGCACTGTCACCTTACCACAAGCAAAATTTCAAGTCAACGCTTTCACCCCATCTGTAACACACTTGTAACAAACCGCCGCTTCTGTTACAGCTTGACATAAAACCACAGAAAACCCCATTATCCGCCACCACATACATATAATATATAAGCACAAATATAAAAAAAGCGGCCTAAGCCGCTTTTTGTGTTCTGATGACCCGCGCAGCGGTCAGGCGGCAAGTAACTGTAGTCCGCGCCGCCGCGCGGGGAGCGAAATTTCCCTTTTCCAGCCGCGGCCCGCCGAGAAAAAGGAAAGCCCGCTCACCTGAGCGGACTTTCGCCAATATTTTTTGCACACCCCCGTACAACCCAAAAAAATTGCGCGCCCGCAGGCGCGCAATCCAAAATCAAAAAAGGCGGCTTTCGCCGCCTTTTTTGAAGTGCTTTACTGAATCTCGATCTGCTTCGCGTTCACCACGGCGCTCTTCTTCGGCATGTTCAGCTTGAGCACGCCGTCATTGTACTGCGCGGAGATATTCACGACCTCGACGCCGCTGATGGCGAACGCGCGCTGGTAGCTGCCGTAGCTGCGCTCGCAGCGGACGTAATTGCCCTTCTTGTCCTGATCCTCGTGCTCGCTGTGGCGCTCGGCGCGAATGGTCATCGTGTCGCCGTCCACATCGACGTGGATGTCCTCTTTCGTGAAGCCCGGCAGATCAGCTTCCAGCAGGTAGCTGTCGCCCTTGTCCTGAATATCGGTCTTAAACGCGCTCAGCCCGCGGCCCCACGAGCCGTCACCGAAGAATGCGCGCTCCATCTGATCCCAGGGATCATAAGCCGCAACATGGTTGTTTCTGCGTTCAAAAGGTCTCAGTTCAAACATAATCAAAGCCTCCAAATCTATTCTGGCGAGCCGCTTTTGCAGCCCGCGTGGTTTACTTTTCTTTCGTTCCCCTCGGAACAATTATGAGTATAGGCACGCCCTGTGAACAAAAATACATCTTTTGATGAACAAACTTTTAATTTTAGCACTCTCGCGTCGAGAGTGCTAAAATTATGCTGGCTGCGGACCGCTGCCAAACCGCTACCCGACCTTTCGCGCCCCCAAACCCTTGAAAAATCAGGCTTTTTTCGCCCTGCCAAACCCCCGTTTACGGCAAATCGCTACCAACCCGCTACCAGCCGACCTCACGAGCACTTGCGCCCGGG
>ENA-OQNN01002126-OQNN01002126.1-human-gut-metagenome-genome-assembly--contig:-NODE-2126-length-10918-cov-7.560930_pt1 | contig 10918 bp, 8 predicted proteins | sample MGYA00242624_ERZ504870 | MGnify/ENA primary metagenome ERZ504870 (study PRJEB26092, sample SAMD00036379) | human gut metagenome | host: Homo sapiens | study: EMG produced TPA metagenomics assembly of... | reverse complement strand
AAATTCCACATCACTTGCCATCTTTTGTATTTGCCGTATGAACCTTGTTTCTGCTTTCATTATCTTCACCCTTCTTTATTTTAGCAGATTTTAGCTCGCTTGGCTAGATGTTAAGTTAATGACATTGGGCATAGACACGCCCCTGCATTTCTTTCGGCACACTGCTCCGGAAAAGAACGTCATAGTTTGCACGCATTAAAGGAATCAGTCCCCAGCCGAATATTGACCCGATACACCAAATAACGGGATTTCTGCCGAATGCCAGCAGAAAATTTTCCGTACTCATAGCAACCAGCAGACAATTACAAATAGCAGTGGCTCTATTTTTCGGTTTCGGACAAAACACTGCCAGCAAGCTGCCCAGCAGCGTGGCAAATCCAACACAGCTGTTCACGATGCCCAAAGCGGTTTCTCCCTGCTGTGGCAGAATTCTTGCTGGAAGGGCTGCCTGATGCATAGAAGCAATCAAATTGATGCTGGATAGAAACAAAATCAGCCAGAAAATACCTCGGTTCGACCGCAGATAGACCAGCCCCGCCTTGGCAGCCTGCAAACAGGATTCTGTTTGCTCGGTTGTATGCGGAACTTCCGGAATCGGTATCCACAGCAACAGCACCAAAAAGGCAACTGCAAATGTACTGAGGTCAAATGCAATCACAGCTTTCAAGCCACCAAAGGCAAAGAATGCCGTTGCAAGAACAGGGGTCAGCATAGAAACCAGCGAGTTAGAAAAAGAACGCAGTCCGCTGGTTTTCTGATAATATTTCTTCGGTGTGAGCAGTGTTGTGGCAACATCTGAGGCAGGCGACTGCACTGCATTCATCAGCCCATTGCAGGCATTCAGCAAATATAAATGCCAGACGGCAAGCAGATGTAACTGTAATAAAAGCACAATCACCAATGTGCCAGCTGCTGCAATGCTATCGCAGACCAGCATGACAGCTTTCTTGTTCCAGCGGTCACTGATTACGCCAGCAAAGATACTCAAAAGCACATAGGGGGCATACGAGCACACGGTGAGCATGGCGGTTTTCAGAGCAGAACCGCTGTCCTGATAGAGCCACAACACCAGTGCAAAATTCGTCATGGCACTCCCCAGCGAGGAGAACGCCTGTGTTAGCCAAAGAATCAAAAAAAATCGTAGTTCGTAAAATGATTTCATAAAATACCTTGCTCCTTCTATCTGTTTCCAATCACATCCAGATTTGCAAGGTAAACGGAATGAGCAAATGCTCCATGCAATCATTCGTTATGCCTTGCATGGAGCTGTAACGGTGCAACGCATCCTTTGACAACCTCCCATTTCAAAAAATTGTTGTTTCATGTGAAACAGTTTCTATTTTTCGTGCTATAGAAAAACGAGAACGCTATTTTTTGAACGTTCCCGTTTTCTGTTTCATTCTTCATTATGCAGCCGCAATGGTTGCAAGCATTTGGTCATAGTACGCCCAGACCCGTTCCTCAAATGCATCCCAATGGGGCAGAATATAGGACGGGCACATCTTATAGGGATGTGGATGGGTATTCAATTCTTCCCGATTGCCAATCACGCCATCTCTGCAATTCAGCCAATAGGTATGGGTGAACAAGGCTGCCTTTGGCAGGTTCATCCAAATCAACAGGCAAGCGGCAAGCTTGGCACAATTGTTCTCAGAAAGCCGGTCTTCTATGGTATTGTTCGGCGACATCGCACATTCAATGGCAATGGTACGGCGATTGCCGTTCCCTGCCCCATCTGTAGCGTGCCAGCCTGCGAGCTGTAACGGCAGCGTTTGCCACGCTCCGTATTCGTCCACATAGAAGTGTACCCGCACATCTTTTAGTTCTTGATGCATCGTTTTCCAGACGCACTGCTCCGCTGTTCCCATGCTGTAAAGCGGTGGTTTGCGGTTCGTGTTGTGAATGGTAATGCCAACAATGGAATCCCTGTCCATGACAGCGGTCGGCATTGGAATCGCATTGGGATTATGCTGCGTCAAATCATATCGCCGCACACAAATCCCTTTCAGGTAGAATGTAAAATCTGGTCTTAATAACATGGCAAAGTCCTCCTTTTCCTTTTTGCAAAAGAAATTTAGTAGGATCTTTGCACTTTCCTGTTTTTCAATCAGTACATTGATTTGTAATATTATGTAATTTTAAAGTACTGCTGATTTAAAACTAAGAAAGGGCACAGAACACCATTAAAAATCTTCCATCTACATTTTGAATGGTCATTTTAATGGGTTTTTGCCCTTTCAACAGAAGTCTGTCGACCAATTTTTTTATGTGATTCTTTTTATCAAACTATAAAAATCGTCACGAAGAAAACAGACCTGCCTGCTTTCTTCATGACGATTATACCATATGCAATTTCACCTTGTCAAGAGGAAATGTTATTTTTTCTTCTTGCTGTGACAAGGTTTTGTTTTTTTGCCGTCCGGCTCTACAAATTCCACGTTGTTCAGCTGTTGTCTGAGGTTGCCGACAACGCTCTGACGGTATTCCAGCCGCAGAGCAGCTTGTTCTTCTTTTTCGGCATCGGTTAATGTTCCGGCTTTTTGTTTTTTTGCAAGTTCATTGATTCTTGCAATTTTTTCTGGTGTCATGAGAAATTCCTCCTGTTTTAGTTTATTTGCGGATAGATGGACTGTAAGCAATAAGCCGCAGGCAAATAAAAGTTTTTTGATCCAACAATTTTTCAAAAATGTTGGCGAGGTGTGGGCGAGTAGCACACATTTGCAAAGCAAATTATCTTTGCAATCTGTTTTTCCTGCTGCAATTGCATTTTTTGAAACTGTCCAATTTAAATAAAGTTGAATGATGAGAAGTAAGGTTGCAAATTCAGACAAGGCAACGGGGCAATTGCAGCACGCTGGCAGGCAAAAGCAGGGGTGGAACCCCCTTTTGCCGGATGTGGAAGACCGTTCTCTCTAAAAGCAGTGTTTCATGTGAAACATGGTTCTTGGGAAACCACCCGAATCCGGTTCGGCAAGGCTGGGGCACATCCCCAGCTTGCCTGGGAATCGCAATTGCCCCTGAAACCTTATCCCTCATTACAATCTTTTCATTTTAAAAGGCAATTGCGATTCTTCCGATTTGCTCTTAGATGTTTGTTTCCTTTTATGGTACAGTTTGATTTGCTCAGCAAATGTGGGCTGCTCGCCCACACCTCGGCAGCATTTTTGAAAAACTGCTGCACCGAAAAACTTTTTATTTTGCCTGCGGCTCGTATTTTACAACCACATTCGTTTACTTCCAGTATACCAAAAAACCGCTGCCGAATCGCTCCGACAACGGTTTTCTTTCTGGTTTCCTGCAATGATGCAAACGGCTTACTTCTTCAAACCTTCTACCATTGCCAGTGTATCTCTTGCAATCAGCAATTCTTCATTGGTCGGAATCACCCAAACTTCTACCTTGGAATCCGGTGTAGAAATCTTCTTCAGTTCGCCCTTGAAGTTGTTGACTTCCTTGTCAATCTTGATGCCCAGATATTCGAGGTTTTCGCAAACTTCTTCCCGGCAGTTCGGAGCGTTTTCACCAATACCGCCTGTAAAGATTACAGCATCCAGACCGTTCATGATTGCTGCAAATGCACCGATGTCCTTCTTAATATCATAAACCAGCATATCCTTTGCCAGTGTTGCCCGTACATCGCCCTTTTCAGATGCAGCAGTAATATCCCGGAAGTCAGAGGACAGACCGGAAATACCCAGCATACCAGACTTCTTGTTCATGTAGTTGTCCATATCTGCAACATGGAAGCCATGCTTACCAGCTACATAGGTAACTGCGGACGGGTCAACCGCACCGCAACGAGTTCCCATCAGGACACCATCCAGCGGTGTAAAGCCCATGGTTGTATCAATGGATTCGCCGCCCTTAACAGCCGTGATAGAAGAGCCGTTGCCCAAGTGACAGGAAACAACCTTCAGATCCTTCAGGTCTTTGCCCATAACTTCTGCCAGTTTTGCAGTTACAAAGCGGTGAGAAGTTCCGTGGAAACCATACTTCCGAACGTGATACTGTTCGTAATCTTCATACGGGAAGCCATACATAAATGCCTTCTGCGGAATAGTCTGGTGGAATGCAGTATCAAATACAACAACCTGCGGAATGTTCGGCATGGTCTTCTTGCAAGCCCACAGAGCCAGTGCGTGACCGTGGTTATGAACCGGAGCGAGTTCCTTCAGATTTTCGATTTCGTCAATGACTTCATCGGTAACCAGTGTAGTCTTGGTGAACAGTTCTGCACCCTGTACGACACGGTGACCAACAGCAGATACTTCATCCATGCTGGAAATGACCGCAGCATCACCAGTGGTCAGAGCCTGTACCAGCCGTTCAAATGCTTCCGCATGGGTCGGGAAATTGCAGTCTTCCTCTACTTTTCTGCCATCCGCAGTCTTGTGGCTCAGATGACCATCAATGCCGATTCGGTCGCAGTTTCCTTTTGCGATTACAGATTCATCTTTCATATCAATCAACTGATATTTCAGAGAGGAGCTGCCAGCATTTACAACGAGAATAATCATAAAAAAATCCAATCCTTTCTGATGATGCCGGTGTTGGAGCACCGTTCATTTCCTGATTCTTTTTCCATAATCCATAAATCGTTATGGAATGATGCGGGTGAAAGTCGATCGCCGCCGCAATAGATTTCCATAAAAAAATCCACAGCGACCGTCATCGACCGACACCCGTTTTTATTATAGCATGTTTTTTTTCGACTGTCAAACTTTTTTGTGGAATTTCTGGGAAATGGGGTGGTATTTTGGGGAAAAAGGCGAAAAAAACGAGCCGCAGGCAACGAAAAAGTTTTTTGATCCAGCAATTTTTCAAAAATGCTGGCGAGGTTCAGGGCGAGTAGCCCTGATCGCTGCCCGCAGGCAGCGAAATCCCTGTGCCATGCTCTTGGCACACGGAGGGGGTGGTGAGAAAAGCGACAGCTTTTCGAGGCGGGCGAACAAGACCGCCCCGCCTTGTTTCCCTGAAGCAGTAAGCAGTAATTTTGCAACTGTTCCGGGGGAACAGTTGCAATGGATTTCTGATTGTTTCATGTGAAACATGGCTCTTAGAAAAACCACTCGAAATCGGTTCGGCAAGGCTGGGGCACATCCCCAGCTTGCCTTGGGAATCGCAATTGCCCCTGAAACCATATCTCTCATTACAACCTTCTGATTTTGAAGGCAATTGCGATTCTTTCGATTGCTTCTTAGATTTTTGTTTTATCTTATGATACAGTCTCGATTTGCTCCGCAAATGTGGGCTGCTCGCCCACACCTCGGCAGCATTTTTGAAAAACTGCTGCACCGAAAAACTTTTTATTTGCCTGCGGCTTTTATTTTTGAACAGTTCGTTTTCATAAAAACACTGCATAAAAATTGCACCTGCTTCAATGAAACAGGTGCAATGAATAATTCTTAGAGAAAACAATTTTCATCGTCCGGCAAAAAGGGGTTCCACCCCTGCTTTTGCCTACCAGCTTGCTGCAATTGCAGCAGGAATAATTTGTTACAAAATCTAATTTGCTCCGCAAATGTGGGCTACTCGCCCACACCTCGGCAGCATTTTTGAAAAACTGCTGCACCGAAAAACTTTTTCGTTGCCTGCGGCTCTCTTTTTACAGCAAAGTCTTCTTCCGGTCAATAAAGATGGATTTCGGCATTGCCCATACCTTACCGCTTGCTTCATCCTGATAGATCACCAGTTCTTCTTGTGTTTCTACATGGCTTGCCAGAGAAACAACCTTCCATACACTGCCGTCTTCCTGCTGATACCGATCGCCTGCTTCTACTGGCTTTTCCGGTTCTGCTGCCACTGGAACAGTTTCCGGTGCGTCTGCATGGTTCACAATATCATCTGCAACCAGAATCATCGAACTAAACGGCTGCATGTGTACATTGACATTGCCGTTATTGACATCAATCGGCTGTCCGCTGATTACATCTACCAGTGCTGGCAGGTGTGTGCCAAACTGCATATCCGAGCAGCAATCTTCCAAATTCAATGCAACATAAACGGTTGTACCATCCCAATCCTTCCGGAACAGCAACTGCCGATTCCGAACGATTACGGTTTCATAGCTGCCTGTCCGCAGTGCCGGATATGCCTTGTAAATTCTGCCCAGTTTCACCAGATGGCGGTACAAATCCAGATTGCCGCTTCTCTGCAAGTCTGCCAAATCCAGGCATGGACGCAATCCATCATCAGAATTGTTTTCATGCCGACCCTGTACGCCATATTCACTGCCGTAATAAACGGACGGAATACCCGGCATTGCATACATCAGCGTATAGCACAACGGCAAATACCGCTGATCCACCAGTGTGCTGGCAAGACGATTTACATCGTGGTTGTCAACAAAGTTATACAGGTTGATGCCCTGATAAATCCCGCCGTTGCCGAACTGCCGATTGATGGAATAGTTGATTTCAAAATAGTTCTTGTCGTTGTGAGAAGAATAAATGCCCTTATAGCATTCATAGTTCGTGACAGAATCCAGCATTTCCGGATTTGCCCAACGCTTATAGTCGCCGTGGATGATTTCACCCATCAGCCAGAAATCCGGTTTCTTGCCCTTACAGAAGCTGCGAATCCGCTTGAAGAAGTCAAAGTCCACGCAATCTGCTGCATCAAACCGAATCCCGTCAATCTGGAATTCGTCCATCCAGTAACCAACCGCTTCAATCAGGTGGTCACATACATGCCAGTTCTTCAGGTTCAGCTTGACCAGATTATAATAGCCGTTCCAACCTTCATACCAGAATGGGTCTCCATATGGACTAGAACCGCCAAAGTTCAGACCTGCAAACCAATCACAGTACGGAGAAGCCTGACCCTTTTCCTGCACATCCCGGAATGCCCAGAAATTTCTGCCGACATGATTGAATACGCCGTCCAGAATGACCCGGATGCCGTTCTCGTGCAGCACTTCACAGATGTGCTTGAACATTTCATTCGTTCCGAGTCGGCGGTCAATCTGGCGGTAATCGGTCGTGTCATAACCGTGTTCTACTGATTCAAAGATTGGCCCAAAGTAAACCGCATCCACCTGCATTTCTTTCAGGTGCGGAATCCAGTCCAGAACTTTTTCCAGCCGGTTTACAGGTTCTCCACCTTCATTGTGTTTTGGTGCTCCGCAGAAGCCGAGCGGATAAATGTGATACATAATGGCGTTATCGTACCAGTTCATAGAAAAAACCTTCCTTTCTCTTTCCATTGTTGGTCATCATCAGAACGCTGCCCATCCAAAAAACAGCGTCAGCGGCGGCTGCCAGATTTGTCCGGTGTTCCCTCCAGAAAATACGATGCTTCCATATCTGCCACATTCAAAGCCAATGCCAGCGGAAACATTTCCAAGGCTCTGCCGATTTGGTTGCGGTCTTCTGGGCCAGAAAAGCCCATATGATACCGAATCGCAAATGCCTCTTCCCGACTCAGACGCAGAAAGCCCGACAGCATATAGACGGATTTTTCCCCGTGTCCATACGGCATTTCATCCCGAATCGTATAATACGGAACTTTCTCCCAGACACCCTGTTCATTTTTTGCGTTTCGATAGTCGACCACATAAAAATTCACCTTGCAGATGTCATGCATCAATGCCACCAGTGCAACGGTTTCATCTGAATAATCCATGCCATACAGTTCTTTTGTGCGTGGCCGTGCCAGATAATCGACCAGACAATGATAGACATTCAAGCTATGTTCAACCAGACCGCCTTCATAAGAGCCGTGGTAACGGGTACTGGATGGAGCGGTGAAAAAGTCGCTTGCATCGGATTGCAGCCAAGCCAAAAGCTGGTCTGCACCACGCCGGTGAATGTGTTCCTGATAGATTTGAATAAAGGTTTCCTGATGAGTCATGCTGTGCCTCCTCTTTGGGGTGTTGTTCTGTGATGTTTCCCATTTATTGTACCATAATTTCCAACAAATTGCAAGAGAGTGCCGTATTTTCTGCAAAAAGGGGCAAAGTGCAGGATTGGCTGCGAGATCCGAGCCGCAGGCAACTGCGGTCGAGCTGTCTCAGCTCGACGGAGGAGGGTGATTCCCCACAGTGTGGGGAAATGTCCCGAAGGGACAAAAGGGCAGGGCATCTTCTAAAATGGAGGACAAGCTGTCCTCCCTAACAGAGGTATTGATTAGATGGCATTAAAATCTAAGAGAAACAAGCAATCTGCTGTTCGCCATCTTGAAAACAAAAAAACTTCAAGCAAACTGTAATCTAAGAAAGATTCATAAGCAATTCAGATAACGCAACCACCGGCGAACAGCACAGAGGCAGACAGCGAAACGATTCTGCCGAACCGGATTCAGGTAGTTTCCCTAAGAGCAATGTTTCACATGAAACAAAACAAGAATTATTCTTAGGGAAAACAATCTGAAACATCCGGCAAAAGGGGGTTCCACCCCTGCTTTTGCCTACCAGCATGCTGCAATTGCCCCGTTGCCTTGTCTGAATTTGCAACTTGCTTCATAAAAGTAATCAAATTGTGAATGGGACAGTTTCAAAAAATGCAATTGCAGCAGGAAAAACTTGTTGCAAATACAATTTGCTTCGCAAACGTGGGCTACTCGCCCACACCTCGGCAGCATTTTTAAAAAACTGCTGCACCGAAAAACTTTTTATTTGCCTGCGGCTCGTATCCTGCAACCCCTATCCCCAAAAATCCCCTCCCCCTATCATGCCCACATTCTTTGTCAAATATTTGACAAATATCCCCGAAAGTAGTATCATAAGAGAAAGCGTTTTTTCGCTGGATTTGGAAAAGCACGGCTGCCCTCACAACCTTTGACAGCCGTGGAAAGGATGCTGGTTTTTTATGAATCACAATTTTGATGTTATCATTGTTGGCGGCGGTGCTGCCGGTCTGTATGGAGCGATTCAACTACCCTCCTACTGCAAGGTTCTGCTCATCTGTAAGCAGGAAATGACCCTCTGTAATTCCTCCCTCGCTCAGGGCGGAATCGCAGGCGTTTACAAGTCGCCGGAGGACGATACTCCGAAACTGCATAAACAGGATACCATGATTGCCGGCGGCTTCAAAAACAATCCGGAATCCGTTCAGATTCTCGTAGATGATGCTGCAATGGCAATTGACTCCCTGCTGAAGCTCGGAGCAGACTTCGACCGGAAACCGGACGGCTCTCTGCATCGTACGCTGGAAGGTGGTCACTGCCGTCACCGGATTTTCCACCACAAGGACACCACAGGAGAAGAAATCGTTCGGACATTGATGCGGAAAGTGAAGACTCTCCCGAACGTCACCATTCTGGAATCTGCCATGATGGTCGGTTTACAGAAAACCAGCACCGGCTTCTCGGTCAACGTCCGGAAAGACGATGCATTCACAATCTACAACAGCCACTTTGTTCTGCTGGCAACTGGCGGTATTGGCAGAATGTATGCCTATACCACCAATTCCAAAATTGCAACCGGGGACGGCATTGCCTTTGCTCACGACCTCGGTGCAAAGATTCTGAACCTCCACCTCATTCAATTCCACCCAACTGCTTTCAATGACCACCACACACGGGAATGCTTCCTGATTTCTGAGGCAGTTCGTGGAGAAGGTGCTTACCTGCTGAATTGCAACAAGGAACGGTTTATGGATCGCTATGATGAACGGCTGGAACTTGCTCCGAGAGATGTTGTTTCTCACGCCATCATTGAAGAAAAAAATCGCACGGGTTCGGATAACTTCTTCTTGGATATTTCCTATAAGGATTCCGATTTTATCCGCAACCGTTTCCCGATGATTTACCAGAAAGTCCTTGAACAGGGCTATGACATGACAAAAGAACCAATTCCAATTTATCCATGCCAGCACTATTTAATGGGCGGCATTCAGGTTGACACCAATTCGGAAACGACTGTTCCGCACTTGTATGCAGCTGGCGAATGCTCGAATACAGGCGTTCACGGCAACAATCGACTGGCAAGCAATTCCCTGCTGGAAGCACTGGTATTCTCCAGACGGGCAGCGTTGGACATTGCAACCAAGCTGCCGACCGTTCCGGATGCGTTTGCAGAGGCAACCTTCCCGGAAACTGCAAATACGCTGCCGATGCCGAAAGGTACTCGGACAGAAATCCGGCAGATCATGCAGAACAGCTATTTTGTCATTCCGCATCAGGCAGAATTGCTGAACGGATTTGAACGGATCAAGGAAATTCGGAGAGAACTGTATAGTGAACCGTATGCCGTTACACCGGATTTGATTGAAGCGAAAGCAATGGCAACGAATGCCTATACCATTCTGAAAGAAGTTCTCTAAACTGATTTTGAAGTAGGGTTCAAAAATTCGAGCCGCAGGCAAATAAAAAGTTTTTCGGTGCAGCAGTTTTTCAAAAATGCTGCCGAGGTGTGGGCGAGCAGCCCACATTTGCGAAGCAAATTGTATTTTTTCCTGCTGCAATTGCATTTCTTGAAACTTGCCAATTCGCAACTTGATTGTTTCTATGAAACAAGTTACAAATTCGGACAAGGCAACGGGGCAATTGCAGCACGCTGGCAGGCAAAAGCAGGGGTGGAACCCCCTTTTGCCGGATGCGAAAGACCGTTTTCCCTAAGAATGATTCTTGTTTTGTTTCATGTGAAACACTGCTCTTAGGGAAATCCCCTGAATCCGGTTCGGCAGAATCGCTTCGCTGTCTGCCTGTGTGCTGTTCGCCGGTGGTTGCGTTATCCGAATTGCTTATGAATGTTTCTTAGATTGCAGTTTGCCTGAAATTTCTTTGTTTTCAAGATGGCGAACAGCAGTTTACTTTGTTTCTCTTAGATCTCTATTACTGCTTATTATTCACTCTTTGCAGGGGGCAGCTTGCCCCCAATGTCATTAACTTAAAACGGATCTTGAATGGCAAGCAGAATGTCTGGAAGTATCAAAATGGCGAGGAAAAGAGCGATTCGGACGGACGGGAGAAAGATGTT
>ENA-OQNN01002116-OQNN01002116.1-human-gut-metagenome-genome-assembly--contig:-NODE-2116-length-10956-cov-2.920307_pt1 | contig 10956 bp, 9 predicted proteins | sample MGYA00242624_ERZ504870 | MGnify/ENA primary metagenome ERZ504870 (study PRJEB26092, sample SAMD00036379) | human gut metagenome | host: Homo sapiens | study: EMG produced TPA metagenomics assembly of... | reverse complement strand
CTGGAGATGACCGAAATATCCGTGCACGATATATTGATGGAGAACTGTTAAAATAATAAATAATAGGTAATAAAGATAACGACATTGTATGTTACAAACGTGATATACAATTGCGTTATTTTTTGTTTTTACGAAACAAAAGAAAAATCAAGCTGATATACCCAACTTCAAAGATTTTGTGATATACTTCTATATAGATTACAGCTATTGCATATCTGTATAAACCAAGGAGACTCACATGAAAAAGAAAATACAAGTTGAAAGGAGAATTGCGTTATGACTTACAAAGAGAAAAAGCGTTCTATGTTTCTTGGTCTGCCATGGACCTTCACTACTTATACCGTAACGGATGAATTCATATCAATCGATTCCGGTTTGCTCAACAAAGTGGAGAATGACTGCTATATGTACAAGGTAATCGATGTCCGTCTAGAAACCACTCTTATGGAACGAATCCTTGGTATCGGCACCATCCACTGCTTCACAGGTGATGTTACGGATCCTGATCTCAAATTACAGCACATAAAAAATGCCAAAGAAATTAAAGATTTTATCCTGAAACAGTCCGAACAGGAAAGATTAAAGAGAAAGACCTTAAATATGCAGCATCTGGATGGCAATCCGGAAGTCAGCAGAATGGCCGCAACGGACAGCTGCAGATCATAAATAAAACTCACAGAGGTGATAGCCCACAACGGGAAATCACCTCTTTTTTATATCAATTTTCCTGATATTTTCATTTTTTTTGAAATCACTAGCAGAAGTGTTAGTGATTATCTGAAATATGTCCGTATAATAATAATTACAGATAGTATTTGCAGAAAAATCTGACAAGTCAAAATGGGATTCTATCAATAGTTTATTCCAAAGATGAAAGGAGAATCAGGTATGAGTAAAAAAATGAAAATCTTTACAGCGGGTGCGTTAGGAATTATGATGGCAGGTCTTGTTTGTACAAATGTTTACGCATTAGACAACAAAGATGTAGTTGGTACATGGTACGCAAACAGTCTTTCTATGGACGGTATGAATGAATTTCATCCAAATGCAATCATGATGGAAATGTCAATGGAAATCAGTGAAGACGGCAAAGGTAAAGTAACAACATCTTCCGAATCAGAAGAAGCAGACGTTAATGATTTTGAATGGAAGATTGACGGAGATAACATTATCATAACCTCAGATGATGAAGTTATGGAAGGCACCTATGAAGATGGAAAAATCACAATCAGCATGGATGGAATGACCGTAACTCTTGGACAGGAAAAAGAAGAATATAAACCTTATGAACCTGGAAAAGCACTCACAGACACCAAACTTGAAGATTTTGATGGTGAATGGAGCAGTTCCATAATGTCTGCGTTTGGAATGCAGGTTCCAACCGGAACACTCTTTGATATGCAGTTTAATCTTACAATCGATGGCGGTAAAGCAACACTTGTAACAATTGAAAGCGGAACGGAAACCACCACTGAGCTTGAAGGCGATCTGGACACAAATGCCCTAGTATTAAAATCAACAGAAGAAAAAACCGAAGAAGACACCGAAGACTATTCATTATTCGATACAGATACCATGAGATTATATCTTCTTGACGATGGCAAATTATGTTTCACATCTGCTGACAGTATGGATGATCCAGAAGAAACAGAAGAAGCTGCAGACGGTGAAGACAGTGAAGATTCCATGGATTGGACTGTAAAAGTATTCTTTGACAAATTGGAGAAAAAATAACATAAATTCTCTTACTCTTTGAAGGAGGTTTAAATAATGGGATTATTTGATAAAAAGAACTGTGATATCTGCGGTGAAAAAATTGGACTTTTAGGAAACCGCAAACTGGACGATGGAAATCTGTGTAAGAACTGTGCCAGCAAGCTTTCTCCTTGGTTTGAAGAAAGACGCCACAGCACCGTAGAAGATATCAAAAGACAGCTGGAATACAGAGAAAAAAACAAAAATGCTGTTCGCAGTTTCAGTATCACTCGTGAATTTTCTGCAGACAGATATCATGTGTTTATCGACGATAACAAAGGATTGTTCGCCGTAGCATTTAATATGAGCGAACAGGATAATCCGGATATCGTACCTCTGTCTGCAATAACCTCCTGTCGTTTAGACATCGATGAACAGCGAGTAGAAGAAGAATACAAAGATCAGGATGGTGAATCCAGATCTTATGTGCCACCAAGATACAACTATTCTTATGATTACAAGATAAAACTTGGCGTTAACACACCTTGGTTTGATGATATGGACTTTAAGCTTAATACCTTCTCTGTAAAAGATCACGAACGAGCTAAAATGATGAATTATGAACAACTTGCAAATCAGATCATAACTGCACTTACCGGCGCACCGGCACCCGCACCGGTTTATAGCAATGGCATGATGAACCAGTGTTACCCGCAGCAGGGCAATATGATGAACCAGGGCTACCATCAGCAGGGCGGCATGATGAATCAGGGCTACCCACAGCAGGGCGGCATGATGAATCAGGGCTACCCACAGCAGGGCGGCATGATAAACCAGGGCTATCCGCAACAGGGCAATATGATGAACCAGGGTTACCAGCAGCAGGGTGGCATGATGAACCAGAATACACCTCAGCAGGCTTCTGGTGATACATGGGTATGCGCCTGCGGTGCCACAAACACAGGTGCTTTTTGTGAATACTGCGGATCACCAAAACCGTGATACTAAATTAAAAGGGGGAATACGGAATATGTCTGATGTTATAGAATATAAGTGTCCATCCTGTAATGCCTCGATGGTATTTGATTCTAAATCTCAGCACATGAAATGTCCGTACTGCGATACGGAAATGACGGTCGAAGAGTTTCAGCGCACGCAGAAATCCGAAGATACACAGACGACCGGAAAATCAATTTCAAACGACAACTGGTACTCAATGAGCACCGGTCAGTGGCAGAATGATGAACTGAACGGCATGCGCGTCTACAGCTGCCAGTCCTGTGGAAGTGAGATCGTAGCTGAGGAAACAACAGGAGCAACGACCTGTCCGTTCTGCAATAATAAAATAACTATGAAAGGTCAGTTTTCAGGTGATCTGAAACCAGATTATATCATCCCATTTAAACTGGATAAAAAAGCTGCCAAAGAAAACTATTATAAGCATCTGAAAGGTAAAAAATATCTTCCCAAAGTATTCAAGAAAGAAAACCATGTGGACGAAATCAAAGGCGTATATATCCCATTTTGGCTGTTTGATGTAGATGCAGATGCTCAGATTACATATGAGGCAGAAAAAGTCCACTCTCATACATCTGGTGATACGGAATATACAACACGTGAAATCTATAGTGTCTATCGCGAAGGTAGCCTCAGCTTCGATCATGTTCCCGCAGATGGTTCCAGAAAAATGGATGATACACTGATGGAAGCCATTGAACCATATAATTTCCAGGAAGCAGTACCGTTTCAGCAGGCTTATCTGGCAGGTTACCTGGCTGACCGTTATGATGTCAACGTAGATGAACGTATAGACAGAGCCCGTGACAGAATTCGTGTATGTACTGAGAGAGCTTTTCGTAAAACCGTCAGAGGTTATAACGGTGGTGCCTCAGTTAAAGACAGTAATGTACAGATTCATAATGCCAGTTACTGGTATGCCATGTATCCGGTATGGCTTTTAAACACCACCTGGCACGGTCAGAAATTCACATTTGCTATGAACGGTCAGACCGGAAAAATGGTTGGAGATCTTCCGATTGACAAATCAAAATTCTGGAAATCCGTAGGAATTCGCACCGTCCTTATCTGGGGAGTGCTGTACGGTCTGAAATGTTTATTTTTAATGTAGCAGGAAGGAACAGATAATATGAAGATAAAAAAGAAAATATGGGGCTGCCTGCTTTCTCTTCTCTGTATATTTATGCTGGTACTTCCGGTAATGGCTTCTGAAAGCCCGGAAACAGATTCTGAGGTTTCTGCAGTGACTTCCGAAGAGTCTGCAGTACCTACTGAGAATCCTGCAATTCCGGAAGAACGTCAGAAACCACTTCTTGTGGATAATGCTGGTCTTTTAACCGAAGAAGAGAGCAATGCACTATTAAATAAACTTGAAGATATCAGCCAGAAATATGAAAATGAGGTCGGCATCGTTACCGTCAACTCTCTGGAAGGTAAAACAGCCGAAGCATATGCTGATGACTACTATGATTACAATGGCTACGGATATGGAGAAAACGATGATGGTCTGCTTCTTCTGATCAGCATGGGCGAAAGAGAATGGGCAATCTCTACTTATGGATATAGTCATACTGTAGCTTTTACAGATGCTGGTCTTGAATTCATCAGCGGTCAATTCCAGAGCAAGCTTTCCAGCGGAAACTATGCAGATGCGTTCAATTGTTTTGCAGACCAGTGTGATGATTTTCTGAGACAGGCAGCAACCGGAGAACCATATGACGTTGACAATATGCCTTCAAAAGGGAAGGTTCATCCTTTCTGGCTCGTTGCCGATTTAGTTGTCGCTTTTCTGATTTCTTTTGGACTCGTTAAATCAAAATCAAAGAATCTTAAATCTGTAAAAAAACAGGAATCCGCAGAAGCTTATGAGCGTAAAGGTTCCATGTCGCTTCGAAGATCTACTGACAGTTTTGTCAACAGGATTGTCACTCAAAGAACTATTAGAAATGAAAAAGACAGTTCTTCCAGTTCCTCTGGCGGAAGCTCATCACATACAAGTTCTTCCGGCCGTTCCCACGGCGGAGCCAGCGGCAAATTCTGACAACGGATAGCAAATCCGAAAAACTTTGTCATTGCTCAATATTCAGGCATTATAGTATAATGTAGTTAACAGGTTACCGCTCAATATCCGACCGGTAACCTGCATACTTTAGATACTTTTTTTCTGGAAAGGGATCGTAATGCCATATCATAAGAAAAGGTTTTTATCATATACAATTGTTATATTATGCTTTTTGACAGCGTATACATGCAGGCTAATTCACACCAATAATTCTTTAATACAAGCTTTAGTTGATCAGAGCCGTACCAGTATTTATCTTGGAATGTATTGTGCATGGGTCATTTATCTGAACAAACATGTTGTATATAAAAGAATGCGTCAGTGCCTGACGGTCATTGGCTGTTTAATGGTATTCTGGTTTTTTCTGCGCACTGTAAAATACCATATTTTTCAGGATCCTCTTAGCACACACATTTGTTGGTATCTGTATTATTTTCCAATGATCCTGATTCCCACTTTAGGTTTAAATGCTTCCTTTCTTTTGGAAGAAGAACATGACAAAATAAAAAAGAGAAGTATCTTCTTACTATTCTCGGCTATGTTGCTGATCATATCCGTATTTACAAATGATCTGCATCAACAGGTCTTTCATTTTTATCTGAATCCCCCTTATTCGGACAAGAATTACAGCTATGGATTTCTCTTTTTTATAATACAGGGCTGGATTATATTTTGTCTCATTGCTATGGACATAATTCTTGTTCGCAAAAGCAGAATTGCAGGTAAAAAACGTTTCTGGCTTCCGGTAATACCTGGCATTATACTTCTGGCATGGAACATTGCAAATATTCTCCGAGTACCTATAATCAACACCATTGCGGGCGATCTGACTGCAATCTGCTGTCTTTGTATAGCCGCCATCTTCCAAAGCTGCATCTTTTGTGGTCTGATTCCTACCAACAGCCGCTACTTTGAATTATTCCAGTCAAATGGCAGTCTGGATGCAGAGATTACAGATAACACTTTTCATCGATATTATTATTCCGGAAACTTTCCAAAACTTACCGAGGAATTGCGTGAATGTGTGATTGCCAATTCTTCAATACAAGAGAATGGAGTTTTGATCAAACATATTCCTGTTAAAGGCGGGCATTTATTCTGGACAGAAGATATTTCTGTACTTCTGGATCAGTACCAGGATATTGAAGAACAGCAGGAAGAATTAACCGAACGAAACCAGCTTTTACAGATGACTTATCAAAAAGAAGCTGCGAGAAAAAAACTAGAAGAACAGAACCGACTTTTAAATATGATTCAGGATCAGACATACAAACAGTATGAGCTGCTTTCCTCATATATGAAAAAGCTTGAACAAACTGAATCCAGAGAAGAATATGATATGCTCCTGAGTAAGATTGTAGTCGTAGGAACCTATTTGAAAAGAAGAAAAAATCTTGTACTTACCAGATACAGTTCACAAGGAGATTCTCTTACTATGGCCGATCTGAAGCAGAGTCTTGCAGAATCCTGCGAAAATCTGAAACTATGCAGGATCCGTGCAGCTTATTATGTACAGGATAAAGAAAAGCAGCTTCAAGCAGATGATATTCTGAACTGCTATGACTTTTTTGAATGGCTGATTGAACAGCTTTTTGATGTTATAAATTCAGTCTTTTTCCATGTAACCCAGATTGACGAAAAACTACAGATTTCTGTCCATGTTATGAGTTCAACAGATATTCATAATTTTCTGAAAGAACGACCTGAACTTTTAATACAGCAGGAGGAGGAACAGGAATGGTTTATTCGATGTCCGCTCTCATAAATGATACCATAAAATTACAAAATGTTCTTATGATCCTTATGGAAATATGTCTGATTCTTGAATTTATCCTACTATTTTCAAGAATTATGCGTGCTGTTGAAAAATGGAAGATAGCTGTTTCCGCATCATGGCTGATCATTTCTTTTCTTATTATGGCCGGACTTTTGAATGACCATCGACACAGACTGGATAAACCTCCGCATAAACCTATCTTTTATTCATTTCCGGCATATGCATTGGTGATCATAATTGTTCTGCTGACTGTTTATCTTATTCTGGCAATTTGCAAAGAACTTAAGGAATACCATAATACATTGTCTCCCTGGTCTGTTTATGAAGCGGTAAACAATGTTCCCTGCGGTGTCTGCTTCTCAGATTCTCTAGGGCGTATTATCTTAAGCAACACAAAAATGCAGGAGCTGTGCAAAATGCTTACCGGTAATTATCTTCAGAATTTTGATTCTTTCCGTTATGCCATAAATTCCGAGCCAGTACAGGATAATGTAATCAAATTAAACTCTGATAACAATGTATTCTATTTTCAGGATGGTTCCGTCTGGATGTTTCAGGAATATCACCTTACAGAACCCTCACTGAAAGGCTATGTACAAACTGTCGCACTCGATGTTTCCGAAATATATTACAACAGTGAAGAGATTAAGAGGAACAATGAAAAACTGGCAAAACTAAATCAAAAGCTGGAAGAAATGTATGAACGAATCGGTAATGAAATACGCGAACAGGAAACTCTGTCCATGAAAATGCAGGTACATGATAACTTCGGAAGGAGCCTTCTCTCTATACGAAAAATCTTAGGAGACAAAGAATCACCAGAAAATATGAAGGAACAGTTGGAAACTTTAAAGCAACAGGTTTATATCCTTACCAATACAACCGTCGCTAATAAAGAAAACCAATATGAAGATACCGAAAGACATGCAGAAGAACTTGGTATTTCCATTCAGATCCAGGGCAGCTATCCAGATACTCCCGCATACCGGTGCCTTACAGATCGCGCTATTCGTGAATGCGTAACAAACTGTGCCCGACATGCACATGGAAATACTGTTTTTGTTATTATGAAAAGGAAACGCAACGAATATCAGATTCAGATCACCAATGATGGTGAATTGCCGTCAAAGGATGCCAAAGAGGGTGGTGGACTGTCTGCTCTGCGAAAAGCAGTTGAAGCAGAGGGTGGCTCTATGAACACTTTTTTCGAACCTGCTTTTTATCTGTTGCTGAATTTACCTCTGTTTGATGAAGAATACTAATTCAATTTTGGAAGGAAATGATTCTATGGCACGCATACTCATTGTAGAAGATCAGAAGATCATGCAGAAATATTTCGAGTTTATTATTTTACAGGATCCGGATTTAAAGCTCGTAGATACTATTTCAGATGCCCATGAAGCCGTAAAGATCTGCAATTATTCTGTCATCGATCTGGTTCTGATGGATGTGCAGACCTTCCATAACCATGACGGCCTGTCTGCCGGAAAGGCAATCAGAGAAGAGCATCCTGGAACCAAAGTACTCATTGTAACTTCTCTGATTGATCCTAAGGTGTTGGAACGGGCTAAGACCGGATGCGCAGACAGTCTCTGGTACAAAGATCATGGGGAAGATGAAATACGTGATGTGATACACCGGACCCTTAATGGAGAACATGTTTTTCCGGATGTAACTCCGGACGTAGAACTGAACTGGATCACCAGCGGTGAGATCAGTCCAAGACAGTTAGAAATGCTCCGACTTTATATCTGTGGTATGTCTTATTCAGAAATTGCAAAAAAGATGAACTGTACCACCTCAGGAGTGCGTTGGAACTTTCAGGAGATGATTGCAAAAGCCGGATACAACTGTAAAGAAGATCTGATCGCTGCAGCATTAGAAAGCAAATTAATAGTTACCACGCTAAAATAAACCAAAGAGAGGAGATGACATCATGAAGAAAAAATTAATTGCAATATGCCTCAGTGCTTTTATGTTTACATCTGTTACCTCCATAAACTGTATGGCAGAAAATCCATACCCGGACGAAGAATCTTACAGTAATTCCAGTTTTGCTATTTTACAGGATATCCTTAGAGAAAATGACTGTCAGGCAGGCATCGCTTTTCTGGGTTATATCGGATATGATGCCTCGACCGAAGAAATTCTGGATTATACAAACCAGGAGGATTATGTTGCATCCTATCCATTTCTTAAAAATGGTACTGTTGTAGATGCGGGCGGATATGAAGTCTTTGCAATTATTCCGGCTTCGGACTGGTCGATCAGCGTATACTCCTCTGAAATGACCGAAGATGCCGTCTACAAAGATTATCTGGATTTCCCGTTATATGAGGGTTCACCTGATGAAGTGATCATTCTCCGATGCAACCTGAGTGAGATTTATTCAAACACAATGGTCACATCCAAAGAAGGCAATATGAGCGTTTCCTACCGTCCTTCAATTTCTTTGAAAGACGGCCACCTGGCAGAAGAACAGCGTTGCTACGATTTTTCAATCTACTATGATTTCAACTATGGACATAATGGTTCTGACAACTGTATGGAAAGCAATCTTCCTGAAGATTATTATGAGGATTATTACAGTGATACAGTACAAAACGCTTATGAACTTCTCTGTTCAACTGATGAGGTCAGCTACTATCTGGGGCTGGGATTCTTTGTATGGTATACCGGAAACAAAGATATGATCGATGACAAAGAATGCAGAGTATTCGTTCTCGGAAAAGACCTGGACGATCATATCGAAGTCAAAAATCATTACGCAGTCAGTGATAATCAGGTATATTACCTTGATGTGATTGAAAATACCTGGAATATTCTTGGATCCGGATAATGTAATTCCTACTTCACAATACCATAATGCTTCCTGATTCTTGAGTTTATACATTCTTGAGTTTGTACCCTTTTTGGCTTGAATTCCTTTTGTAAAGCATATATAATAGGAATATTGTGAAGAAATGTCGCTGCGATAAATTTTGTTGCGAAATTTTCTTCATGTAACCAGTTATATAACAACCTTCGAAAGGAAAACTATGAGAAAATTAGCATTGCGCGATGAAATACTTCTGCAGATTGATAAAGCTGCCCGTTACATCGGTGGTGAAGTCAATGCAGTTATGAAAAACAAAGAGGATGTCGATATCCGTTTTGCAATGGCATTCCCGGATGTCTATGAGATTGGTATGTCCAACCTCGGAATGATGATCTTATATGATATGTTCAACAAAAGAGACGACGTATGGTGCGAGCGTCTCTTTTCACCGTGGACAGACCTTGATAAGATCATGCGTGAAGAGCACATTCCATTATTTACTCTGGAATCTCAGGATCCGGTAAAGGAATTTGATTTCCTTGGTATCACTCTCGGATATGAAATGTGCTATACAAACGTTCTCCAGTTACTGGATCTCAGTGGAATCCCACTTCTTGCAAAAGAACGTACAGAGGATGATCCGCTGGTGATCGGCGGAGGCGCGTGTGCATACAATCCTGAGCCACTTGCACCGTTCTTTGACCTTTTCTATATCGGAGAGGGTGAAATGGTCTATGGAGCCCTTTTTGACGCTTACAAGGCAAACCAGAAGGCCGGTGGCAGCAGACAGGATTTCCTTCTGAAAGCAGCACAGATTCCTGGTATTTATGTACCTTCTCTCTATCAAGTTACCTATAAAGAAGATGGTACCATTAAATCCTTCCAGCCTAAATATGAAAATGTACCGGAAAAGATTGAAAAACAGCTCGTTATCGATATGGATAAAGATTACAATAAACTGGAAGCTCCGGTCGTTCCTCATATCAAGGCAACCCAGGATCGTGTTACTCTGGAAATCCAGCGTGGCTGTATCCGCGGATGCCGTTTCTGCCAGGCTGGCATGATCTACCGTCCGACTAGAGAACGTGATATCGAAACCTTAAAAGAATCTGCAAGAATCATGCTGCAGAAGACAGGACATGAAGAAATCTCTTTAAGTTCATTAAGTTCCAGTGATTACAGTCACCTGAAAGAGATCGTGAACTTCCTGATTGATGAATTCCGTGATGAGGCAGTCAATATTTCTCTGCCTTCTCTTAGAATCGATGCATTTGCTCTCGATGTTATGAGTAAAGTTCAGGATGTCAAAAAAAGCAGCCTCACTTTTGCTCCGGAAGCAGGTTCTCAGCGTCTTCGTAATGTTATTAATAAAGGACTTACGGAAGAAGATATCCTGCACGGCGCCGGTGAAGCTTTCAAGGGCGGATGGAATCAGGTAAAGCTTTACTTCATGCTCGGACTTCCAACTGAAACAGAAGATGATATGAAGGGCATCGCGCATCTTGCCCAGAAGATTGCCGAGACCTATTATGAAGTTGTTCCAAAGGAGCAGCGTAAAGGAAAAGTACAGATCAATGTCAGCACTTC
>ENA-OQNN01002111-OQNN01002111.1-human-gut-metagenome-genome-assembly--contig:-NODE-2111-length-10969-cov-3.880096_pt1 | contig 10969 bp, 9 predicted proteins | sample MGYA00242624_ERZ504870 | MGnify/ENA primary metagenome ERZ504870 (study PRJEB26092, sample SAMD00036379) | human gut metagenome | host: Homo sapiens | study: EMG produced TPA metagenomics assembly of... | reverse complement strand
GGTGGCTTTTATGATTTAGCCACAGCCTATCAGTCTGTGCACATCAACTATTGAAACCGCCGTGTACCGAACGGTATGCACGGTGGTGTGAGAGGACGGGAGTTAATCACTCCCTCCTACTCGATTTACAATAAGGAAGTATTTAAGGAAAGGATAGCCAGAATCTATTGACATTATAGAGAATAATATTTATAATAAAAGGTATATGTGAAAACAAATATATGGAATGTTTTACACAGGATATAACAAGTATACAGGTAACAAAACAGGTCAGATGACTGAAGGGGAGATTTATGGATACTACATTAATAATTATGGCAGCCGGAATCGGATCAAGATACGGTGCAGGAATCAAACAGCTTGCGAAGATGGGACCGAATGGTGAGATCATTATGGATTATTCAATTCGTGATGCGAAAGAAGCTGGATTTAATAAGGTTGTATTTATTATCCGTAAGGACATCTTTGAAGAATTTGAAGAGATAATCGGCAGCCGAATTAAAAATCAGATTGATGTAGAATATGTATTTCAGGAATTAGATGACCTTCCAGAAGGATTTGAAGTACCAGAAGGACGTACAAAGCCTTGGGGAACAGGACAGGCTGTTCTTTGCTGCAAGGATATCGTCAAGGAACCATTTGTGATCATCAACGCAGATGATTACTATGGAAAGGAAGCTTTTGTGAAGCTTCATGATTTCTTAGTATCTGGAGAAGATCTTGGAAGAGAATTCACAATGGGAATGGCTGGATTTATCCTGAAGAATACATTAAGTGACAATGGAACTGTCACACGAGGAGTTAGTGTTGTAGATGAGAATGGATTATTAAGCCAGGTTCATGAGACAACAGGAATTATGATGGGGGAAGATGGTAAGATCAAGTGTGATCTTCCAGATGTTCAGGAATGGATCAGTCCAGAGGATAAGGTTTCTATGAATATGTGGGCTGCATATCCAGAATTTTTAGAGTTCCTTGCAGAAGACTTCAAGACTTTCTTAAGTGAAGTAGAAGAAGGAGATCTGAAGAAAGAATATTTATTACCAAACATCGTAGATAAATTATTGAAAGAAGGACGTGCAAACGTCAAAGTATTAGAGACACAGGATCGATGGTTCGGTGTAACTTATCAGGAAGATAAGGAAGCTGTACAGAAAGCATTTGCCGGATTGATCAAAGAAGGTGTCTACCCAGCAAATTTATGGGGCTAAGATATATGGCATAATTTAGGGGCAGTCAGTGTTGAGCTGGCTGCCTGTTTTATTTCAGAGGAAGTTTTAGTGAGGTCCGCTTTGGAATAGAATAAGGAGGATCAAAATGAAATATAGCAAAACAATTGCGGGAATTACGATAGAGATCTGTGAAAAAGCAATAGGAGAAGATCTTGTTTTAACTCTAAGTGGTGGTGAGAAATCGCATATTGGCTGTGTTGTTCAGGCAGTTCCACGCCCTTCGTTGAGTGGTGACGGAACGATCAGTGTCACTTCATCTGTGATCAATCTGACAGGTCACAAAGACGAATTTCTATGCCGCAGACTGGCTGAGAATCGATGCAGGGAAACAGGAAAAGTAGTGGTATGTACAGGCGGGGTGCACATGGATCATATAACGGGAGAACAGATCGAAGAATTATTAAAGAATATCGATCGTATGATGACAGAATAAGATCATAGAAGATGATCAGAAAGCAGGTGATTTTTTGAAATTTATTCATATTGCGGATGTTCATTGGGGAGCCAGACCAGAGAGAGAGCAGACATTTGGAAGGATCAGAGAACAAGAGATCAAAGAGACATTTCAAAGAGTCATTGATCATGCGAATAAGCAACAGGTAGATCTGTTATTGATCGCAGGGGATCTGTTTGATCAGCCGCCAACGCAGCAGGAGCTGAGAGAAGTGGATTATCTGTTGTCCAGATTGAATCATATAAGAACGGTTTTGATCGCAGGGAATCACGATCATCTGGAACCGCATGATGTATTTTCCCAGTATAAATGGAATTCGGAAGTTTACCTTCTGGATGGAAAACAAAGAGATCATATTTCTTTTGAAGATCTTGAAACGACTATTTATGGCTTTAGTTATTGGAAGAATCAGATCACGAAACCATTGTATGATCGCATGAAACCAGATGAGAATGAAAGCAGTGATTTTTCAATCCTGCTGGCACATGGAGGGGATGAAAGTCATATCCCGATTCAGAGAGAAGCGTTAAAATGGTCTGGATTCGACTATATCGCTCTTGGACATATCCATAAACCAGAGATCATTTTCGAAGATCTGATGGCATATGCAGGATCGCTGGAACCATTGGATCACACAGAGACGGGATACCATGGTCTGATCGAAGGGGAGATCAGCGAAGAAAAGAAACAGATAACCTTCGTTCCCTTTGCAAAAAGAATGTATACACAAGTGGAAGTCATGATATCCGATGAGATGTCAGCGTTAGAGATCGTAGATCGGGTAGAAACGGAACTTTCATATCGTGGAAGAGAGAATATATATGAAATTGTACTGACAGGAAGTATTGATCCACAGATCCATCTGGACTTTTATGAGATCACGAGCCAATATATGGTTACAGATATCATTTATGAAACGAGGGATCAATGGGAATACGAACAGCTATCAGGAGAAGATGATTTTATCATCCAGAAGGTCGCAGATATTTTAAAAGATGAACCAGAGGCTTTGCGTTATGCGATGGAAGCTTTAACATATGCCAGGGAGAAGTAAAAGATGAAGATTGAGGAGATCAATATTGATGGATTTGGAAAATTTCATAAATATCATTGCCAGACATCTGGGAAGTTAGAAGTTTTCTATGGCAAGAATGAATCTGGCAAGACAACACTTCGTAAGTTTATGATCGCAATGCTGTTTGGGCTGGAGAAATCAAGAGGACTCGCTGCAAGATATGATGATTTCACCAGATATCAGCCAGTAAATGGCGGCATTTATGGTGGCTCCATGATCTTTGAAAAGGACGGGATCAGATATAAGATCATGAGAAACTTCGGTCAAGGGCAGACAGAGTATCGCATATTTGATGCAGATACGATGGAGGAACTTAAGGGGAAGGAATACTTATTCGAATCCGATCAACAGGCATTTGAGAATACGGTTTCGATGACACAGGCAGAGATTCGTACAGGCAGAGAGATGAAGGAAGTTTTGCAAAATTCCATGGCGAATCTGCGAAGCAGCAAGGATGCCGCGATCGACCTTCGAAAAGCGATCGATCATTTGAAAGCCAGACGAAGACAAATGCGAAAAGATCCTGTGTTTGCACAGATTGACAATTTGCGAAGACAGCAGGGGTCATGGCAGTATGATGTACAAGCATTGAATGAATATGAACAGGAAGAGAGAGAGATTCGGAAACGTTTAAGACGAAAGAGAAAGTTGACGCTGCTTCAGAAGATTTTGCTGTGGTTTCGAAAGTTATTTGGTGGGGAAGATGAAGAACGAATTCGCAAAATAGAACTAAGACATCGCTTAGAGATCATTGAGATCGAGAAAGCACAGCTTATGCAGCAAAAGGAAGAGGCAGATAAGAAAAAGCAGGAATACGAGATTTTGCTGGGGCAGAAAAGGAAGAAAGAACTTGAGATTCACGAGATAGAACTTGCAATGAAAGCGATCGAGGAAGCTGCAAGCCAGGTACAAAAGACTTTTGGACAGGAACTAAATGAGAAGATCTCAGAGATTTTTTGTGATATGACGAATGGAAAATATACGCAGGCAGTCATGGATGAGAATCTTTCGATGATGGTTTATGATGGATTTGATCATATCGATATGAAGTATTTAAGCAATGCCACGGTAGAACAATTATACTTTGCGCTACGTCTTGCATCGGCCGATCTTTTATATGAAAATGATGCATTTCCGTTGTTTTTAGACGATGTGTTCGGTAATTATGATGACGAAAGACTGGCACAGACGATGCAGTATTTAAGTCACCATACAGACCGTCAGATCTTTTTATTTACGGGTAGGAAAGAAATACTTCGTTTATTGGATGAGAAAGAAATTTTATATCATCTTATTTCTTTATAGCTTTTTCTGTGCTAAGATAATGAGAGATAAAGTAACAAAGGAGATCAAAATATATGGCAAAGAAGATGACCATGGCAGACATCGCGAATTTATCAGGAGTTGGAAAAAGCACAGTATCTCGTTATTTTAACGGGGGATATGTAAAGGATGAGACGAGAGCGAAGATTCAGAAGGTCATTGAAGAATACAACTATACACCGAATGCATTTGCAAGATTGAATGCGAAACAAAGCAACGTGATCGGTGTAGTTGTGCCGACATTAAATTCTAAGATCACAAGCCGTGTGATCACAAGTATCGATCGGTATTTAAGAGAAAAGGGGTATACAACCCTTATTCAGAACTCAGACCACGATATTGATCAGGAATTACAGAATATCCAGCGCCTGATCCAGTTAAATGTGGATGGGATCTTGATCAGTTCCATAGCGATCACAAAGGACCACAAAGAGCTGTTAAAGAAAGCGGGAATTCCAGTGGTTGTTTTAACACAGGATTATGAAGATGGAATTTCCATTATTTATGATGATTATCATGCAGGGAAAACGATCGGAGAGTATATCGGGAAGAAAGGACATCAAAAGGTTGGATATATTGGTGTCTATGAGACAGACCAGGCAGTTGGGATCGAGCGTAGAAATGGCGTGTTAGATGGATTGAAAGAATATGGGATCACACCGGTGACAGGGAAGAGTGATTATAGTTTTATTGGTGGACAGATGGTTACAAGAGAATTACTTGAGAAGGAATCAGATTTAGATGCGATCATCTGTGCAACAGATCGGCTTGCGTTTGGTGCATATAAGATTTTACACGAACATAAGAAGAGGATTCCAGAAGAAGTGTCTGTGGCAGCGTTTGGAGGATATGATGAAAGTACCCTCCTGACGCCAGAGCTTACAACGCTAAAGTTTGATTCCTATGGAATGGGATACCTTGGAGCGGAAACGATCCTTAAGATGATCACAGGAGAACCAGTATCCAAGAAACAGATTGTGGGATATGAATTTATTGAAGGCGGAAGTGTCAGATCATAAATTCTTCATATGTGCTTATAATATCGCCCTCCTTCCGTATTATTCGGAACGGAGGGCTTTGCCGTTTACCTGTTGCTTTGTTAAGTCGTCTCATATAAAACACAAATAAAAGTAATAAAATAAAAAATGTGGTATCGATTCCATAAATACTATTGACAAATAGAAGAGAAAGTTATAAGATACAGATATGGAACCGATACCATAATAAGTTTCACAATAAAAAAGGAGAGAAGATATGGATTACGCAAAAATCGCCAGCCAGGTCATCGAGCATGTTGGTGGCAAACAAAACATTAAGTCAGTTCAGCATTGTGCAACAAGACTTCGTTTACAGTTAAAAGACAACGATCTTCGCAATGAAGATGCAGTCAGCGACATTGAAGGAGTTAAGGGAGTGTTCTTAACACAGTCACAGTTCCAGATCATTTTCGGATCAGGACTTGTAAACTTAGTGTGCGACGAAGTACAGAAGCAGTTAGGAATCTCAGTCGATACATCAGCAGATGATGAGAAAGAAGAGAAGAAAGGAAATGTTCTTCAGAGATTAGTAAAGTTATTAAGTGATATTTTCGTACCGATCATTCCAGCCATCGTAGCAGGTGGTCTGTTAATGGGAGTGAACAATATCCTGACAGCAGCGATGTTTAGTGGAAAGTCTGTTATTGATCTGTACCCACAGTTTAAGGGTCTGGCAACAGCGATCAACATGTTTGCAAGTGCTCCATTTGCATTTTTGCCAGTATTGATCGGATTTAGCGCAACGAAGAAGTTTGGCGGGAATCCATATCTTGGAGCAGCCATGGGTATGATCATGGTTCATCCAGATCTGTTAAGTGCATACAGCATCGGTATCGCCAAAGCGCCAGTATGGGATATCTTTGGATTTAAGATCCAGGCGATCGGATATCAGGGAACTGTACTTCCAGTATTAGCAGTTGCATTTATTTTAGCAACGATCGAGAAGAAGTTACATAAAGTAACACCAACATGGTTAGATAACCTGACAACACCATTGATCTCTATCATGGTAACATCATTTTTAACATTCATCTGCGTAGGACCAGTGTTAAGAGAAGCAGGTAACTTATTAGCAGATGGAATCACATGGGTATATAACACACTTGGATTTGTCGGTGGAGGATTATTCGGACTTGCATATGCACCGATCTGTCTAACAGGAATGCATCACAGCTTTATCGCAATCGAGACACAGCTGATCGCAGCCAAAGCAACAACAGGTGGAAGTTTTATCTTCACAACAGCAAGTATGAACAACGTAGCACAGGGAGCAGCCGTATTAGCAGTTTTATTCTTAACAAAGAATGAGAAGATGAAATCAATCTGTTCTGCATCAGGTGTTTCTGCATTACTTGGAATCACAGAACCAGCAATGTTCGGTGTAACACTGAAATTAAAATATCCATTCTACGCTGCCATCATCGGTTCAGCCGTAGGTAATGCATATTGTGCAGCAACAGGAGTTTTGGCACAGGCATTAGGAGCAGCAGGACTTCCGGGATTCCTGTCCATGCTTCCAAAAGATTACTTAAACTTCGTGATCGGACTGCTCTTATCCATGGGAGTATCCGCAGTTTTAACTGCAGTCTTCTGGAAGAAGTTTAACGTCGAAGGAGAAGATCACAAAGCAGAGACTCCGGTTAAAGAAGAAGTAAAAGAAATCGAAGTACAGGAACCAGCAGATACAACAGAAGAAACAAATGAATTATATGCACCAATGAAAGGTGAAGTTTTAGATGTAGCAAAGTCCGCAGACCCAGCATTTGCAAGTAAGGCAATGGGAGAAGGTGTAGCGATCAACCCAAGCGAAGGCATCGTATATGCACCAGCCGATGGAACGATCAGTCTGATCTTCCCTACAAAACATGCAATGGGGATCACATTAAACTCAGGAGTAGAACTTCTGATCCATGCAGGAATCGATACAGTTAAGATGAATGGCGAAGGTTTTGAGACTTTCGTAGAAACAGGAGCCAAAGTAAAGAAAGGTGATAAATTATTATCTTTTGACATGGATCTTGTGAAAGAAAAAGGATACAAGACACAGACGATGTTCTTAGTTGCAGATGCGAAAGGAAAAGAAGTCGAAGTGGTTGAAGCAGCGGATGCAGATAATAATACGAAGATCATGAATTTAAAATAATCATTATTCGAAGAAGGAAAGGAAACCAGGGCAGATGTTTGAAAAATACAAGAAAGTCTATAAGGCAGATTATGAAAAATGGTATAAAGAAAATGAAGCTTACAGACAACGTGTGGCAGCAGATCAAGATCGATTAAAATTCCATTTAATGCCAAAGACAGGATGGTTAAATGATCCAAATGGTTTATGCCAGTTTAATGGGACATACCATATTTACTACCAGTACACTCCATTTGAACCAACTGGTGAGTTAAAGACATGGGGACATTATACGACAAAAGATTTTATTCATTATGAAGATTTTGGACCAGTCGTATTCCCAGATGAAGACATTGATGCCCATGGTGTCTATTCCGGCTCTGCATTTATTGAAGATGATACGATCCACTATTTCTACACAGGAAATTTAAAATATTTTGACAGAGATGATTATGACTATATCAACAGTGGACGTGGAAGTAATACGATCACATTTACAAGTAAAGACGGCTATGAGTTTACCAAAAAGGAATTATTAATGACAACCGACGATTATCCGGCTGACATGAGCAACCATGTGCGTGATCCAAAAATCTTTAAGAAAAATGAGAAATATTACATGGTTCTTGGAGCAAGGGATGTTGAAGGTGTGGGTATGATCCTTCTATATGAATCTACAGATCTTAAGAACTGGACATACAAGAATCGTATCACAACTCCACAGAAGTTTGGTTATATGTGGGAATGTCCGGATCTGTTTGAGATGGACGGACAGTTATACATCATCTGCTGCCCACAGGGAGTAGAAACACAAGGCATTGATTACGAAAATGTTCATCAGGTCACAGCAATGAAATTAGACTATGATTTTGATACCGATGAATATGAAATCACAGATATCAAACTTTTTGACCGCGGATTTGATTTCTATGCACCACAAAGTTTTGAGGATGAAAGTGGAAGAAGGATTCTGATCGGATGGATGGGAATCCCAGATGCAGACTATACGAATCCAACCGAAGAAGCTGGATGGCAGCATGCACTGACGATTCCAAGAGAATTATCCGTAAGAGACGGAAAACTGATTCAGGAACCAATCGAAGAATTAAAACAACTTCGAAGCGAGGACAAAGCAGTTTGTACATTTTGTTATGGACAGACGATCATCATGCAAAATGCCATCTATGAAGCTATTGTAGATTTTAAACGATGCAGAGAAATGGTAATGACACTGCGCGAAGGGATCACTCTTTCCTATAAAGACAATATCCTGACCTTAAATCTTGGGGTCTATGGAAGTGGAAGATCAACAAGAAAAGTCAGATTAGAAAAATTAGAGCATCTTCAGATTTTTGCGGATACTTCATCCTTAGAAATCTTTGTGAATCATGGAGAAGAAGTTTTTACAACAAGAATCTACAATCATTATGGAAGACTACTGATTAATGGAGAATGTTCTGGTATAATGACTGTATATCCATTAAAATCATTCGAAATTGAAGGAGGAAGACATGAAGAATAAATTATGTGGGATCGGAGAAGCACTGATCGATTTTATTCCAGAAGTTAAGGGACAGAGACTAAAAGATGTACCTTCATTTAAAAGAGTTGCGGGAGGAGCACCTGCCAATGTAGTCGGGGCAGTTACGAAGCTTGGTATTCCATCCAAATTTTTAACAAAGCTTGGAGATGATCCATTTGGAGATTATATCGTGGAAGTATTAGATGAAGCAGGAATCGACACTTCTAATATCGCAAGAGACAAAGAAGGGGAAACAGCCTTAGCATTTGTATCCCTTGCCTCTGACGGAAATCGTGATTTCAAATTTTATAGAAAAAACAGTGCAGATTTACGCTACAGTGTAGAAGATATCCCGGCAGATATCTTAAACGATTGTGGAATGATTCATTTTTGCAGTGTAGACCTTGTGGAATCTCCAATGAAGGAAGCTCACAAGAAATTGATCGATATGGCGATCGCGCAGAATGTGAAAGTATCTTTTGATCCAAACTTAAGATTTTCATTATGGGACGATCTTGATCAATTAAAAGAGACAGTCAATGATTTCTTAAAATACGCAGATATCATCAAGATTTCTGACGAAGAACTGGAATTTATCACAGGACATACAGATATCAAAGATGCTCTGGACGGTTTATTTGCTGATCGTGCAAAATACGTTATCTACACAAAAGGAGCTGACGGAGCAGAAGTGTATACAAGAAATGGAATGGTAGAAGCTTCTGGATATAAGATCGATGTCCGAGATACAACAGGTGCTGGAGATTCATTTAAGTCTTGCTGCAAGAGCATTAGGATTTGATGTATCTACTCCGATCTTCGATGGTGCAGACGAGAATGATATCATGGATACCCTTGATATCGCGAATGATTATGTAAACACTTCCTGGGAAGAGTTCCAGGAAAAATATAAAGATACCTTAAAACCAGAGGTTATGGACTACTTAGGCAGCCATCTGGAGCACAGAGAGCTGTGGAAGGGCGTTCCGTTAAGCCGCGATGGTAAAGTACGCCTGCGTGATGGCCGTACCGGTGAGTATTTCGACAGCCCGGTAACCATCGGACACATGCATTACCTGAAGCTGCATCATCTGGTAGACGATAAGATCCACGCACGTTCCACCGGCCCGTACTCCCTGGTTACCCAGCAGCCTCTGGGTGGTAAGGCTCAGTTCGGTGGACAGCGTTTCGGAGAGATGGAGGTTTGGGCTCTTGAGGCATACGGTGCATCCTACACCCTGCAGGAGATCCTGACTGTGAAGTCTGATGACGTAGTAGGACGTGTCAAGACCTACGAAGCGATCATCAAGGGCGACAACATCCCTGAACCCGGTATTCCGGAATCCTTCAAGGTACTGCTCAAAGAGCTGCAGTCCCTCGGCCTGGATGTCAGAGTGCTGCGGGAGGATAATACAGAAGTTGAGATCATGGAAACTGTCGATTACAGCGATACGGATTACCGCTATGAGATGGAAGGAGATTCCAAGGGCTACAACTACAACGAAGAAGAAAATCTGGGCAAGATGGGTTATCAGAAGCAGGAATTCGACTCCGAGAAACAGGAGCTGGTGAACGCAGATGATGATTACACCGAAGATGCTGCAGAGGACGGATTTGAGGAATCTTTTGACGAAGAGTAAGCCGAATCGAAGATATGTAAAGGAGTGCCAAGATGTCTGAAACAAAAAACGAAGTTTATCAGCCGATGACGTTTGATGCGATCAAGATCGGACTTGCGTCCCCGGAGAAGATTCGTGAGTGGTCCAGAGGCGAGGTAACAAAGCCTGAGACGATTAACTACAGAACACTCAAGCCCGAACGGGACGGTCTGTTCTGTGAGCGGATTTTCGGACCCAGCAAGGACTGGGAGTGCCACTGCGGCAAATATAAAAAGATCAGATATAAAGGCGTTGTCTGCGACCGCTGTGGTGTTGAAGTAACCAAGTCCAGCGTCCGCAGAGAGCGTATGGGACATATTGAACTGGCAGCGCCGGTTTCCCATATCTGGTATTTCAAGGGTATTCCGTCCCGTATGGGACTGATCCTGGATCTGTCCCCCCGTGTTCTGGAGAAGGTGCTTTACTTTGCTTCCTATATCGTACTGGACAAGGGCGACACCAATCTGGAATACAAGCAGGTTCTTTCCGAGAAAGAATACCAGGATGCAAGAGAAACCTGGGGCACCCGTTTCCGTGTCGGCATGG
>ENA-OQNN01002094-OQNN01002094.1-human-gut-metagenome-genome-assembly--contig:-NODE-2094-length-11059-cov-5.201061_pt1 | contig 11059 bp, 10 predicted proteins | sample MGYA00242624_ERZ504870 | MGnify/ENA primary metagenome ERZ504870 (study PRJEB26092, sample SAMD00036379) | human gut metagenome | host: Homo sapiens | study: EMG produced TPA metagenomics assembly of... | reverse complement strand
GATATGCGAAGATTGGGTAGGATTGTGGGAGTGCGTAGCACGGAGCAATCCGTAGGCATCAAAGTCGGGGGCTTTTGACCCCGACATCATTCTATTGTATAAGCAGGCATTATGTGAGTCGATCCTGTCGCTCATCCATGAACCACTCTGAAAGGAGCAGATTTATTTGCAGATCAATAATTATCAGAATTATCACGAAACCAAGCAGCACACAACTGCAGAATTTCCATACAATACTTATCCTTGTTCCATTCCACTGGATTTTACCCGCGTCCCGCTTCACTGGCACGACGAACTGGAACTGATTGTTATAAAAAAAGGGCATGGTCTGATCTCAGTCGATTTTCAGAAAAAGATCGTCAATGCAGGAGACATCATTTTTATCCGTCCGGGCTGTCTTCATTCCATCGAACAACATGAATCCGATTCCATGGAATACGAAAATATCCTTTTACTTCCCGAACTTCTCATCTCCGGGGACAATGATCTCTGTGCCACGCAGTTTCTCCGTCCTCTTATGTCAGGTTCTGTTCCTGTAGAGATTTTTTTTACTCCTGCCGTCCCCTGCCATGGACAGCTTACTGAGTGTATTTGTCAGATTGACCTGTTATGCGAAACCCGTCCTGACGGATGGCAACTTGCATTAAAAGGTTATCTTTTTCAGTTCTTTTACATTCTGATCTCAAATCAGAAAAAAAAGGAACACGCCTCTTCTCCCCGGTTAAAATCTCTCGAAAAAATGAAGCTTGTCCTCAGATATGTAGAAGAACATTATACTGAACCAGTCTCCATTGAAGATATGGCCGCTCTCACTTATTACAGTAAATCACATTTTATGAAATTTTTTAAACTTCATATGGGAACCGGTTTTATCGAATATCTGAATGACTACCGACTTACGATTGCCGGACAGAAACTGAAAAATTCTTCCGACTCCGTTCTTACGATTGCTGAAGAATGTGGCTTTGAACACCTTTCTTACTTCAACCGGCTTTTTAAAAGAAAATATGGAACTACTCCCGGAAAATACAGAAGCGGCTTACACTGAAGCCGCTTCTGTATTTCCAGTTTTTCTGACTCTTTTATTCCTTTCCATGCGGAACGTATTACGGATGATAATATAATTCGATCGGGTCGATCGGATCAAATGGATGCTCCTCTTCCATTTTTTTATTTCTGCCATGACGCTTTAACAATTCACCACTTTTATTATAGACCCAGAATGAGTATACCAGGAATTTGTTGATCTTTCCGATCTTCTCTTTCGTCGTCTTGTTGTAAAGTACTCCACCTGTTTTTAGCGGAGTCTTTTTATGGATCAGGGAGATCAGCTCCGTCTCACAACTGACCGGTTCAGGCAGGATCGTATACCCCCGACCTACACATTCACTTTTATGGGAGTCACTTCCTCCGGTTGTCAGCTTTCCATATTTCTTTGCAAGCTTCATCGCTCCGGCATTGGACTCCGTTGTCTCACAACTGTTAAATCCCTCTACAAAATCAAAACGCTTGATAATCTCCGGTGACTGGTAGAATTTTCTTGCATGCGTAAAACTCATATACTTTTCACCGCATGGATGTGCAGGTCCAAGAACTCCGCCATTACGATGAACCAGATCGATCAACAACGCCAGCGGCATTCCCCGCATTTCCAGCAGACGGATCTTAACTCCTTCCGGCATGATCACCAGGATATGACCCGCATCACGCGTATCATATTCAATCCCTTTCAGTACAACAAAATCTGTATGCTTCTTTCCTTTGATATTCTCTTTCCAGTAACGGTATCCGTTATACGTATCATGATCCGTGATTACCATTCCCTGGAATCCCTTTTTCTTCAGAATTTCAATATACTCTTCAATCCCGACTCTGCTGTCTATTGAGCCTTCTTTTACATGACAATGCATATCAATCTTCATACGCACAGCCTCCTTTTCTGAAAGAATCCACTTCCATACCTGTTATTCTTCCCCTGATTCATCCTCGTCATAATAGTCCTCATCCTCTATTTCAGGATCTTCGTCATCCAAATAGTAATCTTCATCTATTTCAGGATCTTCGTCATCCAAATAGTAATCTTCGTCTATTTCAGAGTCTTCCTCATCCAAATACTCGTCTTCCTCTGTCTCAGGGTCTTCCTCATCCAAATCCCCTTCTTCCTCTGTCTCAGGGGCTTCCTCATCCAAATAATAATCTTCTTCTATCGTGGAATCTTCTTCATCAAAATAATACTCCTCTTCCTCCACTTCAGATGCGTCTTCCTTTTCCATCTGGTCCTCTTCTACTTCATCGATCCAGTTTCTTGCTCGTTCCACATCATTTTCTGTAGAATTATTTTCACGGATCTTTTCCGCTGTCTTCAGATTGCTCTTTTTCTGCTTACCCGATTCCATGAGCATCTGAATCCACACTCCGAGTACCGCTGCCACTATGCATAATACAATATGGATCCATCTCATATTTACAGGAATCAGATAATAAATACAGCTTCCTGTAACCATACCGCCAAAAATGGAAGTGACAAAAATCGTAACAATGCTTGAAAACCAAATAAAGACTACTGCTACAAGCAGACCGACACCGATACAGACTCCCCACAGAATCACACTGTCCGGTTTCAGAAGATGGACTCCCACCAGTGCTGTCATCAGCCAGCATAACCAAAAACCGCCCACTTTTTTCTTCCATATACTTAATGCGGTCAGAATTACTCCCACTACCAGTCCCGGAATCCATATGTAATCCACAGCAAGTCCCGCGAAATATGCTGCTGCCGCTCCACCGACAGTTCCAGATACAAAGCCGAATATAACTGCCCACACTCTGACAAATTTCCACCCGGTCAGGCAGATTCCAATTCCTAACACGCCTAATACGATCAGTGAGATCAATTCTACCTGAGTCAGCACATGAGAGCTGTCATTAAGCCCTGCCAGCAGTACATTAAAATCAAAATTTCCGATCGAATCCACAATCATTTTCATATTCATATACTCCACCTTCGTTCTTCTGCGATTCTTTTCCCCTTTGTTACCTCTTCTGATCTGAAGACATTCCCTGTTATATATTTTAGCAATTTTCACATTATAATACAAGATAATTGACTTATAATATCTCTCCCTTTAAAATAAAGAGGAATGCTGTTGACAATCGCAGACATTGAATCATATAAAGGAGAAATCATATGGAACAGTTAAAAATTCCTGAAGGCTATACCTCTCCGCTCACGAACCGTGAAACGGAAGTTGCCATCAAGGAAGTAAAAGATCATTTTGAACGTGCACTTGCAAAGAATCTGCATCTGACCCGCGTTTCCGCTCCTCTTTTCGTCCGTCCTGAATACGGGCTGAAAGATCACTTCAATGGAGTAGAACGTCCGGTTTCTTTTGGAATTAAAGAACAGAATGATGCTGCAGCAGAGATCGTCCATTCTCTTGCGAAATGGAAAAGATATGCACTGAAGCATTATGGATTCCACTCAGGGGAAGGACTCTATACTGATATGAGTGCCATCCGCAGAGACGAGGATACCGACAACATCCACTCTCTCTATGTAGACCAGTGGGACTGGGAGAAAGTTATCTCCAAGGAAGAACGCAACATGGAAACCCTGGAGTATACCGTCCGCAAGGTTTATGTGGCACTGAAGGATACAGAAGATTACATATCCAGAAGATACAATTACATCGAACCTCTTCTTCCGGATGATATTTTCTTCATCACCTCTCAGGAATTAGAAGATCTTTATCCTGATCTTTCCACAAAAGAACGTGAGACAAAGATTGCCAAAGAAAAGGGAGCGGTATTTATTTCCAAGATTGGCGGACTTCTTGCATCCGGTGAGAAGCACGACGGACGTGCACCGGACTATGATGACTGGGAGTTAAATGGAGATATCATCGTTTACTATCCGGTTCTCGACATGGGACTGGAACTTTCCTCTATGGGAATCCGTGTAGATGAAGTTTCCCTTAAAAACCAGTTAAAAGAAGCCAGATGTGAAGAACGTGCTGAACTGCCATTCCAGAAGGCTCTGTTGAACGGTGAACTGCCTTATACTGTAGGTGGTGGAATCGGTCAGTCACGTATCTGTATGTATTATCTGAGAAAAGCTCATATCGGAGAAGTCCAGTCTTCTCTTTGGCCGGATGACGTAGCAGAAAAAGCTGCTGCCGGCGGAATCCAGCTTTTATAAAGCAGGTGTAACTTTTGCCAATTAAAAACGGCAGTATATCTTTTTGTCGTATACCTGGCAAAAAAGCCGGGAACAGATCTACACTCTGTACTTCAGAGTGTCTCTGTTCCCGGCTTTCTCTTTTCGCAGTCATTTTCCAGGATCTTCACAACTGCAACTGCCTGCATGTGCTGTGCCTGATGCCGATCCTCCACAAGAGCCTTTGGATAACCGATCACACCATGACCATCATATGGATCATTAAAGTAATAATTTTCCTCATCCGCTCCGACCAACAGCATACAATGCTCATTGGAAATCCACGTAAAGGTCTCCCCCGTCTCTTTCAGCTTCCAGACTGGTCCGGTCTTCGGTTCACGCATATTGATACATGCCCAGAAAATGACCGGCATTCCTTTGCTGACATATCGCTCTACAAGCTGCTCTGCCGTCTTTCCCGATTCATCAACTGCACGATAATGAATATTTTTCTCCGTTTCTGTCTGCTGCTGCAACTTTTCAGCCACTGCTTTTTCTTCAAAAATCCGATTTAAAGACTCCACGATGACCGGAGCATAGCATCCATAGGATTCCGCATCATAGGGACTTCCACAAAAACAATGTCGCGGATCCGGTCCATATAGATCACCCCTGCGTTCTTCAAATGAATCCTGCTTCAGATAATCCCGGATAAACTCATCCACACTCACCCTGTAGCCAAGATACTGCAAAAGCATCACGGTCGATACGCTTTCACATCCTGTGGGATAATAATGACTCTGATCAAGGTATGGTACTTCAATTTTTATCATCTTATACTGCCTGCCTTTTAGAAAGAACGATCTTCATTCCCATCAGGATTGCCAAAAGGATCAGTAGACTGATTCCCAGTGTCAGCCACCATATTTTCGTAAGTGCCGCAATAATATATCCAACCATACATACACCTGCCACAATCGCCGCATACTGCATCTGCGTGGATACATGATTCAGATGATTACTCTGAGCCCCTGCGGAAGACATAACCGTTGTATCTGAGATCGGTGAAACATGATCCCCGCACACTGCACCCGCAAGAACTGCTGATACAGAAATGATCATCATCTCCAGACTGGTATTTCCTGCAAACATTCCTGTTGCGATCGGAACAAGGATCGCAAATGTCCCCCAGGAGGTACCTGTTGAAAAAGACAGGAAAATCGCAACTGCAAATAATACTACCGGGATGAAAATACTTGCTGAAGCATTCTCTCCCACGATACCGCCTACAAATTCAGCCAGTCCCATTGCATCTCCGATTCCTTTCAGTGACCACGCAAAGATCAGGATCGTAATCGCCGGGATCATCAGCTTAAAGCCTTCTACCAGACTTTCCATAAACCCTTTAAAATCTACAACCTTTCTCGGAAGATACAGAAGCATCATAAAGAAGATCGTCACCATCGTTGCGAAAATCAGACTGGTTTCTGCATCACAGCCGGAAAATGCAGTGATAATGTCTTTCGCTCCGCCAAGATAACCGGTATAGATCATTGCTCCGATCGCAGAAACAATTAGCACCGCAACCGGAAGTACTAAATCCATCACTTTACCGCCCGGGTTCACTTCATCCTCAGACACCTGCTCAAATTCATCACCACCGCTGGTAAATAAGTCACCCTTCGCCGCATTTTCTTCATGCTTTTTCATCAGTCCGAAATCAAAGCCCGTAAAACAGATAAAAAATACCATCACCAGTGTAAGGATCGCATACAGGTTATACGGGATAGTACGCAAAAACAACTGAAAACCGCTGATCCCTGCATCTGCAGGCACATACGAGTTCACTGCAGCAGCCCAGCTTGAGATCGGTGCAATAATGCACACCGGAGCTGCCGTTGCATCAATGATATAGGCAAGTTTTGCTCTCGAAACTTTCTGCTGATCTGTGACCGGACGCATTACCGATCCGACTGTCAGGCAGTTAAAATAGTCATCTACAAAAATCAGGACACCCAGTCCCATCGTCGCAAGTAAGGCACTCCGCTTGGTTCTGATCTTTGTTCCCGCCCATTTTCCATAAGCAGCAGAACCTCCCGATTTTGCCATCAGTACAATGATCATTCCCAACAGTACATCAAAAATAAGAATATTCAGATTCATACTGTTCTTCATGATCTCAAAAAAATTAACAAATGAATCCCACGGGTGGAATCCACTGTAAAGGAGTGCTCCTACGGCTACTCCGATAAATAAGGAGCTGTATACCTCCTTTGTGATAAACGCAAGTATAATTGCGAGAAGCGGTGGAATCAAAGCCCACCATGTTCCAATAAACATAGACCCGTCCATTTATTTTACTCCATTCCTTTCATTTGCATCTCTTTCATTCTATAGGAAGCTTTACAGAATGACAAGCCTTTTCTATAACAAGCCTTGCAGAAGCACAACGATTTTCTCTTTTTCACATTTCAGATGCCCTGCTCCAGAACTCATTGAAATTCAACAGATCCGGCAGATAAATATCCGCATGATTCCAGATTTGTCCCAGATTTTTATCGTTCGCCTTATCATAGACTGCGACCGTCTTAAATCCCGCACTCTTTGCCGTTCTGATTGCATGCCATGCATCCTCAAAGACCCAGGTCTGCCCCGGATCTGTATCCAGTTGAAGTGCCGCTGCGAAATACAGATCCGGCTGATTCTTTCCACTTCCGATCTCTGAAGCCGTAAAAATTCCTTCAAAATAAGAAAAAACTTTCAGTCTTTTCAATGCTGCCTCTGCATTCTTCCGGTCACCGGAAGTGGCGATCACCATCGGGATCTTCCGTTCTTTCAATTCTTTCAGATATTCACGTACTCCCTCTTTCAGAGGCACTTTTTCCACATAAAACTGCTCTACTTCCTTTACAATCCCCTTTGTAACCTCTTCCACGGTCTGCTTCAGTCCGTAATGAGAAATCAGATACTCCGCTGCTTCTTTCAGACTCATTTCATATAGAATCTCACTTAAATCTTTTTCTGCCTGGATCCCGAATTTCTGTAAATAGAGTTCACCGAGATTCTCCCATACAGGCATGGAGTTCAGAAGAACTCCATCTACATCAAATATAACACCTTTTACCATAACTCTTTCTGCCCCTTTATATCATATACATCATCGCGGAAATAATTTTTGATATCTTCCGGCATAAATACTTTCCGTTCAGAATCATACCATAATTTTGTTTTTTTATAAAGAGATATCATTTCCAATTCTCATCCGGATGTGCTATAGTAATTCGGGAGTTTGACAGTTGAATATTAGAAAAATACCTTGCAGGCCTTATAAAACCTGCTTTTTTTATGTCAAATTTTCCGTTTTTATATGTACTTGTTTGTAATAGTGTGTTATAATAAAAGAAAAGGAGTTTTTTCTAATCATGTATATTGCACTTACAGGTAGTGAAAACAATAAAGATGTGTATATTTATCATTCTTTTCGCAAGGAAAATGGTAAGTCCTCATCTCGTATTTATAAAAAACTTGGAAAATATAACACACTTTTAGAACAATTCGATGGTGACAGAGATAAGATGATGGCATGGGCAAGAGAGCAGGCTGATAAAGAAACAAAGCTCTATAAAGAAGCTACTGGAAAGATTTCTGTAGAGTTTTCAAAAGCTGCTTGCATTCCGATGAATGAACGCCGTTCTTTCAATGTTGGGTATCTCTTTTTACAAGAACTTTGTACACAACTTCGTATAGATAAGATTTGTAGAACAATCAAAGAACGCCACAAATATAAATATAATCTACAAGCAATCCTGACTGATTTAGTTTATGCACGAATCCTATCGCCTTCTAGCAAGCTGGCTAGCTATGACTATTGTCAAACACTGTTAGAGCCACCTAAATACAGTCTGCAGGATGTTTACCGCTCTCTTTCTGTGATTGCAGAAGAATCGGATTTTATTCAAAGTGAACTTTACAAGAATTCTAATTTCCTTTATCCAAGAAATAATCGTATCCTCTATTACGATTGCACAAACTACTATTTCGAAATTGAAGAGGAAAGCGATTCTAAGCGTTATGGTAAAAGTAAGGAAAACCGTCCGAATCCAATTGTAACTATGGGATTATTTATGGATGCTGATGGTATTCCTCTTGCTTTTGATGTTTATCCAGGAAATCAAAATGAACAGACAACTTTAAAGCCTTTAGAATCAAAAATTCTCCAGGACTTTAACTGCAGTGAATTCATCTATTGTTCTGATTCCGGACTTGGAAGTGCTGCGAACAGAAGATTTAACAGTCTTGGAAACCGGGCATACATCATCACTCATTCTCTTAAAAAGATGAAGAAAGAAGATCGTGAGATTGCTCTGAACCCTACGCAGTTTCGTAAAGTCGGTAGCACAAAATTCATAGATCTGCGTACACTTGATGAAACTGATGAAGAAGTTTATAACACTGTTTATTACAAAGAAGTTCCCGTGGTTACAGGAAACATGGATGAAACTCTGATTGTTACTTATTCTCCAAAATATAAAGCATACCAAAGAAGAATTCGTGACCGCCAAATCGAACATGCTGAAAAGATCATCAACACACCTGGGCGTAAACGAAAAGGAAAAAATCAGAATGATCCAATGCGTTTTGTAAAGAAGACTTCTGTGACGCCAGATGGGGAAATCGCTAATAAACAAGTATACAATATCGATGAAGAACAGATTCAAAAAGAAGAAATGTATGATGGTTTTTATGCTGTTATTACAAATCTGGAAGGTGATGTCTCTGAAATCATACGGATTAACAAACAGCGTTGGGAAATAGAAGAAAACTTTAGAATTATGAAAACCGAATTTGAAGCTAGACCAGTCTATGTACGAAGAGAGGAGCGAATAAAAGCTCATTTCATGACTTGCTATATCAGTCTTCTTCTTTATCGGTTATTAGAAAAGAAACTTGGAGATGCTTATACGGTCAGTCAGATACTTGGGACATTACGTTCTATGCAAATGACACTACTAAATACAGCAAGTGGTTATATTCCTTCCTACACAAGAACAGAATTAACGGATTCTCTGCACAAAACATTCGGCTTTAGAACGGATTATGAATTCATTACAAAAGCCTCCATGCGAACAATCATTAAAGAAACGAAACAGATTAAATCAAAAAAATCATAATATAGCACATATCGTTACGAAATAAAAAACGGCTACAGAGCCCATGTTTACTGGGTTTGTAGCCATTTTTATCTTTCCAACTGTCAAAGATGGGATCATACCATAATTTTGTTTTTTTATAAAGAGATATCATTTCCAATTCTCATCCGGATGTGCTATAGTAATTGCTGGCTACAGTATCTGTAGACAGGAATCTATCGTTATCGCTGACTGAAGATTTTTATTACATAAAACACAGGAGGAATATTTTATGAACTTTTTTAAGAAAAATGGTGCAGGCCTGCTCTTATGCCTGCTGATTGCCATTCCATCATGGCTGCTCGGAAAGGCTGTCCCCGTTGTCGGCGGTCCGGTCTTTTCTATTCTGATCGGTATGATCGTTACCCTGATCCTGACCGATAAAACCGTCTTTTCACCGGGAATTAATTTTACATCCAAAAAGATCCTGCAGACAGCCGTTGTATTCCTTGGATTCGGAATGAATCTCACAGAAATTCTGGCAAAAGGGAAGCAGTCTCTCCCGATCATTCTTTCCACCATCACTACATCACTGGTAATTGCTTTTATTATGTATAAAATATTGCATATCAATTCCAACAGTGCAGTTCTGGTCGGTGTCGGTTCATCTATCTGCGGAGGAAGTGCCATTGCAGCTACTGCACCGGTCATCGGAGCTGATGATGAAGAGATTGCCCAGTCTATCTCCGTTATTTTCCTGTTCAACGTCATTGCCGCCCTCGTCTTTCCTTCACTCGGAGCTGCCCTTGGTCTGACAAATGAAGGATTCGGATTGTTTGCAGGAACCGCCATCAATGATACCTCTTCTGTCACTGCCGCTGCTACCGCCTGGGACGGAATCCATGCAAGCAATACACTGGAAGCTGCTGCAATCGTAAAAATGACAAGAACACTTGCGATCATCCCGATCACATTAGTCCTCGCCATTTACAAAAGCCGGAAATCCAAAAATACCGAAGGATCTTCTTTCAGTCTGAAACGTGCCTTTCCGATGTTCGTACTGTTTTTCGTTCTTGCATCGGTTGTCACAACCATCTTTCATCTTCCTGCCGGTGTAACCGCCCCGTTGAAAGAACTGAGCAAATTTCTAATCATCATGGCAATGTCCGCAATCGGTCTGAATACGAATATTGTCAAGCTCGTCAGGACCGGAATGAAACCTATTCTCACCGGATTCTGCTGCTGGATCGGCATTGCTTTTGTCAGTCTTATGATGCAGCACATTCTCGGTATCTGGTAGAATTTCACTGTCAGACAGGATTTAAAAAGTGCCACTTTCTTTTCTGGAGGATCATCCTCTGCGGATCGGAAAGCGACACTTTTCTTTTTCTTATCTGTTCTGCTTCAATTATTTTTCTTCCAGGATCTTATCAATACTTACCAGCTTCACACTCAGTACAAAAATATCTGCTGCCATCTCAAGTTCCTCCGGAGTCGGATAAGACGGAGCGATACGGATATTGCTGTCATGAGGATCTTTTCCGTAAGGGAACGTAGCTCCTGCACCGGTCAGCACTACACCCGCTTCTTTTGCCTTTGCCACGATCGCCTTTGCACATCCATCCAGTGCGTCAAAGGAGATAAAATAACCTCCCCTTGGTGCGATCCATGAACCGATCTCCAGTCCGCCAAGTTCTTTGTCCAGTACTTCCAGTACCGTTTCAAACTTCGGTCTTAAAATATCAGCATGCTTCTTCATATGCTCTACGATTCC
>ENA-OQNN01002089-OQNN01002089.1-human-gut-metagenome-genome-assembly--contig:-NODE-2089-length-11078-cov-3.589718_pt1 | contig 11078 bp, 7 predicted proteins | sample MGYA00242624_ERZ504870 | MGnify/ENA primary metagenome ERZ504870 (study PRJEB26092, sample SAMD00036379) | human gut metagenome | host: Homo sapiens | study: EMG produced TPA metagenomics assembly of... | reverse complement strand
CAGGATTAGTAATATTTTACTTGTACTTGGCTGTCTTACGATTTTATTGCCACGGTATAGGACAGTGATCATTGCATTTAAGAAGCCATCGGAAATGACAAATGATGTAGCTGGTGCACTGGCATTCCCACAGAAATGGAGTTTTGAAAACTTTGCAGAAGCAATGCGTGTAACTGATTTCTGGCATTCTCTTGGAAACAGTCTTCTTATTACCGGGGTAACTGTGGTATTATGTATATTAATACATTCACTTGCCGGTTATCTGATCGGAAGAAAGATGAAGCAGCGTAAGATATTTAAGATTTCTTACTATTACATTGTAAGTGGTATGTTTGTACCGTTTGCGGTTCTTATGATGCCGCTGGTAAAAGAAACTGCACAGCTGGGAATCGCAAACCGTTTTGGTGTTATCGTATTGTATGTTGTGTTTTTTATGCCGATGAATGTACTGCTTTATTCCGGATATCTGAATAATATCCCGATGGCACTGGAAGAGGCTGCCTGTGTGGATGGAGCCGGAGTATGGCAGACTTACTGGAAGATTATTTTTCCAAATATGAAACCGATGCATGCAACAGTAGCAGTTCTCACAGCAATGAGTACCTGGAATGACGTTATGACTCCACTGGTCATCATGTCCGGTACAGATCAGAACACACTGCCGCTGGCACAGCTGAATTTCCAGACACAGTTCGGAACGAATTATAACCTGGCATTTGCATCTTATCTTCTGGCATTACTTCCAATTTTAATCTTTTATATCATCTGCCAGAAACAGATTATCAATGGTGTTGTAAACGGAGCAGTAAAATAATTCTTGAAAAAGACAGAAAGGGAAAACGACAATGGCTATCAATATAAAGAATCAGATTTTTACTCTTCATACAAAAAACAGTACTTATCAGATGAAAGTGGACGAGCAGAATATGCTTATTCACACTTATTACGGAAACCGTACGGATGATACGGACTGTTCCTATCTGATTCGTATGGCAGACCGTGGATTCAGCGGAAATATCCCGGGGACTGACAGAGAGCGTGTATATTCTCTGGATTTTCTTCCGCAGGAGTTTCCGGTATATGGCGACGGAGATTATCGTGTAGACTGTCTGAAAGTAGACCTTGGAAGCGGTGTACAGGACGGGATGTTTTTCTTTGACAGCTATCAGGTAAGAGAAGGAAAATATAACATTCCGGGGCTTCCGGCATTCTTTTCTTCTGAGAAATCAGAAGGAGAGACATTGGAGATCGTTCTGAAAGATGCTGTTGAAGAAGTCTATGTACATCTTCTTTATGGAGTCTTTGAAGAGCTGGATATCATTACAAGAGCAGCAGTAGTCGAAAACCGTACAGAGGGTGATATCCAGATTTCCAGAATTATGAGTGCGTGTCTGGATCTTGGAATGGGAAAATATGATCTGATTCATTTTTATGGAAAACATGCCGGTGAGCGTCAGATGGAAAGAAACAGTCTGCCACACGGCATCACGGAGCTTCGCAGTACCCGTGGAACTTCCAGCCACCAGCATAATCCTTTTGTGATTCTTGCGGATAAAGACACTACAGAGAGTACTGGTGAGTGCTACAGTGCATCTTTTCTGTACAGTGGCGGTTTTCATGCACAGGCAGAAGTAGATCAGTTTAATCAGACAAGACTGGTCATTGGAATTGATGACTATGATTTTTCCTGGAAACTAAAAAAGGGTGAAAGCTTCAGCACACCCGAGGTATGTCTGACATACAGTGCAGATGGATTTTCAAAGCTGTCCCAGACTCTGCATCAGGCAATCGTGTCGAATCTGATCCGCAGCTGCTGGAAAGACAGAGTGCGCCCGATCCTGGTAAATAACTGGGAAGCTACATATTTTGATTTTAATAAAGAGAATCTGGTTGCGATTGCGAAAGAGGCTGCTGAGTTAAATCTGGATATGATGGTACTGGATGATGGATGGTTTGGAAAAAGAGAAGATGACCGGTCCGGACTCGGAGACTGGTTTGTAAATGAGGAAAAGCTTGGCGGAACGCTTGCAGAGCTGGTGAAAGAAGTGCATGATATGGGCTTATCTTTTGGTGTCTGGTTTGAGCCGGAGATGATCTCCGAGGACAGTGACCTGTATAGGACGCATCCGGACTGGGCACTGGTCGTACCGGGAAGACAGCCGATCAGGAGCCGTTCCCAGCTTGTACTGGATATGTCCAGAGAAGATGTGACAGATTATCTGACAGAGCGGATCTGTGATATTGTAGAGAAAGCGGATATCCAGTATATCAAATGGGATATGAACCGTTCACTTATGGCTGCTTACAGTGCGAAGCTTCCACGTGACCGTCAGGGGGAACTGAGACATCGTTATGTGCTTGGCCTTTATAAAGTACTGGAAGCTGTGACTCAGAGATTCCCGGAACTTCTGCTGGAAGGATGCAGTGGCGGCGGTGGACGGTTTGATGCAGGTATGTTGTATTACTGTCCGCAGATCTGGTGTAGCGATAATACGGATGCGATTGAAAGACTGCGTATTCAGTACGGTACTTCCTTTGGCTATCCGATGTCTTCTGTTTCCGCACACGTATCGGTTTGCCCGAATCATCAGAATCATCGCGTGACACCATTCAAGACAAGAGGAATCTGTGCAATGCAGGGAACATTTGGATATGAACTGGATCTCAGTAAGATGACTGATGAAGAAAAGAAGATGGCGGGAGAACAGATTGCGTTCTTCAAAGAACATGGAAGACTGTTCCAGTTCGGAGATTATTACAGACTGACTTCACCAGTTGAAAACAGAGACTATACTGTATGGGAATATGCGGCACAGGATGGCAGTGAGGCCTGCATGTCTGTCGTTTATACAGATATGTATGCAAATGCAGCATCTGAGATCGTGAAATGGAAAGGGCTGGATCCGAAAAAGGTTTATCAGATGCAGCTGGATGGAGAAGACGCTGGAAACTTCTCCGGCGCGGCGTTGATGCATGCCGGAATCCTGCTTCCATTACCAGAGCAAAATTATGATGCATTCCAGATTTATCTGAAGGCAGAATAGAATAAAGAAAAATTACAGAGAAAGCTCCTATGGTGTCGAAAGGCATTGCAGGGGCTTTTTATATTCTTTAGAAAACCACGAAATTGTAAATAATATACAAAAATAATTTAATAAAACCATACATAATGCATGAAATGGAAAAAATATATTTACAAAACAAAATATAAATGGTAATATAAATAAAAGTAAACAATATGAAACCGGTTGACATATGAAAAAAATACAATACGAAGGGAGAACAAAATGAAGAAAAAGGTAATTACACTTGTATTAATAGCATGTATGGTGCCAGTTGGCAGTGGGGTGAATGTAATGGCTGCCAAGGGAGATTCTGGGGACAAAATTACATTAAACTGGCAGAGCTATGACAGCTATGATAAATATCAGAAAGTTGTCGAAGCTTTTGAAAAGGAAAATCCGGATATTGAAATCAATTTTGAAGAAGTATCAGATTATGCAACTAAAATTCTAACAGAAGCTACAGCGGGTGACCTTCCGGATCTTATCAACTGTAATACAGGAACTACACAGATTCTTGCAAATGCCGGGGCATTACAGAAATTTGATGTAGATGCGCTGAAAGCAGATACAGAATACAAATTTGATGACTTCTGGGATGTCGCAGAAAGATATTGTACATATGATGGTGACTGGTATTCACTCCCACTTGATGGAGGAAATTACGGCTGGGTTTATAATGTTGATATGTTTGACAAGTGCGGAATTGAAGTTCCGGAAGATGGATTTACATGGGATGAATTTACAGAGGCATGTAAAACATTGATGGAACACAAAGATGAACTTGGAATTGAATATCCGACAATTATTAATGATATGTCTTCTGCAATTGATACTATGTATCCATGGATTGCAGAGGCTGGTGGAAGCTACCTGAATGATGATGGAACCTGTGGATGGAATTCAGATGAAACCGTTACGGCTTTCGAATATGTCAAGAGTCTTGTAGATGAAGGTTATGTGCCTGCAATAGAAAAATTGGGAGACGGTTATGATGCACTGATCACAAAATTTAATGCGGGTCAGATTGCTATGTGCCGTGTGGCTCTCTGGAATTCCACATATCTTCAGGACGATGTAAACTGGAAAGCGATGAATGCACCGCGTGCGAATGATGGTACACAGGCAGAAGTACTTTTCCTGAATGGTATTGGTATTTCAAGTAGTTGCGAAAATCCGGAAGCGGCAGAAAAATTCATTAAATATTTGACCAGCGAAGAAGGTCTTGCATTATATCTTGAAGATAATACATCTCCACAGATTGCAGTAAGACAGTCTCAAGCAGATCTTTCCGTATCTATGTTTGACGAAAGTCATGATATGAAATTATTTAATACAGGACTGGAGTATGCAGGATATATTGATCTTACAGAAACATTTGCAGATCAGCAGACAATCATTGGACAGTGCTTTGATGAAATCTGGCATAATGATGCAGATATCAAGAGTACACTGGATGGCATGGTAGATCAGTTAAATAGTTTACTTGCTCAGTAACTGAAAACAAAAGGATGATATGGAAAAGATTCCGTATCATCCTTTGAATTTAACAGGAGGGATTCATGTGAGTAACACAAAAACAGTAGTAAAACGTAAAAGAGGAGACTGGCAGATTGCTGTTTTGTTTCTGTTGCCGTCCCTGATTTTGTTGGGATTGTTTGTATTCTGGCCAATGATAGATTCCATCAGTATGTCATTTTATGACTGGAATCCATTAAAAGGTAAGATATTTACAGGATTGGAAAATTATCAGAATCTGCTAAAAGATAAACTTTGGTGGACAAGTCTGGGGAACACGATCAAATATATCCTGATGAATGTTCCACCGATCGTCATATTTTCCATCATCATGTGCGAACTTGTGTTGTTTGCAAATAATAAAAGTAAAGTTATTTCGAAATTTATCAGAGGCAGTTTCTTTTTACCATGTGCACTTTCTCTGGTTGCAACTGGTGTTGCATGGAGATATCTGATGGGAACGAATTATGGTGTTATCAATAATTTCTTGAGTGCATTGGGCCTTGAAAAAGTTGGTTGGCTGACAGATGGAAAGATTGCACTGGGTTCTATGGCAATCGTAACAATCTGGAGATGGGCAGGATATTACATGGTTATGGTTGTTGCTGGACGTCTGGAAATTTCGCAGGAATTTTTTGAAGCGGCAGATTTGGACGGCGCAAATGCATGGCACAAATTTGTTTATATTACATTGCCTCAGCTGAAACCAGTTCTTACATATATTATTCTCATGTGCGTAATCGGTACTTTCCAGGAATTTGATCTTGTTTATACGATGACAAATGGTGGACCTGGAACAAGTACGTATTTAACTGGTCTGACATTATATAAGACTGCTTTTTCATCTTTGAAAATGGGATATTCCTGTACAATGGCAGTATTTATCTTTATTCTTTCGATTATTATTTCGGTTGTACAGTTGAAGCTGACAAGTGACAAAGACTGAGAAGGGAGAAGAGACTATGTCCAGAAAATTAAGAAAGAAAATTCTGGGAGACAGTTTAATCTGGGTAATTATAGCTGCATTTGTAGTGATCATGCTGTTTCCATTTGTTTATATATTATCTACTGCATTAAAATCAGATACAGATCTTGCGACAAGTGTAGGAAGGATCTTACCGAAAGCGGTACAGTGGGAGAATTTTACAAAAGCATGGCAGTTGCTGGATTTTCCTAAGTGCTTTTTCAATTCATTTATTGTTGCGATAGCAGTGACTGCACTTACTATTTTTCTTTGTAGTTTAGCTGCATATGTATTTACGAGACTTGAGTTCAAAGGCAGAAATATTGTTTTTATTCTTTATCTGTCAACGATGATGATTCCGATTACAGTAAGATTGATTCCTTCTTATAATTTATGTAGGAATCTCAACATGCTGGATACATATATGGGAATGATACTTCCGCAGGTAGCATGGTCCATTCCGTTTGGAACATTTCTTATGCGTCAGTTTTACATGGGAATACCAAAGCAGCTGGATGAAGCAGCAAAAATTGATGGAGCAAGTCATTTCCAGATATTCTGGAAGATTTTACTGCCAAATACGAAATCAAGTATGACAACATTAGGAATCTATACATTTATTTCCGCATGGAATAATCTGATCTGGATGTTGTTATCCGTTAGAAGTGAAAGCAAATGGACAGTAACATTGGGAATAAGCTCAATCTGTGGTGCATCTGTAATCAAACAGCCGACATGGAATCTGATCATGGGTGTTATCGTGATTGGAATGATTCCTGTTCTGATTCTGTTCTTTGCATTCCAGAAATATTTTATGCAGTCTGTAGCTGCAACCGGCATTAAATAATAAAAGGAGATCAGTTATGAAAGGTTTAGTGGTAACAAAAGATAACAAACTGTATCTGGAAGAAAATCTTCCGATTCCGGAGATTGGAGATTATGAAGCACTGGTAAAAAATGAATGTTGTATGATCTGCAATGGAACGGATCTGGGAGTTATTGGAGGAAAGGTCAGAGAAGTAACGAGATATCCAGCGGTGTTAGGACACGAAGATGCAGGAAGAGTTGTTAAAATTGGTAAAAAAGTTACTTCTTTTAAAGTGGGAGACCTTGTAGTCAGGGCAGGACAGCCGGACAATGATAAATTTTCCAGTGCTTGGGGAGGATTTGCTGAATACGGAATTGTAAAAGACTATAAAGCTGCTATGGAAGACCAGGCCGATGTAAAAGACATTAATCTTGGAATTACACAGCAGGTGTGTCCGGAAGGAATGCAGGCAGAAGCTGCTTCTATGTTGATAACTTTAAAGGAAACATACAGTGCATTAAAAAGAATCGGCGTTGAAGATAAACAGAAGATGGTCATACTCGGAGACGGACCGGTTGCGCTTGCTTTTCTAAGCTGTGCAAAACTGATGGGAATTCAGGAGATTTATGTCCTGGGAAATCACAGAGACAAGTTGGAAACAGCAGAAAAAATGGGAGTAGCAGGTATATTTCTTAATAAAGATGAAAAAGAAAAGAAAAAAGCTTCTGATCTGTTTAACAGAAAGATCGATATCTGTATAGATACGATTGGATCAAATCAGACGATCACACAGTGTCTGGACTATATTAAAGAGACAGGGACAATTGCTGTATATGGCTTAAAAAGCGGAGAAAATCTGGATGTACCATTACCGGAACTTAGAAATTTTAATATTCAGTATGTACAGTGGCCGGTTCCTGAGGTAGAAGCTGAAGTACATAAGCCAGTTTGTGATGCAATCATGGACGGGAAAATAGACATTGATTTATTTGTGACACACAGATTTTCAATAGATGATTACGAAAAAGGATTTCAGGCAGTGAAAGACAGAACTGCATTGAAGGTAGTTTTAAATTTTTAAGGCAGCTCAGGAGGAAAGCATGATGGCAGGTTATCGATTCAATAAAGAAGAATATTTTAAAGAGACCAAAGCTGTATATTCTAATTATCCAACAGATGTTTCAAGAATGGAAAAAGAACTGGATCGCCTTCAGAAAGAAAATCCAAAGGCAAGTTCTTTTCAGAAAAAAACATGGATTTACAGAACAGCAGCCAGGGATGCTGAGGTGATTCTTTTTCCATCCAGTCCGTTTTATGCAGAAATTGATACAGGAAGAGAGCAGAACAGTGTTACTGCATCATTTCCACCGCAGCCAGGCATAGGATGCTGGTTAATGAAACAATATCCGGATTTCGTAGATGGATATGGAGAATGGAGTGGATACTACGGAAAATATGGTGTCATGAACGGACCACAGTTTATGGATGCGGCACATCATTATGCAAATTGCGAGACTATATTGAAATATGGCTTATCCGGAATAATCAGACATGCAAGGATGCACCTGGAAGAGAAAGATCTTACAGATCATCAGCAGGATTTTTTAAAATGCATGATTGACGTATGCTGCAGCCTGCAGAGAATCTCTGAGAGATTTGCCGAAAAAGCAGAGGAAATGCTGAAAACAGAACACGATGAGGAACATGTAAAGGCACTTAAAATGATTGCTGTTACAGCACGCCGAATTCCATCTGAACCGGCTGAAACATTTTATGAAGCGATGTGTGCAATCTGGTTTACGCGTGAGATGTGCAATGCGCTGGATGGACTTGGATTTGCTGTGATTGGACACCTGGACAGAATTCTGATCAGTTATTATGAAAGAGATCTGAAAAACAATCGAATAACGCCAGATGAGGCACAGGAACTGATTGACTGTTTTGTATCGATGACAGATGCAAGATGGAATCTTGAGGCAGATCTTCCAGGAGGCACAAATGCAGATATTATCATAGGTGGATGCGATAAAAATGGTGATATTGTTTATAATGACATAAGCAGGATGATCATAAACAGTTATAAAAAATATCATTTCGCAAATCCGAAACTACAGGTGAGAATATCGGCAAAACATCCGGATGAATTTCTGCTGCAGGTAGGTGAGCTGGCAGGAATGGGGCTGAATGTGCTGTCCGTCTTTAATGATGATGTTATAATTCCTGCAAATCAGAAGCAGGGAAAGAGTTTGGAAGATTGCCGGCTTTATGTTGCTGGCGGCTGTCAGGAAATCTGCCTTTCTAATGAAGTCAACAGCAGAGCATATACCTATCTAAATCTTGTGCAGATGTTAAATGGATCCTTATATCCAGAGTACTGGAATGACATATTCAAAAGAGATGGGTTTGAGTTTCTACCAACTGCGGACGCGTGCGATTTTGAAGAATTCTATCATATTGTAATTGAAAATTACAGAAATGAACTAAATTTCTTTGTGAAGAAATATAACGAATATGGATCATGGTGGAAAATAATAAATCCGTCACTATTCTTTTCTGCAACGATGCCATCGTGCACTGAAGTGGCAAAGGATGTTTCAGAAGGTGGTGCTGTTTATAATACAGACAATTTTGCAGCAGCGGGTGTAGGCACAGTGATTGATTCTTTATATGCGATAAAAAAGGCTGTATATGAAGAGAAAATCACAACATTTGGCCATTTGCTGAAAGCAATGAAAGAGGATTTCAGAGATGATGAGATTCTTCGGCAGTATTTGCTTCATAAAGTCCCCAAATTCTGTGAGGATAAAGCTGCTACAGAATTTGGAAAAAAGGTTATGGATGATCTGGCTGAATGTCTTGGAGGACAGGCAAATTACAGAGGTGGAAAATTTGAGCCATCATTATTTGCTTTTTATTCATATAACTGGTTTAAAAATGTGACGATTGCAACGGCTGATGGACGAAAAAGTGAAAACGCTCTTTCACGAGGTGTTAACCCAAGCGAAAGTACAGAAAACATCAATATTGCAACATTACTTGATGCAATAAAAACGATGGATTATACGAAATATCCGGGTGGGGCAGTTATTTATATGGACATTCCACTGATGTATAAAACTCCGCAGCCGTCATTGTTTGCAAGTGTGATGCGGGCCTTCTGTGAAAATGGCGGAAGCATTATGGATTTTAATGTTATCAGCAGGAATGCACTTTTAGAGGCACAGAAAAATCCGGAAACACATAAAAATATTGTAGTAAGAGTGTGTGGATACAGTGCATATTTCCATACATTGACTGCGGAAATGCAGAATGAGGTAATTCAGCGTACACAGAGGTGAGCAGCAAAATGAAGCAAAAATTACTGGTAAGTCAGATACAGAACTTTTCTCTGCATGACGGACCGGGAATCCGGACAACTGTATTTTTACAGGGATGTAATTTGCGGTGCAAATGGTGTCATAACCCGGAGACATGGAAAAAGAAAAGTATACTGAGTTATACGGAAAATAAATGTATTGGCTGTGGTCAGTGTATGGAGGTCTGTCCGTCAGGAGCACAACAGATACAAAACGGGCAGCATATTTATGAAAGAACTATTTGTACTGTGTGCGGGAAGTGTGTGGAGATTTGCTGTACAGAAGCATTGGAAATTGTAGGAAACGATTATTTTGTTGAAGAATTATCAGAACTTTTACTCAGAGACAGAAGACTCTATGAAATTTCAGAAGGCGGTGTTACTTTTTCTGGTGGAGAACCAATGATGCAGGCAGAGATTCTATATGATTTGTGCAGCAGACTTCAGGAAGAGCATATTTCAGTTGCTTTTGAAACAGCACTTGCTTTTCCCTGGAAAGTGATACACAGAATGACAAAATGTGTAGATTTGTTTCTTGTAGATTTCAAGATATTTGACAATGAAAAACATAAAGAATATACAGGAACAGAAAATACTCTGATCAAAGAGAATCTGAAAAAATTGGTGAATTACAGACCGATCATGATCAGGATTCCAATCATAAAGGGAATCAACGATGAGATAGAAAATGCTGTTGTAACAGCGGATTTCCTTGCAGCTCTTGGAAAAAACATCAAAAGTGTGGAACTTTTGCCATATCATGATTTTGGAGTTGAAAAAGCAAAACATGTCGGAGTGAATCAGCAGATGTTTGAAGCACCTGATGAAAAACAGCTGGAGCAGTTGAAAGAAGTCTACAGAAGCAGGAAGCTTAACGTAGTGGAATAAAGAAGATTGCTAACAGAAAGGAACAGAGACAGAAATGAAAAAGCTTTTTATGAAAAGGCACGAAGAAAACTGGTTGCGCATTCCTTATGAAGAGAATGCAGATCCATGTATCATAACTATTTCAGACAGTACTGGAAAAAAAGAAATTATCCGGATGAAAGTATCTGAGACAAGAGTGGACTATTGGATGGCATATCCGTTGAAAGAATTTTCCGGGGACGATATTCAGGCAGAAGGCCCGGCGAACAGATGGATCAATGCAATAGAACTTTCTGATAATCCGGAAAAACAGAGAAGAAGAGAATTGTCTAAGTCTGTCATTCAGTATATGCCGCCAACTGGATGTATCCAGGAACTGAAAGGTGTAAAAAAAGCAGGAGAAAAGTGGATTCTGGACTGTGTGATTGATCCGTGTTCGATGACAGGAATTGAAGAAAATCAAACAGCTATGTGTCTTGTAAGTAAGGATCTCCTACACTGGAA
>ENA-OQNN01002082-OQNN01002082.1-human-gut-metagenome-genome-assembly--contig:-NODE-2082-length-11132-cov-2.212449_pt1 | contig 11132 bp, 7 predicted proteins | sample MGYA00242624_ERZ504870 | MGnify/ENA primary metagenome ERZ504870 (study PRJEB26092, sample SAMD00036379) | human gut metagenome | host: Homo sapiens | study: EMG produced TPA metagenomics assembly of... | reverse complement strand
TGGATCTGCGTCAGATTCTTCAATCTATTACTAATCTAAAATCAGATGCAGAAAAGCTTCGTGAACGCTTTATTGTACTTACTGATTCCGTAAGCGAGACGCTTCGCGATAAGATTGGCACTATAAAAAAGCCGGAGAGCTCTCGTATTGAGGAATTTCAGACTTCTGTTTCTGAATACCTCGAAAAGCTTTACTCTCTTGTTCCAAAGGAAAAAACAGCCGATGTTATTCGACTCAAAGAACGCTTTGCCTATTTAGGTGAACTGAAAAATGCTATCTCAAAGCGTATGGATTTTCGTAAGATTATCCTTTTAAAAGGAAACCCAATGCTTACTTCAAAAAAATATGCCGATGCCCTTAATTCCTTAAAAGAGCAGATTGGACTTAATAAAAATAAATAAGAAAAAGGCCACAAAAAAACGATGACGCATATCTTAAAAAGCGTCATCGTTTTTCTATAAGCTTACTAAATCTTTATAAAGTAATTCCAATATAAGCTGCTGCAAGTTTTACAATATAAGTTATAAACTTGATCAAATACTCTTCAATACGCTCTAACAAGCTATATTGAACTGTCGATTCTTCTTGTACAGCAACCTCTGTCTGTGAAACACTTTCTTGTGTCTGTGCTTCAGTTTCCAACATCTCAGGATCATTTGATTCTTCTGCTTCATGAGATTCCTGCACCTGTTCTGCAGCCTGTGTACTTTCTGGCTCTGTATCAGCTGAATAAATATTTGTTTCATCAACAGTTATTTCCTCAGCCTGACCCTGACTAAGCGCTACATTCATCAAATCTACTGTATAGCTTGCACTGCTGTAAACTGCTGTTGAATTGTATTTCCAATTCAACACACCTTTTTCAACATAATATGATTTACCATTGTATATGCAGCTTCCAGTATAATTCCAGTTGACCTGTCCCTTTGTAATGTAATACCATACTCCGCTGTGCTGACAAAGACCTGTATAGTTCCAGTCTAACGCACCATTTTTTATGTAAAACCAAATCGTATCATACTGACAAAGACCAGTATACTCCCAATCAACTGAACCTTGTCTTACATAATACCATACTCCATTATACTGAGCTAACCCAGTATAACTCCAATCTGCTGTTCCACCCTTCACATAATACCAGCTGCCATTATAAACTGACAAACCTGAATATGCAGTATTACGTACACCTTTTTGAACATAGTACCAGTTTCCACCATTATAAATAAGACCTGAATAGCTTGTATTCTGCACACCATTGATTAAATACACCTGATCACTTCCAGATGCTGCAAAACCAGTATAGCTTGTGTCAACCTGATTATTAGTATAATAGCGCCATACCCCATCCGAATCCTTTAAAAGACCATTTTTACTGGTAACAGTATTTTGTCCTGCATATGCAGTCTGACTAAAGACTGGATACAAGAATACACAATCTGCACTAGTCGTCCATTTTCCACTTGGAATATGAGTATTTCCAAATTTCTTTGTTCCAAATGCTGCTGATGAGTATGTTTCTGAACCTACTAAGAAAAAGTCGTACATAGTGGTAGACTGATCATCCCACGTAGCATCCACTGCGTACCATACGCCATTTTCCATTTGAACATAATTCCACATATGATATTCTCCACTGTCTGTTACACCAGTAACAAGCACACATGGAATACCATATTTATTGCACTGGAGCTTCATCATCTTTGCATATCCAGCACAAACAGTTTCAATCTTTCCATCACCATCTGCGTCATAATATAGACTATATGGCGTCTGATAATACGGATTTCCAATATTTTGCGTATTATTTTCATAGCTGACCATACTGCAAATCTTGTCATGAACTGCCTTTACTTTATCATATGTAGTTGCATTTGCTGGAAGCATAGCATCAATCTGTGATTTTGTTCCATCAAACAATGGATTTACTTTACTTCCTGTAAGTACCCCAGTATCCTTAGTAGGTGTTATGGTAAATGTACTTCCTGCAAGCTCAAGATCTGTTATAATACTTGTTTCGCCTGACTCGAACAGCGGTGTATATACGCTATAACCAATAGTATATTTTGCACCTGAAAGCCATACTAACTCTGGATGATCATATGTCAATGCTAAATATGCTGGAGTTACATAACTGCCAAGCCATGCAAAAATTGCCTGCTTTGTTTCTTCTGAATATACAGCCTTACCATTGGCTCCCTTTGTTACCTTCTGATTTTCAAAAATTTTTGTCAGGTTCAACTTCATCTTTGCTGTACTGGCACTACTTTTATTTGCTTCGTAAATCGCATTATAGATACGCTTAGATGTTGCATCAAGCTGATCATAATAGTTTCCAGTTGCTGTACTGATTCCTGCCATTCCTAAATAAATTGGATTTCTGTCTACTATCATATCAAATGAAAATGTCTTTACAAACTCATCTCCAATTTCATAAATATCAGAATCCATATCTTCATCAGTTGAATCTACAAATGCATCCGTTGAGCACTCAGTTGTCTCATCCTCACTATTAGATTCCTGTACCAGTTCTGGCAAATTCTCATTTACTGTTTCCTGAGTCTGTTCTTGTGTACTTTCGCTTTCTGCTTCCTGAGTCTGTTCTTCTATACTTTCACTTGCCGTTTCCTGAGTCTGTTCTTGTGTACTTTCGCTTTCTGCTTCCTGAGTTTGTTCTTGTGTACTTTCGCTTTCTGCTTCCTGAGTCTGTTCTTCTATACTTTCAGTTATCGTTTCTGATGTCAGTTCTAATATCTCGGGATCAGTACCATTAACTAGTTCCTCTGATAACTCAGAAGATGATTCTGACAACATTTCCTGACTTAGTACTTCCTGCGATGTCTGTTTTTCTTGTGCATAAGTTGCCGATCCTGCCAACATAACAAAAGCAGTAAACAATGATGCGGCCCGTTTCAATAATGCCTTATTTTTTCTCATCCAGTACTCCCTCTTTCTATTGTATCTCTAGACAATTACTTCTTAATACTAAAAAATCACAGAGTTTCCCCTGCAATTTTTAACTGCAGCTGGCTGACATTTTACAGTCCCTATAGCTTTGCGTCACTGCCTTTCGACAGCTTTGCCAAACTATTTTTTTGTGAAAAATCATCAAATGACTCTCCATTGTAACCTATCTCCATTTTTATTAGTATCACGCATCGCCTTTTCTGTCAATAACTTTCTTCCAGATTCTTAATAATATGACTCTTTTCAGTGCTTGACAGGCAATTTAAGCTTGTCTTATAATAAATTATAATACAAGCGCACACTTCACTATGGGGCAAAAAGTTTCACCCTATTTTTTATTATATCATTTTTCCCCTGTGAAAAAAAGTCTTATTTGCGCGGAAATGAGGTTTTTATGAAACATTACGATATTATTATTATCGGCGCCGGTCCTGGCGGTATTTTCTCCGCATACGAACTGGCAACCAAACGCCCTGATTTAAAAATCGCTGTATTTGAGGCTGGAAATCGTCTTGAGAAAAGAAAGTGCCCAATTGACGGCAAGCGCGTAACAAAATGTATACACTGCAAAACCTGTGCTATCATGAATGGCTTTGGCGGTGCCGGTGCTTTCTCTGATGGAAAATATAATATTACGAATGAATTTGGCGGCACACTTTACGAGTACATCGGAAAAAACAAAGCAACGGAACTTATGGAATATGTTGATGAAATTAATATGGCCTACGGTGGCGAGGGCACACGCCTATACTCTTCTGCAAATTCCAGCTTTAAACGTGTCTGTCTGCAGCACAACCTTCACCTTCTTGAGGCATCTGTCCGTCATCTCGGAACAGACAAAAACTATGAAGTTCTCAGTAACCTTTATAATTTGTTAAAAGACAAGGTTAGTTTCTATTTCATGACACCAGTTCAGAATGTTGCAATCATGGACAATGGTGACTATGAGATTATTACAGAGAACGAGAAATATACATGTGAGAAATGTATTATCTCCGTTGGTCGAAGTGGAAGCAAATGGATGGAGCAAATCTGCCATAACCTTGAAATTCCAACAAATTCAAGCCGTGTTGACATTGGTGTTCGCGTAGAGCTTCCTGCTGAGGTATTTGCCCCGATCACAGATGAGCTCTATGAAAGTAAGATTGTATACCAGACTGAAAAATATCAGGATCGTGTGCGTACCTTCTGCATGAATCCAAAGGGCGCTGTAGTTACAGAAAACACAAATGGTATTATCACAGTAAACGGACACAGCTATGAAAATCCTGCCCTTCACACAAAGAATACAAACTTCGCACTGCTTGTTTCCAAACACTTCACTGAACCGTTTAAGGACAGCAATGAATACGGTGAGAGTATAGCTCGTCTGTCTAACATGCTTGGAGGCGGCGTTATGGTTCAGCGCTTTGGTGATTTGATCCGCGGTCAGAGAAGTAACCCTAAGCGTATCGCAGAGTCTTTCCTTACACCAACTCTCGATGCTACGCCAGGCGATTTAAGCCTTGTAATGCCAAAGCGTATTCTCGACGGCATCATTGAAATGATCTATGCGCTTGACAATATTGCTCCTGGTACTGCAAACGATGACACACTTCTCTATGGTGTCGAAGTTAAATTTTACAACATGGAGGTTCAGATCGACAATCATCTTGAGACTCGCCACAAAAATCTCTTTGTAATCGGTGACGGCCGCGGTGTTACTCACTCTCTGTCACATGCATCTGCAAGCGGCATCTATGTTGCACGCCATCTGCTCGGTGAAATTGAATAATTAAAGAAAAGAGCCTCTGGGGACATGTACTGTCCCCGATGTCTCTTAGTTATTTTCTGACTTTAACAATGCCTGATAAATATCTCTTTTGCTGACACCGCGATCCTTCGCAACCTGCTTCATCGCATCCTTGCGGTTCATATCTTCATACAGCGCCATGTGCTCTTCAATTGTCATTTCTTCCCATGACTGCTGTTTTTGCTTATTTAAATCTTCTCTGTCAGCTCCCTCAATGATAATTACGCACTCACCTCTCGGCTCCTCTATGTCGCGATAATGGGCTAATGCACCATCTAACGTATCTGCATATACAGTTTCATGCTTTTTAGTAAGCTCTCTGCAGATACGAACCTTTCTTGATCCGAGTGTCTTAAAAAGCTCCTCAAGCGTCTTTACGAGGTGATGAGGTGCTTCATAAAGAATAATAGTTCTTGTCTCATCCTGCAATTCCTCAAGAATTTGCGCACGCTGCTTTTTATCTGCCGGAAGAAATGCCTCAAATGCAAATCTTCTTGTAGATAAACCAGACATAGTAAGTGCGGTTATACATGCAACAGGGCCGGGAAGAGATGTCACCTTAATCCCTGCCTCATAACACTTTTGAACCAGAACTTCACCTGGATCAGAAATGCCCGGCGTTCCTGCATCTGTAATGCAGGCAATATTTTTGCCATCCAGAATCAAACCAACCAGATATTCAGCCTTATCATATTTATTGTATTCATGATAGCTTGTCATTGGCGTATGAATATCAAAATGATTCAGAAGCTTTTGACTATTTCTTGTATCCTCTGCTGCAATAAGATCTACTTCCTTTAACGTGCGCAGCACGCGAAATGTGATATCCTCAAGATTTCCAATCGGAGTTGCACACAGATAAAGCATTCCTGCCATAACTTTCTTCCTTCCATTTTCATGTTTGTGTCTTTTCAGAGCCTTCCGTGAATCATTTTAATCTGTTTGCTCTCTTGTCCATCTTCGTCAAACAATACAAGAGGCGCTTCGACGCGAATCTGCGTATTGCCGCCACGGATTCCTTCTATCAACACCAGATTAGCCTCCTGCGATGCCTTTGGATGCACCATACAAAGGCGCCTAGGTGACATTTTATATTGCTTCATCAGACATATGATATCTCCAAGACGATATGGTCGGTGCACCATATACATACGTCCTCCGGCCACCAATACATTCGCACTCTCACGAATCACATCCTCTAAACTGCATAAAATTTCATGACGCGATACTGCCTTACTGTAATCAGCACCTACAAGGCCGCTTCCACCTGCCATATACGGTGGGTTGACTGTGACTACGTTAAAAACGCCTTTTCCAAAAAGAGTCTTTGTATTTTTCAAATCACCACAGATAATTGATACCTTATCCCCTAGATGATTTAACATCACACTTCGAGATGCCATTTTTGCAACTTCCTCTTGGATCTCCAGACCAGTAAAATGCGATGCCGCTGTCTTTGCCGTCATTAAAATAGGAACCACACCTGTCCCAGTACAAAAATCCAGCACACGCTCTCCCTCAGAAGCCTTTGCAAACCACGATAGGAGCACTGCATCCACGCCATAGCAGAAACGTCCCGGATGCTGAATCAGCATTAACCCGTTGCGCTCTAAATCGTCTAATCTCTCACCTGGCTTAAGCTCACTTATCATTAAGCTTAGACCTTCCTTACCTCTTGTCAAGCCTGTCTAAATCTTCAAGCTCCTTTAATTCCTTATCGGACAGCTGCGTTTTTTCCCTTCTCTTATGAGGACGGAATTTCAGCTGAGAAACCTTGTATTCACGAATTTCCTTCTCATCCTTATTTACGGTAACGATGACTTTTACTTCCTGGCGAAGCACACTTACACTTGAAACCTCTCCCTTTAGTCCGTCATCTGTCGTCACACAATCACCTACACTTGGAAGCTTACTGTTTAAATACTCGTATGTCTCCTCCTCGTTCTTTAAACAACACATCAATCGTCCGCAGACACCGGAAATTTTAACAGGATTTAAAGACAGATTTTGCTCCTTTGCCATCTTGATAGAAACTGGCGCAAATTCTGATAAATATGAATTACAGCACAATGGTCTTCCACAGCTGCCAATTCCACCAATAATCTTTGCCTCATCACGCACACCAATCTGACGAAGTTCAATACGAGTACGAAATACCGATGCCAGATCCTTTACAAGCTCACGAAAATCAACTCTTCCATCTGCCGTAAAGTAAAAAAGAACCTTATTATTATCAAACGTATACTCTGCATCAATAAGCTTCATATCAAGACCATGCTTTGCGATTTTTTCCTGACAGATCTTAAATGCATCCTTTTCCTTCTGTCTGTTTTCATCTGCAACTGCATCGTCTTGTGGTGTAGCAATACGAATTACTGGCTTTAATGGCTGAAACACCTTTTCTTCATCCATATCTTTCACGCCAAGCACAACATAGCCATACTCAACGCCTCTTGCTGTCTCTACAATAACATGCATTCCCGTTGTAATATCCATATCAAGCGGATTAAAATAATACACCTTTCCGGCTCTGCGGAAACGCACACCGATGACCTTTATCATAATTTTTCCAAACCTTTCCTATTTCTGGCACTCTCTGATCGTCAGCCACAAAAGCTCCAGCGTCAGCTGGAAATTTACATTTGCGTCCAGTCTGGCTGACGCGGTATTTATAGCCTCCAGAATGCGGTTTATTTCATTATAACCACATGTCTGAGCAACCTTATTGATTGCGCTGTACTCCTCTGCAAAGATCAGAAGATTCGGATCTCTTGTTGCCTTAAAGATCAGAATATCCCGATACCACATCTGCATAAAACCAAAGCAGTCCTTAATGCTCAGTTTATATTCCTCAAGCTTTGCAATACTTTCAAGTAGCTCTGAAAATGGCATCTTAGAGGCTGTCTTTAATAATAGCATAATCGTCTGAATCATTGAAATAAAATCATCCGACTGTGCCAGCTTCAATCCCTTTCCGATATTTCCCTGTGAGAATTTTTCAAGTGTTGGAATCTTATCCTCATCCACACCTTTTTCTCTCATGTACGAAGTAAATGCTTCTGACTCAACTGGCTTCATATTCAGTACAATGCTTCTTGAGAGAATTGTTTCAAGCATTGATGCTGCATTTGTTGTAAGCAATAAAATAATACCATAAGCCGGAGGCTCCTCTATTGTCTTTAAAAGAGCATTCTGTGCCTGAACAGACAGCTTTTGCGCCTCGTCTACAATATAAATCTTATACGGACTGCAATATGGCTTAATCTGGATATCTCCGATAATCTGAGTTCTGACGTCATCTACACCGATTACCGTTGGCTTCTCATGACCTGGAAAAATTACATCAGGATGATTACCGCTCAAAAATTGTGTGCATGAATGGCACACGCCGCACGGTCTGTTGGCAGGTTCTGCCTGACACTCCAATGTCTGTGCAAATGCCTTCGCCGCCGTCATCTTTCCCAGACCATCCTCTCCGCTTATGACATAGCAGTGTGATACCTTCCCGGAAGAGATCGCATGTAAAAAATGTTCCTTTATCTGTTCATTTCCGATTAATTCTGAAAAACCGCCTGCATGCATATCAAAATCGCCTCCCATCTTATCGTAACGATCCATTTTTCTGTTTATGAACTGCATTTATCATAGCACAACTTTAATAAATAGTCTAGTTACAGTTCATGTTCAATGTATGATAAAACTTCTTTAAGACAGCACTCTCTATCCTCATTCTTAAAGCGTTTTATACTATTTGCAGCCTTTAGCTTTTCTTCAGAAAAATCGGCCTGATCAGCCAAAAAGCGTCTGCACATCTCCTCATATTTTGCAGTTTTTTGCGTGCGCTCTCTTGCAATAGCCCGCTCTAAGCGGAGCCCATCCTCTACCTCAAGATACACAGGAATCATAGTTTCTGCTCCAAAATGCGCACGAATCGGCACATACGATTCAAGTGTTCCAATTGTCATATAAACAGAATTATCATCAAACTGTCCATCATCTGCTGTCGCATAAATCCAATCACCGTATACGGTATGGTAAACACGCTTTTCTATAATTTTTCCTTCGTTTTCCATTTTGGCAATCTCACTGTCTGTCACAAAGAAATATTCTCTTCCATTTTCTTCGTGATCGCGTATAGGTCTCGTCGTATACAATATGATTTCCTTTGGTGAAGGATTAAGTTTTTCCTTTACTTTTCTGTAGATAGTATCTTTTCCAGATGCACTCTTTCCCATAAAATAGATAATTTTCATATCTTCTTTTCCTTTTTGTTGTTTGTACTATTTAGCTTCTGTTTTTATGTTATTAATTTTCAATAACAAGGAGCGTTTCTCCAGTTTCATCCTCCATGCCGTACAGTTCCATACCACTTGTCCTATAGTAATGAACAATTTCAAGCAGTTCCTCGCTGATTTTTTCTCCTGGCATCAAAAACGGACATCCTGGTGGATAAACATAGACAGTCTCGGCACTGATTTTTCCAACAGATTCAAAAAATGGTACCTGAATTACAGGCGCCTCTGCTGCTTCTAGCGGCAGCATAACCAGTTCAAGCGGCACAAATGCAGAAGGATACGCACTCGTTGTTCTCTCCCATACTAGAGAGCCACATTCCAACTCATCATTAATTTCGCTAAGTGCCGCCTCAAGACGCAAAAAGCCTTCTTCTGTATCTGTCAGCATTGTCATAAGAATTACATAATCGGGCGCTGACATTTCCGGCTGAAGATGATAGCGGTCGCGCAAAATTTCATGCAGCTTTCTTCCTGCATTCTTGTATCCTTTTGCGCCAAACACAATTTTTGTATAATCTGCAATCGGAATACTAATCATGTCTGCGCTTTTTATTTTCGGATAAAGAAACCACAGTTGTTTCCATGACTCGCTTCGTTCATAGAAAAGCTGCAGTCTGTCAGTCAGCATTTGTAGCTTTTTTTTGCCTTCGCCTTGCATATAGCGCACACAAAGATCCATTCCTGCCATCAAAACATAAGATGGACTAGATGTTTCAAATATATGAAGGGCACGCTCAATTTTTTTTACCGAAACTCTGTCGCTGCATATATGAAGTGCTGCACTCTGTGTCAGACACGGAAGTGTTTTGTGAAGGATCTGAATGACAATCTCTGCGCCCTCACGCACTGCACTATATGGAAGATACGTCTCTTCCTGATTAGCACCATGATTAGCATATGGAAGATGTGCGCCATGTGCTTCATCCACAATCAAAACTCCGCCATGTGCATGTACCACATCTGCGATTTGCCGTATATTTGATACAATTCCTTCATACGTCGGCGATGTCAGGATCACTGCCGCAATTTCTGGGGATTGCTCATAAGCTTTTTCCACATCTTTGGGGATAATTTGACCACTTATACACAAGTTATCCACATTTTGGGGATAAATATATGTTGGTTTTAGTCCTCTGAGCATTATTGCATGGGCAACACTCTTATGAGTGTTTCTTGCTACCGCAACTGTAGCTCCCTGTGGACACGCCGCATAAATAGCTGCTAATATTCCACATGTTGAACCATTAACTATGTAATATGACTTCTTTGCTCCTACTGCATTAGCCATGCGCGCCATACCTTCTTCAAGAATACCATCTGCATGATGCAGATCATCAAATCCGTCAATCTCAGTAATGTCAATATCATACACATCCGAAATCCAATCCACTTTACGTTTATGCCCCGGCATATGAAATGGGTATGCATCCCTCTTTGCATCCTCTCTTAGTTTTTCATAGATTGATTGATCCTGCATATTTTTCTCCTTTTCTGTAACCGCTTTCCCAATCCACTACATTCATCATCTCTGTATGATTCAAAAAAGCCTTCAGATTATGAGCACAGATTTTTGCAACACGCTCCTCTACCTGTGGTGTATGACCAAAGCTAATTCCCGAAACATGTGGTGTTATAAGCACATTCTTCATGCCCCACAGCAAATTATCACTAGGCAGCGGCTCTGGATCTGTCACGTCAAGCACAGCCCCTGAAAGATAGCCTTCTTCGATCAATTGAATCAAATCTGGCTGAACAATTAAACTTCCTCTTCCGACATTTACAACTAGTCCGCCCTTTTTCATTTTGCGAAGGCGTCCTTGATTTAACAAATGTGTCGTCTTAACTGTCTTTGGCAGGCAGCCAATCACGATATCTGCACGGCAAATCTGCTCATCTAATGCATCAAGCGTATACACCTCATCAAACCATTCAGATGCAAATTTTGCAGTTCGTCTGATACCTATCGTATAGACATCAAATGCGCTCAAACGCTTTGCAATATTAGTTCCAATATCGCCTGTGCCTAAAATAAGCGCAGTCTTTCCCATCAGTGCCTGTTCACTTCCTGCATCCTGCCACAG
>ENA-OQNN01002064-OQNN01002064.1-human-gut-metagenome-genome-assembly--contig:-NODE-2064-length-11185-cov-2.423133_pt1 | contig 11185 bp, 7 predicted proteins | sample MGYA00242624_ERZ504870 | MGnify/ENA primary metagenome ERZ504870 (study PRJEB26092, sample SAMD00036379) | human gut metagenome | host: Homo sapiens | study: EMG produced TPA metagenomics assembly of... | reverse complement strand
GACCATCAGCACCGTGGGCAGAATATAGCTCACCATGAACGTGAGGATCGGCGAAACGGGCGGCTGATAGGGCTTGGTGTAGGTCACGCCGTGCTCATCGCACAGGGTGATCAGCTTTTCCGTCGCGTCGGGAATGATGGTGGTGAAGAGCGTATAGTTCTGATCATAGCGCTTGCCGTCGTCATCCGTGTAGGTAAAGCCGTCGACCGGCGTGATGGTGAAGACCGTGTCGCCGAATTCGATGGACTTGACCTTCCCCTCCTCCACGAGTTCGACAAGCTCACTGTAAGCGATCTCGCACGAAGACTCGGCGGTGCGGGCCTGATCGAGCATGACGGAGAGGTAGTTCACACCGATCGTCAGCAGCAGCGCCCATAGGACGATCGACCACATGCCCCCGCCGCGCCGGCGGTTCTTGTCGCCGCGATTGCGGTTGTTTCTGTTGTTTGGCTCCATGTTGTTCCTCCTGTCGGGAGACAGAAAAATGCGAAGATGCGCACTTTTTGAATTAGTGATTTCAACTATACCATATATAAGAAAATCGCACAAGTTTTCTACGGTGAATTTTCGATGAACTTTTGCTTTGCGCCCTCTTTATCTTGCCCTTGTTCTGTGTTATAGTTGCAATGGAGTATTCTATAAAAATTTGTCACAAGGAGAAATTTCTTTTATGGATAAGGAACGCAAGGAAAAGACCGCGCGCGTGCAGGACGCGGAGGCCGACGGCATCATCGAGGGCCGCAACGCCGTGATCGAAGCGCTGCGCGCGGGCACGACCATCGACAAAATTTTCATCCAGAAGGGCGAGACCGATAAGACGCTTGGCCACATCGCCTCGACCGCCCGCGCCGCGGGCGTGGTCGTCGTGGACGCGGACAAGCGCAAGCTCGACTTCATGTCCCGCACGCACGCCCATCAGGGCGTCATCGCGCTCACGAGCGTGCGCGAATATGTCAGTGTTGAGGATATTTTGAACATCGCGCGCGAAAAAGGCGAAAACCCCTTGATCGTCGTCTGCGACGAGATCTCCGACCCGCATAACCTTGGTGCGATCATCCGCACGGCGGAGTGCGCGGGCGCGCATGGCGTCGTCATCCCCAAGCGCCGCAGCGCGGGCCTCACGAGCATTGTCGCCAAGACGAGCGCGGGTGCGGTGAGCTATGTGCCCGTCGCGCGCGTGCCGAACATCCCCGCGCTTTTGGAGCAGCTGCAAAAAGAGGGCGTCTGGGTCTTCGGCACGGCGGCCGAGGGCACGAGCGACCTCTACTCCGCGGACCTCAAGGGCCCCGCGGCCATCGTCATCGGCAGCGAGGGCGACGGCATGACGAGACTGGTGCGCGAAAAGTGCGACTTCCTCGTCAGCATCCCGATGAAGGGTAAAATTTCGTCGCTCAACGCCTCCGCGGCGGCGGCCATCCTCCTCTACGAGGCGGTGCGCCAGCGCCTGGGGCAGTGACGGTAAAGAAGGAACGATATGGACCCCAAAGACCTTGAATTTGAAGAAACGCTCGCCGACTCCGAGCTGCTGCTGAAAAACACGGCCCGCAGCATGGACGAGGACGCGGAATTCACGCTCGAGAGCATTCTGGCCGAGTACGGCAGCGGCACGCCCGCCGCGCCCGAACCGGAAGAAAAAGAACCCGAGCCGCCGGCGGAAAAGAAACCGCCGGCAAAGGTCGTCCCCCTGCCGAAAAAGGCGGAGGCGGCGAAAAAAACGGTGGATGAAACGGCGGATGAGACCGCCCGCATCCCCGTCATCCCCTTCCCCGGTGCGAAAAAGGCTGAAGAGCCGATAGAAGCCGAACCGGAAGAGAAAACGGACGCGGAAACCGAAGAAGAACCGCCGCAGGACGACGAGCCCAAGTCCATGAGCTTGCAGGACATCCTGGCCCAGACCGTGCAGGAGGCGCTCTCCGAGCGCGAGGACACGATCATCGAGGAGGAGCCGCCGCGCCGCGGTTTGTTCTCCCGCCGCAAGATGCGCGACACCGAGCAGCTCTACGACGACGCGGAGGAGGAAGAGGACGAGGAAGAAGCGTTCGAAGAGCCCGAACCCGAGCTCCCCGAGCCGCCGCTGACCGAAACGCTCTCCGACTACCGCGCCCAGCTTTCGGGCGCGACGAAGGCGCGCCGTGGGGCGGGTTTTTTCACGCTTTTGCTGTGCGTCATGGCGGTGCTGGAGCATTTTTCCATCCTGCCGGAGGCGTACACCGCTGATCCGATGATCCGCGCGCTGCCGCTGCTGGCGGTCGAGGCGATCGTCTGCGCCATCGGCTGGCGCATTTTTGCGGGCGCGCTGCGCTCGCTCAAACAGGGAAAAGTCACGTCGGGCTTTTTGACGATGCTTCTATGCCTTGTCACGCTGCTCGATACGGCACTCTATGCGTTTCTTCCCGCGCGCGCGGCGCTGTCGCTGCCGCTGCCGGTGCTGGGGGCGATGTCGGTCTACTGCGCGCTGCTGGGCGAAAGTCTGCGTCTGCACGGCATGTATGACACGTTCCGCATCGCGGCCATCGGCAATGCGCCGTATATCGTCACCGTGACGGCAGGGGGCGCGGCCAAGCGCGTGGGCCTGCCGGGCGGATTTTCGAATTCCGCGCGCGCAAACGACCCCTATTCGCGCTGGCAGAGCGTGCTGCTGCCGGTCTTCCTTGCGGCGGCGGTCGTGTTCGGCGTGCTCTCGACGCTCGAGACGAAGCAGAACGCGCTGCTTGCGTGGAACCTCTCGGTGATGCTCGCAAGCGCGAACCTGCTCGCGTTTCCGATGGTGTGCGCGCTGCCGCTCAAGCGCATCGCCGCGCGGCTTGCCAAAAGCGGCAGCGCCGTGGCGGGCTTTTCCGGCGCGGACGCCATCCGCCGGAGCAACTGCGTCATCCTGACCGACGGCGACCTGTTCCCGCCCGGAACGGTCACGCTCGGCGGGCTCAAGGTTTTAGGCGAGGAGAGCGGCAAGGTCATCTCCTACGCCGCGACGATGGCCCACGCGTCCGAAAGCGGCCTGAGCCGCCTTTTTGACAATCTTCTCGCCAGCGACGGCGGCTTCCGCGAGCAGGTCGAGGATGTCGACTTTTACGAAGAGGGCGGCATCGGCGGCCGCATCCACGGCGAAACGGTGCTCTTCGGCACGGCGGGCTTTATGAGAAAGCGCGGCGTGAACCTGCCGCGCAACTTAGGCCTCAAGACCGGCGTGTTCCTCTCGGTCGACGGCACGCTCATCGCGGTGTTCGCCGTGAAGTACATGCCCGCGGAAAATGTCGACTGGGCGCTCCACGCCCTGCACCACAGCCGCATCACCCCCGTGCTCGCCGTGCGCGACGGCAACATCCCCCCCGCGCTCTTAAAGCGCAAGTTCGGCACCGACGCGCGCGCGGTCTACCCCAAGCTCTCGACGCGCCTGGCGCTCTCCGAGCGCGGCGGCGGGCGGCCGTATGCGCTGCTCATGCGCGAGGGCCTCATGCCGTATGCCGAGGTCGTGCTCGGCAGCAAGAGATTGTGCGCGTCCGCCAAGCGGTGCACGGTGCTTGCATTTTTAGCCGCCACAGCGTCAACACTCCTTGCATTTTATTTAACTTTTGTCGGCGCATACAGCGTGCTCACGCCGTTTTCTCTGCTCATTTACGTACTTTTGTGGTCGCTCAGCGCGCTGGTCGACGCCCTGCTCAGCGACCGTTATTGACACTTCGAACGAAGAAAACGAAAATTTGCGGAAAAATATGGTTGTAATGGAGAGAAAAACATGATATCATTTCTGCATTGAGTATTATCCCATCTTATGGCGCGAGCCGATCTGGGATTTACGATTTTCGGAAGGAGACTGACCCATTATGAGTGCAAAAGACATCCGCAATATCGTGCTGCTTGGCCACAGCGGCAGCGGCAAGACCACCCTCGCTGAGAGCATGCTGTATCTCACCGGCGGCACGGACCGTCTGGGCAGAATTGCCGACGGCAACACCGTTTGTGACTACGATCCCGAAGAGATCCGCCGCCAGATCTCCATTTCTCTGGCCGTGGCTCCCGTGGAATACGACAGCTGCAAGATCAACGTGCTCGACGTGCCCGGCGGCTTCGACTTCGCCGGTGAGGTCGCGGAGGCCGTTCAGGCTGCCGACGCTGCCGTCATCGTCTGCTCGGCCAAGGCCGGCATGAGCGTCGGCGCGGAAAAGGCGTGGAAATATTGCGAGAAGAACTCTCTCCCCCGTCTGCTCTACATCTCCAAGACCGACGAGGAGAACTCCGACTACAACGCCGCGTTCAACACGCTGCGCGAGCGCTTCGGCAAGAACATCGCCCCCGTCGTCGCCCCCATCTGGGACGAGAGCAAGAAGGTCATCGGCATCATCGACGTGCTGCATAAGCGCGCATTCGAGTTCGGCCCCGGCGGCGGCCGCGTCGAGATCGAAGTGCCTGAGAACAAAAAGCCCGTGCTCGATGAGCTCTACGACGCGCTCAAGGAGTCCGTCGCCGAGACGAGCGAGGAATTTATGGAAAAGTTCTTCGCCGGTGAAGACTTCACCTATGCCGAGATGATCCATGGCCTGCGCCAGGGCGTTAAGGACCTGTCCCTCTTCCCTGTCGTGTGCGGCTCCGCCATTCAGGGCATGGGCACGCGCATCCTGATGGATACCATCGTCGAGCTTCTTCCCCAGCCGCAGGACGCCCGCGCCCTGATGGCCGAGAATGAGGACGGCGAGTCCTCCGAATTCGTCGTCGCGCCCGGCGCACTGCCGACCGCGTTCGTCTTCAAGACCATTTCCGACCAGTACGGCAAGTATTCCTACGTCAAGGTGCTCTCCGGCTCCATCAAGCCCGATATGCCCATGGTCAACGCCCGCACCGGCGAGACCGAGAAGCTCGGCCGCCTGTACATCCCCAAGGGCAAGAAGTATACCGAGGTCAAGGAGCTCACCTGCGGCGACATCGGCGCCATCGCCAAGATGGACAAGGTCAAGACCGGCGACACGCTCTGCGAGCCGCGCAAGGTCGTCAAGATCGAGCCCATCCCGTTCGATGAGCCCTGCTACAGCGTCGCCATCGCGCCCAAGACCCGCGGCCAGGAGGACAAGATGGCCCAGGGCCTCAACCGCCTGAACGAGGAAGATCCGTCCTTCCGCGTCGTCAACAACGCCGAAACGCACCAGATGGTCGTCTCCGGCGCGGGCGACATCCAGATCGACGTGCTCGTCAACAAGCTCAAGAGCCGCTTCGGCGTCGAGGTGGTGCTCGACACGCCGCGCGTGCCCTACCGTGAAAAGATCCGCAAGACGGTCTCCAAGCAGGGCCGTCATAAGAAGCAGACCGGCGGCAGCGGCCAGTTCGGCGACGTTTGGATCCGCTTCGAGCCCAACGAGGAGAGCGAAGAGATGGTTTTCGCCGAGGAAGTCTTCGGCGGCAGCGTCCCCAAGAACTTCTTCCCCGCGGTCGAAAAGGGTCTGCGCGAGGCCTGCGTCCACGGCCCGCTCGCGGGTTATCCCGTCGTGAACCTCAAGGCCGTCCTTTACGATGGCTCCTATCACCCGGTCGACTCGTCCGAGATCGCGTTCAAGACCGCGGCGAACCTCGCCTATAAGGCAGCCATGCCCGAGGCGTCCCCGGTCCTGCTCGAGCCGGTGTGCGAGCTCAAGGTCACGGTGCCCGACCAGTACATGGGCGATATCCTCGGCGATCTCAACAAGCGCCGCGGCCGCGTCATGGGCATGACCCCGACCGGCAACGGCGAGCAGGTCATCGAGGCCGAGTGCCCCGAGGCAGAGCTGATGAGCTACGCCATTGACCTGCGCTCCATGACCCAGTCCCGCGGCTCGTTCGTGATGCACTTTGTGCGCTACGAGCAGTGTTCCGCCGACGCACAGGCGAAGGCTGTCGCTGCCGCGAAGGCGATGCAGGAAGCGGAATAATTGCTTCTGCACAGCAGAAAATAGGTAAAAAGAGAGGGCTTCTCGAAAGAGAAGTCCTCTCTTTTTCCGCGCATGGCGCGGAGGGGGAGCAGCCCGAAGAGGCTGCGGCTTTTCCCCACACCGTGTGGGGCTGCGGATAAGGGGGATATTCTCTCACGTGAGAGAATATCCCCCTTGGACCCCCAAGAGAACGCAAGGGCCCTGCCCCTTGACCCCGCCATTGCGGGTTTGCAGCTTGAAGGGCTGCACGCGCTGCGCAGTGTGGGTGCGGTGTACATGGCTTCGCCATGAATCTTCTGCAAGTCGTTACAGATATCAACCGCGCCTTACTGTCGTGAGGCGCGAGTGACGTTTGTCTGGCGGCAGACTGCCTGCCGAATGCGGCATTGCTGGCGCTCGCCGCATTGATGGGACTGGCGGTAAACGGAAATTACTGCGTACTCCTGCAAGATGGGCAGAGCGGCACCCGCAAGGGGTGTGCCGCATCCGTAAGGCAGCAGAGCCGCCAACGGCTGCGCAACAGCGGGTAGTAGGAGCAGAGGCAAATCGTATAGCAGCTTCAAACGCGGCTCCGCCGCGCTATGGGCAGTGCAATCGGCAAGCATTGCAGCTCTTCGAGCTGCCCGCTTGCAATGCAAACGCCTTTCTTTTGGACGGTCACACCGCCCGTTTTCTTTCCCGGGAAAGAAAATGGGGGAGTGTGGTGCTGCGGCGCACACGCCGCATTTCCCCCGCCGCCTGAGACAGGCGGCGACATCTCCGCACCCTTTGGTGCAGAAAAAGGAGGCACTTTTGATGTCTTTCACCGAACATAACGTAAACGGTCTCATCTACGACACGTCCGATGTCATCACCGCCGTGGGGAGCGGCGCGGTGCACGCGTTCACGACGCGGCACGGCGGCGTGAGCCCTGCGCCCTACGATTCACTCAACTTTGCCGACAACAAGGGCGACACGAGCGAAAACTTACTCGAAAACTACCGCCGTCTCGGCGAGGCCGTAGGCTTTGACGCGAGCCGCGCCGTCGGCTGCCGCCAGATCCACTCTGACCTTGTCCGCATTGCATCGGAAGAGGACGCGGGCAAAATTCTCTGGGATGACCGTCCCTACGACGCCGACGGGCTCATCACGAACGTGCCGAACCTGCCGCTGTTCGCCTATGGGACGGACTGTTGCGTCATCACGCTCTACGACCCGACTTCGCGTTCGATCGGTGCGGTGCACGCTGGCTGGCGCGGTACGGCGAGCGGCATCGCGCTCAAGGCCGCCGTGTCGATGATGAGCTGCTACGGCGCCGATCCCTACACACTGCGCGCCGCCATCAGCCCGAGCATCGGCAAGTGCTGCTTTGAGACCGACAGCGACGTGGCCGACGCCTTTTTCGCCCTGCTCGACCCCGCGATGGACGAGCGCATCGAAAAGCGCGGCGACAAATACCACATCGACCTGAAGGCGATCAACCGCCTGTGGCTGCTGCGCGCGGGCATCGACCCCTCGCGCATCGACGTACACCCCGACTGCACGAAGTGCCACCCCGAGCGCTACTGGTCGCACCGCGCGATGGGCGACCGGCGCGGCGGCATGGCGGCGATGATCTGCCTTACGGAGGATGCGCTGTGAAGCGCCGCCTCTCTGCGCTTTTGTGCGCGCTGACGCTCGCGCTTTCGCTTTCGGGCTGCTGGAGCGGCGATGTGAGCGACGACAGCAGCGGCGACTTCTGGGAGGAAACGCCGCCGGTGGAAGCGGACACCTCCTCCACCCTGACGCCGATCACGTCGTTCGCACTGCCGTATTTGCAGGGCGTGACGCTCGACCCCATCACCTGCCCCGACGGCATGCAGCAGACGCTTGGCGCGCTGCTCTACGAGGGGCTTTTCGTGCTGGACGAGTCGTTTGCGCCGCAAAATGTGCTGTGCAGCCGCTATGAGCACAACGACGACTGCACGAGCTACACCTTTTACCTCCGCGACGGCGTCAGCTTTTCAGACGGCAGCAGCCTGACGGCAAGCGATGTGCTCGCGACGCTTCGCCGCGCGCAGGAGAGCGAGCGCTACAGCGCGCGCTTTGCCAACGTCGCCTCAATGCGCGCAAGCAACGGCGCGCTCATTGTCAATCTCACGCGCGCGGACAGCGCGTTCCCCGCGCTGCTTGACATCCCCATCGTCAAATCCGGTTCGGAGAAGAACACCGTGCCGCTCGGCACGGGGCCGTATCTCTTCGTTACGGACAGCGACGGCGCATGCCTCAAGCAGAACCCCGACTGGCGCAGCGACGGCACGCTGCCGTTCGAGCGTATCGAGCTGCGCGCCGTCAAGGACGCGGACACGGCGTCGTACCTTTTCTCCTCGCGCGAGGTGCATCTGCTCTCGGCTGACCTGACGAGCAGCACGGGCGATCTGCGCAGCGCGGACACGGTGCTCACCGACTACGCGACGGCGAACATGATCTACCTCGGCTTCAACGCACAGCGCGCGCCGCTCTCCGATGCATCGCTTCGCAGCGCCCTCGCGGGTGCGATCGACCGCGCGACCATCACGACGGGCTACCTCGCTGGTCACGCCGAGGCGGCGCGCTTCCCGCTCTCGCCGCACTCCAGCCTCTATCCGACGGAGATGGCGTCGACGCTCGCTTCGCCTGACCTCGCCGCTGCGCTCGAAAGCGCGGGCGTGACGGAAAGCCGCCCCCGCACGGTGACGATCCTGGTCAGCGAGAGCGACTCGTTCAAGGTCTCCATCGCCGGCTATCTGAGCCGCACGCTCTCGACCGACGTTCTGACGGTCAGCGTGCGCTCACTCCCGTGGAGCGACTATCTGACCGCGCTGCAAAACGGGAATTTTGACCTGTATCTCGGCGAGGTGCGCCTGACGGCGAACTGGGACATTTCATCCCTCGCGCGCACCGGCGGCGCGCTGAACTACGGCCGCTACGCGGACGAGCAGTGCAACACGCTGCTCGATGCGTTCTCGCTCAATGAGACGGATCAGACCGCCCGCGCGCTGTACCGCTACCTTGCCCAGAGCGCGCCCATCGCGCCCATCGCGTTCAAGACCGCGTCGGTCCTGACGCCGAGCGGCCTCATCGACGGACTGAACCCCACCGTCTCCTCCCCGTTCTACGGGATCGAGGGCTGGACGGTGCACTTTGACAAGGGATGAGGGCGTAACAAGCTGGATTTGTAGTTGATAAAGGATATCGTGGTTGCGGCATTGGCGGAGAAATATTGGAAAAGACGATACAGCTTGTTTATCGTGACTTTGGTAAGCGCCCCATTGCCTTAGGGTGTCATAAGGATAATATTCAGGCAGAACGCTTTTATTTACGACACGGGTTTAAGAAAATGGATGTTATGGAAGGAAATGACTACCTACTATTATTTAAGATTCACCAATTGATAACGTTCAGTTTGCCGCAGCGCTCCCTCTAACCCTACGCTTTCCCCCATAACAACAAAAAACGCTCCTCCGCATTCGCGGAGGAGCGTTTGCTTTTCTCGCTTAATACTGCCGCACCACGGCAACGACGCGGCCCAAGATCGTGCACTCGCGGCCGTCGATGGGCTGGTAGTCGGGGTTCGCGGGCATGAGCCAGACCTCGCTGCCCTTGCGCTTGAGCGTTTTGACCGTCGCCTCGTCACCAAGCAGCGCGACCACGATCTGCCCGTTCTGCGCGAGGTTCTGGCGGTGGACGACGACAAGGTCGTCCGGCAGGATGCCGACGCCGAGCATCGACTCGCCGCGCACACGCAGGGCGAAATACTCGTCATCGTGCCCGCCGGTGTCGAACGTCAGGTAGTCTTCGATGCACTCCTGCGCCAAAATCGGGTTACCGGCGGCAACATTGCCGAGGATCGGCACCTGACGGCGGCGCGGGGCAAGCTCGTCGATCTCGACGGGCTGCGGCGCAACGGGAACGGCCTGCAGCTGCTTTTTGAGCGTGATGGCACGGCCCTTGCCCGCGCTCTTCTCAATGAGCCCCATCTCCTGCAGGTGCTTGATATGGAAGTGGACCGTGGAGGGTGACTTGAGTCCCAGCGCCTCACCGACTTCGCGCACAGAGGGGGCATAGCCGTGTTCGGCGATGCTCTCTGCTATATAATCGTATACGCGCTGCTGCATTCTGGACAGTTTTTCCATCTTGTGCGCCCCTTCCAACATTTGTTCGAATTTATGATACCACATTTTTCCCGAAATGCAACATCTGTTTTAGGATTTTATGTCAATTTCGCGGCTTTTTTCTGCCGCGAAATTTTTTGATCTTTTTTGCGTCCGGCTATTGACAAATGGCGCTTGATGTATTATTGTACTAATTACTTAATACAGTGATACACAAGGAGGATCACTATGGACTGGAACTTCCGCAATGACCAGCCGATCTACTCCCAGCTGACACAGCGGTTGACGGAGGCCATCGTCTCCGGCATCTACGCGCCGGGAGAAAAGCTCCCCTCCGTGCGAGAGCTTGCGGTGGAGGCGGGCGTCAACCCCAACACGGTCCAGCGCGCGCTATCCGAGCTCGAACGCGACGGTCTGGTGTTTTCCCAGCGCACGGCGGGACGGTTCGTCACGGAAAATGAAAACATGATCGCAAATGCCAAGCTCCGCATTGCGGACGAGCGCGTGGGAGAATTTCTCCACTCGATGAAAACGCTCGGCTGCACGAGAGACGAAGTCATAGCTCTCATTCAGGGAGCTAAGGAGGAGGAAGAATGAGTATTTTTGAATGCAAGGCGCTCACGAAAAATTACGGCGCCAAAACGGTGCTCGACAGCATCGATCTCACGATCGAACCCGGGCGCATCGTGGGCCTGCTCGGCCCCAACGGCAGCGGCAAGACGACGCTCATCAAGCTCGCCAACGGCCTTCTGACGCCGACGTCGGGCGAAATTCTGATCGCAGGCAAGGCCCCCTGCCGCGCAACGAAGGCCATTGTCTCGTACCTGCCCGACCGAAACACGCTGCCCGGCTGGATGACGATCGCGCAGGCGCTTGACTACTACGGTGACTTTTATTCGGACTTCCGCCGCGGCGTGGCCGAAGCGATGCTGATGAACCTCGGTCTTGACCGCACACAGAAGATCAAGACGCTCTCCAAAGGCATGCGCGAGAAGACGCAGCTCATCCTGACGATGAGCCGCGACGCCAAGCTCTATCTCCTTGACGAGCCCATCGGCGGTGTGGACCCCGCGACGCGCGACTACATCCTGCGCACGATCATCGGCAACTACAGCGAGGACGCAGCGGTCATCATCTCCACACACCTGATCGCCGACGTCGAGCAGATCCTTGACG
>ENA-OQNN01002063-OQNN01002063.1-human-gut-metagenome-genome-assembly--contig:-NODE-2063-length-11192-cov-21.556168_pt1 | contig 11192 bp, 8 predicted proteins | sample MGYA00242624_ERZ504870 | MGnify/ENA primary metagenome ERZ504870 (study PRJEB26092, sample SAMD00036379) | human gut metagenome | host: Homo sapiens | study: EMG produced TPA metagenomics assembly of... | reverse complement strand
GCTTGGCAATCCTATCTGGATTTCACGAGGCTTGTTGGCATCAGATGCGTTGAGCATCACATTACGCTCTTCCTTTTTCTCCTTGTTTTCAGATTCGTCGGAAGGAAGTGCATACACTTGGCTTGCAACAGACATCGCTACCAAAGCCATAGAAAATGTTCGGATTCTTAAGTTCATAATCTTACAGTTGTTTATTCTTAGTTTTACATGATTTCACTTGCTACCGAATGCGATTCGATTGCGGTTGCAAAGTTAAGGAGATTTTTCAGACATTGGCATCATGTGTAGGTTATGAGTAGATAAATATTAGGTTTGCTAAGTCTATAACCTTCTAATAATCAAGCTATTAAAGATATTAATACTTTTTAATAGAGTAGATGGTAAAAAGAGAAATAAATGTAGTATCTTTGCAGAAAAATACAATTATAAGGCACTCTAATAGCCTATCAGATAGTAACAATAACAATTAAAAAGATAGTTATGAAAGTAGTATTGTGGTTCTTAATGATGTTTATGCCATTACTGGCAAATGCTTCTTCCGTAAACGAGGAACAGCTGTTCCATCGTTTAGACAGTTACATCGCTCAGCGAAGCAAGTTTACCCAAAGAAAAGAAGCGAAACTGCTAAGACTCAAAAAGCAACTATACATGACTTCCGACAAGCGCAGCCAGCTTAGTCTCTATAACCAAATCTACAGGGAGTATTATACCTACCGTTACGACTCTGCCATGACATACGCCAAGAAGGGCTACCAGCTGGCAGCACAGCTTCAGGATGATTATTTCATCAACCTGAATAAAATCAATCGTGCGGCAGTGCTGTCAACAGGCGGTTTCTACAGCCAGGCAGAAGACTTAATGCTCGCAATGGATGTGGAGAAAATGTCACCTAAGTTATTGCAATACTATTATTATACCTTGACTTGGGTATATAACTATTGGGAAACTTTCTGCAACAAGTCGGAGTTTCAAGAAGGATTGGCAGCCAAGAAACGTTTTTATTTAGGCAAGACTCTTGAGCATATCGGCAACAAGGAATCCGCTCTTTATTACTATCTGTCAGGAGAGTTTGAATATCTTAAGCAGCGTACAAGCAAAAAAACACTTCAGTTCTACATGAAGGCGCTTTCTGCCAGTCCCCTGAACAGCCGTGTGCATGCCTCATCGGCTTATTGCATAGCCCGCTATTATTATGATACCGACCAAAAGGATTTATATGAAAAGTATATTGTAGAAGCAGCCATCTCAGACCAGATATGTCCCCTGAAGGAGAATCTTGCCCTTCAGGAGTTTTCCACCTATCTATATAATAAGGATGCCTCCTATGCAAAGAGGGTTGCCAAATACATCTATTGCTCCATGGAGGATGCCCAATTCTACAACAACCGTCTCCGCATGGTAGAGATTTCACGCATACTTCCCCTTATCACAGAAACGAACCATCAGGCAGAAGTACGCAAGAACCGCATCGTAACAGCCTCTCTCGTCATCGTGAGTATCCTGTCGCTAGGATTCCTTGCCATGGCTTTCTTTGCATTCAAGATGAACAAGCGCCTAGCCAAGAGCCGTAGGGAGATAAAAAGCCAAAATACACTCTTGGACGAACTGAACCAGAAGCTGCTCAACACTAATAAGCGAAGAGAGACCTATATACATTTATTTATGGACATCAGTGCCGTATATATCAAGAAACTGGATGATTATCGCAAATTGGTAAGCCGCAAAATCAAGGCAAAACAAACTGCCGATCTTCTGACTGCCATCAACAGCTACAAGCTGGCAGAAGAAGAGGCAGCCAACTTCTATATTCGCTTCGACAAGGCATTCATTGACTTGTATCCGAATTTCGTGGAAGAGTTCAACCAACTGCTATTGCCAGAAAAACAGATTGTTCTCCCTGCCCCTAACAGTCTCACCAAGGAACTGCGTATCTATGCACTGATGCGACTGGGAATTACGGATGGTCAGGAACTAGCCACCCTCCTGTTCTATTCTACGCAAACCATCTATAATTACAAGGCAGCCATTAGAAAGCGAGCCAAAGACCTCACCACTTTTGATGCAGCCATCAACCGACTATGCAATGTGATAGGCTAATAAATGGCAGAAAATTGAGTATGTACCTCAACTTTCTGCCATTTTCTTTTGCATATTCAAGAAATAGTTGTACCTTTGCCATTACATAATAGTTGTAACACTAAAGATGTAATGGCGTATGAAACTAAGTAACAAGAAATTAGCAAATCCTTTCATCTACCAAGGTTATGAAAGTCCCGAGTATTTCTGCGACAGAGAGGCTGAAACAAAGACTTTGATATCGCACCTGAAGAATGGAAGGAACGTTACCCTCATTTCTCCTCGAAGAATAGGAAAAACAGGGCTTATAAAGAATACTTTCTATCATCTGGAAAAAGATGAGAAGGATTCCGCATGCCTATACCTCGACATATTCGCCACTAAGAACTTGCACGACTTTGTGGAACAATTTGGCGTAATGGTTATCAATGACATCGTCCGCAAGAACACCTCATTCATAGAGAAAACCATCGCCTTCTTCAGTGCCTTGCGCCCTGTACTCAGCATGGATCCATTAACTGGTGAACCTAGCGTATCTATCACAATAGAGCCATCCCAAGAGGACATCACTATCCGCAGCATCTTCAACTATCTAAACGAGAGTGGGAAAGAGGTATATATCGCCATCGATGAGTTTCAGCAGATTGCAGAATATCCAGAGAAAGGCACAGAAGCATTGCTACGTTCTTATATCCAGTTTGCCCAACATGTGCATTTCATCTTCTCCGGCAGCAAGCATCATCTGATGGCTGAGATATTCGGCTCGCCGAAACATCCATTTTACCAAAGCACTGAGATGATGGGACTTAAACCATTGAGAAACGATGTTTATTATGAGTTTTGCCAAAACTTCTTCAAGCAGAAAGGTGGCAACTTATCAAAAGAAACCTTCGACTACATCTATCAACAATTCGAGGGCCACACATGGTATATCCAATGCATCATGAATCGCCTCTATGAAACCGAAATACAAGTTGATAGTATCAAGCAAGTAAATGCAGCAATTCTTTCAGTACTCGAAGGTAGAGAACCACAGTTTGAGAATATGGTACAGTTCTTCACAGAGAACCAGTTCTCGCTTCTGAAAGCTATAGCCAAGGATAGCATTGTTGCCCAGCCTACCTCTGGCAAGTTCATCAAGGAGCACAAGCTGAGTGGAGCCAGCAGCGTAAAGGCTGCCCTCAAAATCTTGGAAGACAAGGAATTAGTATATAGGACTAATGAAGGATACGTCATCTACGACAGATTCATGGATCTGTGGTTAAAGAGAATATAAACAAAAAAATGTGCTTTAAACGTGCGGAATGTGCTTAAAAAAGACACATTCCGCACGTTTAAAGCACATTTCTCTCCTAGAAAGCCGTGCATCTTACAATGATTACGACCATGGGATTATCCGACAATCCTTATGCCTGGGATGTTCAGTCGGTAGTAACAATGGATGACTTGTTTGTTCTCTAAACGTCCTAACGATATTAAGTTGGAGGAGATGGCAACAGAATCTGTTCTGAAAGCATTCTGCAAGGCATTAAAGATAAAGCTCGTAAAAGAGCGCCTCCCTTTACGTGATTTGAACGATGCTTGGGAATATCTCCACAACTACACTATGGATATGTAGATTCCCTAACTGCTTTAACAAGCCAGAGAATATGGTTGATTAAGTAAGAGAATATGGTTGAATAAACTTACGGATATAGCATATCGGGTTAACGGAGATAGTTTATCGGGGTAGCGGATACTGTTTCTTGGGTAAGAGGATACTGCTTCTCGGAGTTTGCCACTAGGCTCAGCAGCTCTGCTGAGCCTAGTCAGCAGGTCTGCCGACTGCAGTCAGCACATCTGCTGACTATAGTGACAACACCTTATTGTTGTACAATAACACACCTTATAGTTGTACAACCTTATACACTATAGTTGTACAACTACAAACTCTGATACAGAGATACTACTTTCTTTTGGAAATACAATAATTATCTGCAACTTTTTATCGAAAAAAGTGAAGAGAAAGATTGCTTTTTCGATATAAAATCGTATCTTTGCACTTTGAACAGCTAAAATCAGTAGCATCATGAAAGAACCCGGCAAGAAATATAACGATGAAGACAATATGCTCGTCAACGACTTGCGCTCCATCGTCAGCAAGGCTCGCAGCAAAGCATTTGCTGCCGTCAATTATTCTCTGGTGGAAAGAAACTGGAGAATAGGACAACGTATTGTGGAACAGGAACAGAACGGAGCATCACGTGCTGAATACGGAAAGCATGTGATAGAGGTCGCTTCGGCTGCTCTTACGAAGGAATTCGGGAAGGGATTCTCCGAGACTAACATAAAGAGTTACAGACGTTTCTATAACTTTTTTCCGGATTTAGGAATTGGGCAGGCAGTGCCTGCCCAATTGGAAAAACAAAAACAGCAGGCAGTGCCTGCCATATTTACCGCACTTGTAAAAGAGGAGTATCAAACTCACTTTACAAATTTGAATATCCTTCCTTGGACCCACTACGAGCGTCTCATCCGTGTAGAAGATAAACAAGCTCGTGAATGGTATGCAAAGGAAGCGTTCAACGAAGGTTGGAGTTACCGAACCCTCAACCGCAATATCAACACCTTATATTATGAACGTCTTCTTATGTCAACGAAGAAGCAACCTGTCGTTGACGAGATGCAAGACAAGACAAAGGCTTATCAGCAAGACAAACTCGAATACATCAAATCACCAGTTGTCTTGGAATTCCTTGGATTACCAGAAGACACCTCCCTCGCTGAATCAAAATTAGAGACTGCCATCATCAATAATCTAGAGAAGTTCTTGATGGAAATGGGAAAGGGATATGCACTCGTGGCTCGTCAGCAACATATCCGAACCGAGGAAAACGACTACTACATCGATCTGGTATTTTACAATTACCTCATCAAATCATTTATTTTGGTCGATTTGAAGGTAAATCGCATCACTTACCAGGATGTAGGACAGATGGATATGTATCTTCAGATGTACGACAAGATGAAAAAAGGACCAGACGACAACCCTACAATCGGCATCATCCTTTGTACCGAAACAGATTCGGATGTGGCACGATACTCTACCCTCGCCAAAAACGACCAGATGTTCGCAGCAAAATACAAGCTTTACCTACCAGACAAGGAAGACTTGAGAAGAGAAATCGAACGACAGAAGGAACTGTATCTAATGGCTCATCCTGAAGAAAACGATAAAGAGTAATTCTTCTGGATGTATCAGAATAATTAGAAGGAACCATTACAAAAAGGTCAGGCGCTGCCTGACCTTTTTAAATCTCATTTTCCGTATAACTATCCATTTATCTATAAAATCATCACTTTTTCTTGCATAAAGTTTGCAATTTCCGATATTTATGCTTACCTTTGCCGTTGTTAAGAGGGAACTCATAACACATTACCAAATATCTTATCATCAAATAAGAAAGGAAATAGCAAATGGAACTGAAAGAGACTTTCCAAAAAGTGAAGGCAGCTAGCAAAACACTTGGTTTGCTAACTGATGAACAACGTAATGAAATCCTGCAGGCGGTGGCTGGCGCTATCATCGCAGAAACTCCTGCGCTCCTTGCAGCGAACGCAGAAGACTTGGCGAAGATGGACAAGGCGAACCCGCTCTACGACCGATTGCAACTCACAGAGCAGCGACTCCAGGATATTGCTTCGGATATGAGACACGTCAGTACACTGCCCTCACCGCTCGGAAGAGTTCTCAAAGACAAAACACTCGAAAATGGTTTGCACCTACAGCGAGTAGCCGTTCCATTCGGAGTTATCGGCATGATTTACGAGGCTCGTCCTAACGTAACCTACGATGTTTTCTCACTCTGTTTCAAGAGCGGAAATGCGTGCGTACTGAAAGGAGGAAAGGACGCAAACGCCTCAAACTCAGCGGGTGTCGAACTTATCCACAGGGTGTTGATAACTTTTGGTATTGACCCGAATGTTGTTACACTGCTCCCTGCTACCCATGAAGCTACCGGCGAAATGCTGAATGCCGTGGGCTATATTGACCTCTGCATTCCTCGTGGAGGAAAGAAGCTCATCAACTTCGTCCGTGATACTGCCAAAGTTCCGGTTATCGAAACCGGAGCCGGTGTGGTACATTGTTACTTCGACAAGGATGGCGACCTGGAGATGGGCAAGCGCATCATCACCAATGCCAAGTGCCGAAGAGTGAGCGTATGCAATGCGCTCGACTGTCTGCTGATTCACGAAAGCAGATTAAGCGACCTCCCTGCCCTCTGTGAAGGACTCGCCGAGAAGCAAACCAAGATTCATGCAGATGCCAAGGCTTACGAAGTCTTAAAGGGACACTATCCAGACACCTTATTATATAAGGCAGAGGAAAGCGATGCAAAGATGAAAGAGGCTGATGCCAACGTGAAGAGTATCTGGAACACCGAATGGCTCAGCATGCAGATGGGAATCAAGGCCGTGGTTTCAGAAGATGAAGCACTCGACCATATCGCCACTTACGGAAGCGGACACAGCGAGAGCATTGTTTCCAACAATGAAACTGCCCAGAAGAAGTTCCAGGCGATGGTAGATGCAGCCTGCGTTTATGTGAATGCTCCAACCAGTTTCACCGATGGCGCACAGTTCGGATTGGGCGCAGAAATTGGCATCAGTACCCAAAAGCTTGGAGCACGCGGACCAATGGCGCTAGAAGAAATTACCACCTACAAGTGGCTGATTACAGGAAATGGACAAACAAGGAAGTGAAGAGTGAAGAATTCAATAGCTTTATATTAGAAATAACAAATAAAAAACGAAATAACAATGAAGACATTCTTTAATGTTGAAGACCTTGGCGACCTGAAAGCAGCGCTCGCCGAGGCACAGGAAGTGAAAGCAAACCGTTTCGGTTATCAGGAGTTAGGCAAGAACAAAACCTTGCTGATGATATTCTTCAATAACAGTCTCCGTACCCGACTGAGTACACAGAAGGCTGCGATGAACCTGGGCATGAATGTTATCGTACTCGACGTGAACGCAGGTGCATGGAAACTGGAGACAGAGCGTGGCGTTATCATGGATGGCGACAAGAGCGAGCACCTGCTGGAGGCTATCCCTGTGATGGGTAGCTTCTGCGACCTTATCGGTGTTCGTAGCTTTGCCGGTTTGAAAGACCGAGAGTATGATTATGCCGAAACCATTGTAAACCAGTTTGTAAAGTACAGCGGCCGCCCAGTCTTCGCTATGGAGACAGCTACCGTTCACCCTCTCCAGGCATTCGCCGACCTCATCACCATTGAGGAGCATAAGAAGGTGGCTCGTCCTAAGGTAGTCCTGACCTGGGCTCCTCATTGCCGTGCCTTACCTCAAGCTGTACCAAACTCATTCGCCCAGTGGATGAATGCAGCCGATGTAGATTTCGTGGTTACTCACCCTGAGGGATACGAACTCGATCCTAAGTTCGTAGGCAATGCCAAGGTAGAGTACGACCAGAAAAAGGCGCTGGAAGGTGCAGACTTCGTTTATGCCAAGAACTGGAGCTGTCCGGGCGTGAAAGACCCAGCACAGTATGGCGAAATCCTGAGCAAGGATATGAGCTGGACCATCGACGAGGAGCACATGAGCTGGACCAACGATGGTTGCTTCATGCACTGTCTGCCAGTTCGCCGTGGCTTGATTGTAACCGATGATGTCATTGAAAGCAAGAACAGTCTGGTGATTCCAGAGGCAGCCAACCGTGAGATTTCAGCCGAGGTTGTCATCAAGCGTATACTCGAATCACTCTAAAGCAGGAAATAAGAAAAAGATAGGGGGAAGTAAAGGAAAACAAGCCTTTATTTCCCTCGTTTCCGTTCTATCCAGCCTGTTCCTATCCCCATATCTCGGTATTTTTATCTTTTCATCCTGTCTATATTCTTATATCTCAGATATTATCCGTACCTTTGCTGCCGAAAAAAAAGAAAAACAAGATGGACAAATACATAATACTTTCACCAGAAGCTAAGGGTTTATTCAATGATCGCCTTAACTTTCTGTATCTAAAACTAGGTAACTTTCTCGATACAGAGAAACTGGAAAACCGTACCTTGCAATATTGTAAGGTATTCCTCAGCGACGCCCAGAACCAGATAAAAGAGTTAGAAGAATCTCTCCTTTATCAGGAGTTTCTGAAAGGCGCAAACCTCACTATCGTGGAACAGACTCCACTGAATGGCAGCAAGGTGAGTCTGCTGATCAAGACAACGGACTCCCAGACTCCCATTTTCTTCCACAGTCTTCGCCTTACAGAGGAGGAGGCTAAGGGAAAGGATTCGTACGAACAGACCCGTCTTCTCTTCAATAAATACCTGAAGACTATCGAAGGTACGGATATGACAATGGAACGCAACCTGATTCGCACCTGGATATACGTCACCAACATCGATGTAAACTATCAAGGCGTAGTAGAAGCCCGTAATGACATCTTCGATAAAGAGGGATTGACAGCCGACACCCACTACATCGCCAGCACAGGTATCGGTGGCGCCACTCCGGTACGCCATGCAGCTGTAGCCATCGACTTCCTCACCATCCCCCATATCAAGGAAGAGGACAAGAAGTATCTTCAGGCACTCGAACATCTGAATCCTGCCCATGAATATGGAGTAGCCTTCGAACGAGGAACCCGGCTTACGCTACCTACCCATACTCTCCATCCAGAAGGAAGCCAGCAGTTCAAGCAACAATACTTCATCTCCGGTACAGCCAGTATCGACAAGCATGGAGATGTGGTCTATGAAGGAGACATCGTGCGCCAGACCGGCAGACTGCTTGAGAACATCGGCGCCCTGCTGAAAGATGGCGATGCCACGATGAATGATATCCAATACTTCATCATCTATCTGCGCGACATCTCCGACTATCATACGGTTGACAGACTGATGCAGCAGTTTTATCCACAAATCCCCCGCATCATCGTGGAGGCAAAAGTATGCCGCCCCGGCTGGTTGATAGAAATGGAATGCATTGCAGAGAAGGAATTATGTTCTACAGAATAAGGAATTATAAAGATTCTGTTATCTAACCTTTGTCGGAATCCTCTTATCACTCATGATTTCATTTCCTGCCGCACGGGCATCCAGCTCTACTGGCTTGGATGTGAAATCAGGGGTATTATAGGAATCCAGCAACTCATCGTAGTATTTCTTCGGATTGCGCTGTGGCAAGAGGAACGGCTTGCTTACATTGCCCTTGTCATCGATGCAGGCAAGATAAAGACGGGTATAGAGTCCGTCGCCACGGCGGGATGTAAAGACAAACCAATGGGAATCCTTGCTCCAGTTGTGCCAGCTATCTGTATTCCTGCTATTGGCAGCCGTCATTGGTCGCGCCTGTTCCGTCTTCAAATCCAGCAACCAGTTATCCGCTTCCTTATGCCAGATAGGGAAACAGCCATAATCACTCATCGTAAACATGATGTACCTGCCATCATACGAAGGACGGGGATGGGTAGCACTCTTGCCCAATTCGCGGGCATTGAAGATGGTATCCACCTGGTTGCCAAACTTACCCGTAGCCGCATCGAAACCAATCTTGCAGATATTATACTTGATATTCTTATACCCGCTTGGGATAGGCTCTGCTGTAGAAGAGCAGAAATAGAGCGTCTTGCCATCTGGTGAGAATACCGGATAAGTCTCGTAATGGTCTTTCGTCATCAGGAGCGAATCCAATATCAACTCATGGGGTGATGGCTGATAAACGAAGACATCCGATGCCTGGTCGAAAACTTCAATTCGCTCATCCTTCACGGCATGGAAACTCTGATGGGTGGTATTGGTACTGTAGGCGCAATACTTGCCCGACGGATGCCAGTAAGGATAAACCATCGAACCCTTCAGGGAATCATTCTTCGCCTTCAGCCACTCCCGCTTACCGTTCTGAGAAACCAAGGTAGCACCATGGTCACCACGCACATGGAAGGTAAACTGGTCAGGATTGGTTCTGTTTGCCGTATGACAATTGAGACAGGCACCCGGTGCTGCGGTATTCTCTAGAATTGCCGTTTCCTCAAAGTTACTCAAGTTGCGCTGATAGATGCCCAATTTGCCATACACCTCATAACCAGGAGCGATGCGACGATAAGTCACCCCCCAGTCATCAAGAGCGTATGGACTGACATGGATATCGAAGTCCTTATACTGCGTCCAGTTACCCTTCTTTTCCACATAAACAGTAACTTTCAAATCTCCACCCCTATTTTGAGCAAGCAGATGATGCCATTCATCGATATCGAAATTTGCGTAGTCGCCTTCACTTTGAAGTTCACCTATCTTTGATCCTTCTACCACGACATTAACAGATTCCGCATCTATATCCTCCACATTGAAGTTGAGAGGAGCAATCGTTGCGGGCACAGTAACTCCAATATAATCAGGATAAATCTTTGGAAGTTGATTTGCTTGGATGGGATTGGTGGGCACAAGAATTCCCGGTTTGGACATACAAGAGCCAAGTCCCAACATGCCCCCCATGAGCAATAATCCCATAAAATATTGTCTGATATTCATCATTAATCTATATTATAATCATGCCAAATGTCCAATCAGCAAGAATGCCAACTTAACATTTAACACTTAACATTTAACATTATCAATTAACCTCTTTCATTCCCTCCTTCTTTCCGGCAGCCTCATCAGCCCCTTGCACCATCACATAGTGCCAGGCATTGGATACATACGGCTGCTGACCAAGTTGAGGATCCTTCGGATTCTGCATATAGAGCTGGATGAAGTTGAGCGTATTGTTCACGTTCTGTGCATCCACACTATACGGAATTGTACGCGGATCGCTATGCGTCTTCATCCAGTTGCCGATGAGAATCTCCTGGAAGGTACGTGGAATATGGTCGTAACCCACGAATCTGCCCAGCGGATAATACTGCATGAACTTCTCCATATCGCGCTGCAGGAGTTCGTAGCACATCAGATATTCGTATGCCATCTTGTTATGGTTATCATTCAGGAAGAGCAAACCCAGCATCTGGTCCATCTCCCGGTCGCTGAAAAGGAAGTCCTGCTTTTTCTCACGATACTTGCGCAGCTTGCCATAGATAGGATGTCGGTTGATAGCCTTCTCATTACCTAGCAGCGCCATCGTCT
>ENA-OQNN01002060-OQNN01002060.1-human-gut-metagenome-genome-assembly--contig:-NODE-2060-length-11225-cov-2.920166_pt1 | contig 11225 bp, 10 predicted proteins | sample MGYA00242624_ERZ504870 | MGnify/ENA primary metagenome ERZ504870 (study PRJEB26092, sample SAMD00036379) | human gut metagenome | host: Homo sapiens | study: EMG produced TPA metagenomics assembly of... | reverse complement strand
GCCGCAGCCGTGATTCTTTTTCAGTGCCTCGGCCGCCGCCTGGATCACGGCGGGGTTGGTGCCGTCGCCGGTAAAGGCGGCGATGCCCGCGCCGGCGCAGGCGGACACCAGAATGTCATTATAGGTCAGATCGTCGTACTTGTCGCCGTAGTGCAGCTGCATGGCGCCCACCGGCGCGGCAAACACGGGCAGGGCCACCTGCTTGCCGAAGAAATTATAGCTGGTGTCCACGGGCACGTTCTCGCAGATGGTATCCATGTTCACGCACAGCTCCTGCCACTTCTGATAGTTGCGGATGAAGCCGGTGCCGATTCCCTTGGCGCCGGGGCCGGGCACGGTGTTCTTGCAGGCCACGCCGTTGCACACGGGACAGGACTTGCAGTAGGGTCCCATACAGGTCCGCGCGTTGGCTAATATCTCCTGATAGGTCATGGTATGTATCCTCCTTGTGAAAGACTGCCGCAGGATGTCGAACTGCGTCGCATTGCGTCGTTTTTTATCGAATACCGGCGATGAACACGCCGGGGTCCTTCTCACGCTGAGCCTTGGCCCAGGCCAGCATTTCGTACACGTCCACCGCGCCGGTGATGACCGCGCCGTTGTCCCACGTCTCCGCGATGCGGCCCCGCAGGAACGCATCCGGTGCGCTGGTGCGGACGTAGTAGGGGTGCGCCTCGCCGCTGGTCAGGAACATGGGCACAGCCCTGTCGGTGTAAAAGCCCCGCTTGCCGGACAGCACCGTCAGGCAGTCCTGCACCACGTTCTCCGCCGTGGGGAAGCGCCCCGCGCCCTGGCCGTAGAAGCTCTGGCGGCCCAGCTGCTCCGCCTCATAGGTGATGAGATTGAAGTTGGCGGGCACCGCCGCCTCCAGATCGCCGGCACCCACCAGCGTGGGCTCCACATAGGCGCACACGCCGCTGTCCGTGCTCTCGGCCCGGGCCAGCAGCTTGCAGGCAAAGCCGTGGCTCTGGAAGGCCGCAATATCCGCCGCCGTCACTGTCCGGATGCCGAAGGTGGGGATGGCTGTCTCCTCCAGCGCCGCGTCGAAGGCGATGTTGGCGGAGATGCACAGCTTGCGGCGGATATCGTCGCCGTCGATGTCGGCGGAGGGGTCCGCCTCGGCATAGCCCAGGTCCTGGGCCTCCTTCAGAATAGCGGGGAAGTCCACCGGAGCCTTGTGCATGGCGTCCATGATAAAGTTGGTGGTGCCGTTCATAATACCGCCCACGGCGCACACGGTATCCAGCCGCTTCACGCGCTCCAAATTCGTCAGCCAGGGTATGCCGCCGCCCACGGCGGCGGTGCAGCGCAGGGCCGCGCCCTTCTCCCGGGCCAGTGCCGTGAGCTCCGTGTAATAGGCGGCGATCAGTGCCTTGTTGGCCGTGACCACATTCTTGCCCCGCGCCAGCGCGGCGGAGACATATTCATAGGCCGGGTGCAGCCCGCCCATGACCTCCACCACCGTGTCGATTTCCGGGTCATTGAGGATGTCATCGGCGTTGAAGGTGACCACCTCCTCCGGCAGGCCCTCTTTGGGACTGCGGAGCAGCACACGCTTCACATTCAGGTCATCGCGCGGCGCGCACAGCGCCCACACGCCGCCGCCTACCACGCCAAAGCCCAGCAGACCGATATGCATCATAGTCGTTACCTCCTTGGGTCGTCCCGCCTGCGCGGGCGTCATTTTGGCCCCATTGTACCCGCCGGAGCGCCGCCTGTCAAGCCGGAAAAAGACCCGCAGACAACGGCCTGCGGGCCTTTTTCATCCGATAAGCTTTTCGATCTCCGGCTGGGAGACAAAACCGATGGACTTGTTCACCAGCTGGCCGTTCTTGAACACCAGCAGCATGGGGATGCTCTCCACGCCGTAGGCCGCGGCCAGGGACATATTCTCGTCCACATCCACCTTGGCCACGGTGACGTCCGGCCGGTCAGCGGCCAGCTGCTCCAGCACGGGGCCCGGCATACGGCAGGGGCCGCACCAGTTGGCCCAGAAATCCACCAGCACCGTGCCGCTGTTTTCCAGGACCTGCTCCCGGAAGTCGCTCTCGTTTACATGGATCAATGCCATCTCCGGCACCTCCTTGTCCTTTGTTTTATACCTTTTTCTCCAGACACACCAGCTGCACGTTCGGGATGCCGTTAAAGGTCCCGGCCACGATGCCCGCCTCGGTGTAGCCCAGCTTTTTGTACAGCGCCCGGGCGGGCGTGTTGCGGGCGTTGGTGTCGATCCGCAGGTACGGCCGATCCGTTTCCCGGGCCAACTGCTCATAGAAGGCCACAAAAGCCGTGCCGTACCCCTTACCCTTCACAGTGGGGTCCACCACCAGTGTGTGCAGCACCAGCACCTGCTCCGGCGGCGCGTCGTGCCGCCAGGTACACTGGCTGTATTGCGCCATCTGGTTCTGATCCAGCTTGGCGGCGGCCGCAACACGTCCCCCGTCCTCCAGCACATACAGTGTGCCGGCAGCCAGCGCGTCCAGAGCCGTCTGCTCCGTGGGGTATACGCCCCGGGTCCAGCCGGTGGACAGCTCGCCGCACTCCTCACGATCCAGAAGCGCCTCGTAAATGGCGGTCACAGCGGGGATATCCGCCGGGACCGCTTTTCGTACCAGCATAGTATGTCCTCCTTACCTCGTCAGTAACCAGACCGCCAGTGCCAGCTGTACCAGCAGTATAGCGGGCACGCCCCAGACGAAATACCAGTGCTTCGTCTTGTGGTGAAACACCCGCATACCCAGCAGCGCACCGACACTGCCGCCCAACAGCGGCAGCAGGAACAGCGTCTTTTCCGGCACCCGCCATTTCCCCTGCCTGGCCCGACGCTTGTCCGCGCCATAGATGATGAACGTCGTCAGGTTGATAAGCGCCAGATAGATAAGCAGCGCCGTACCGCCGCCGGAGGCAAACACCGTCACAGGTCCGTCCGCGCCGCCGACAAAGCCCAGCGACGGCTGGCTCATTTGGCCAGCTTGGCCAGCTCGCAGGCTGTGGCCGCAGCCAGCTTCGCGTTGTTATACACCAGCTGAATGTTGGCATCCAGGCTGCTGCCGCCGGTGATGTCCTTGATCTTGGCCAGCAGGAAAGGCGTGGTGGCCTTGCCGTGGATGCCCTGCGCCTTGGCCTCCTCCACCGCCTCGTTGATGGCCTTGTTGATCACGTCGGCATCCATAGAGTACTGCTCGGGGATGGGGTTCGTCACCAGCATACCGCCCTCCAGCCCCAGCTCGCGCTTCACATGGAAGGCCTCGGCCAGCTGCTTGGGGGTGTCCAGCCGGTAGTCCACCTTGAAGCCGGACTTGCGGGTATAGAACGCGGGCAGTTCCTCGGTCTGATAGCCGATGACCGGCACGCCGTGGGTCTCCAGATACTCCAGGGTCAATCCCAGGTCCAGGATGGACTTGGCGCCGGCGCACACCACCATCACCGGGGTGTGGGCCAGCTCTTCCAGATCGGCGGAGATGTCCATGGTGGTCTCGGCCCCGCGGTGCACGCCGCCGATTCCTCCGGTGGCGAACACCTGGATGCCAGCCATGGCGGCGATCATCATGGTGGTGGTAACGGTGGTGGCGCCATCGCGGCCCTCAGCCACCAGAATGGGCAGATCGCGGCGGCTGGCCTTGGTGACGCCGGCGCCGGTCTTGCCCAGATAGTCGATCTCCTCGGGGGTCAATCCGGCCTTCAGCCGACCGCCGATGATGGCGATGGTGGCGGGCACCGCACCGCCGTCACGAATGATCTTCTCCACGTTCAGTGCCGTCTCCACATTCTGGGGATAGGGCATACCGTGGGAGATGATGGTGCTCTCCAGCGCCACAACGGGCTTGCCGGCCTTCAAAGCCTCCTGCACCTCAGGGGCCACGTCCAGATAACGGTTCATAACTTGTACCTCCTTATGTCATGCAATTCTATTTACGCTTTTTTGCTCATGCCTGTATTGTCCAAAATATAGTCCACATTCTCCCAACTCATGCCGGGGTGGATGGTCTCCGCCGCCGTGCAGGCCAGCGCACCGGCCCCGGCAGCCTTCCGCGCGCACTCCGCCAGTGGTTTGCCATGGGCAATGCACGCGGCCAGCGCCGCCGCCATGGCGTCCCCGCCGCCGGTGGCGTTCACCACCTGCACCTTCGGGCAGGGCAGGCGCACGTGCCGCCCCGCCTGGTCCTCGGCGTACAGACCGTCACCTCCCAAGGAGATATACACCTGCTGAACACCCTTGTCCAGCAGGACCTTCGCGGCCTTTTGAACGTCTGTCTCATCGCGGATGGTCACGCCGCTGAGCAGCTCTGCCTCCATGCGGTTGGGCTTCAGCGCCGTCAGCTTATCCAGCACCGGCAGCAGCTTCGGCGCCTTGATGGTGCTGACCGGGTCGGCCAGGACAGGCGCGGTGCAGTGGCTGCACAGCCACTGGATAGACGCCTCCGGCAGGTTCGTCTCCACCACCACCAGATCGGCATGGTTGATATAATCCAGCCGCTGCCGCAGGAACTCCGGCGTGATGTGCTCATAGATGGCCATGTCGTTCACCGCCAGGGCCATGTCGCCGTCGCAGCCGTCGATAAACAGATAGGTGCCCGTCCGGCCGCCGGGAATGGTGGCGCTGTGGCTCAGGTCAAGGCCGATATCCGCCGCGTTCTCCCGCACAGACTGGGCAAAGCTATCCTGCCCCAGTACCGTGATCATGGACACCTGCTCACCCAGCAGGCAGAGGTTGTGGGCGATGTTCCGTCCCACGCCGCCCAGAGAGGTGGTCACCCGGCCGGGGTTGGAGTCCCGGGCCACCAGCGGCGCGTCGGACACCGCGCCGATATCCATATTCACGCCGCCAACCACGGCGATGTAGGGCGCCTCACGCAGCAGATAGCCGCGGCCGGCAATGTAGCCCTTCCGCATCAGGTTGGAAATGTGGACCGCGGCGCTGGACCGCGTAATACCGGCCTTGTCGGCCAGCTCCTGCTGGGAAATACACGGGTTTTCCCGTATCCACTCCAGCAGCTGCCGTTCTCTTCGGGTCACACAGCCACCTCCTAAGCAAGTGTATTTTTGTAATCACAAGCTTATTATATCAACAGCTGTACGTTTGTCAAGAGGCAAATTTCCGCAAAAAAAGCGGCGCTTCTCCACGAGGGAAACGCCACTTTCTTTCAGCTGCAAACCGTTGGTATCACAGCGTTTTTGGCGGTATGCCGCGGGTGCCGTTTGTGGGGTCCACAAACAGTGGAAGGGCGGGCGGCGAGGAGGTGAAAAAAAGGAAGGCGAGGGCGGCGAGCAGGTGGAGCAGAATGCCCAATATTTGGAAAGGAATGGATGAGAGGCGGGCGCTCTTTTGCAGGGAGACACTGACAAAATATGCCAGCAGCACGGCGGCCTGAAAGATCAGGATGTTGACCACGCCCACGCTTTTTCCCAGGATACCGGTGTAGGTATAGAACAGGGCCGGGATGGCGGCGAGGCCGGTGAGCAGGCCGATGGCCCTGGGCAAAGCGCTTGCGGCACAACGGTTTGCGGCGATCGTGACGACGGTCCACGCCAGCCAGGGAACAGCCAAAAGCTTCATGTGCTCCCAGGTGGATTCGTTGACGGCGGAGAGATACGCGGCCCAGCCGGCCTGACCGGTCCAGTCGTAGACAAAGTGCAGCAGGTTGCCGAAAAGCAGAGTAAACAGCATTCCCGCCGTCTCAAGGGTACGGCGTTCCCGTTCTTTTCTCATTGAACATTCCCCTTTCTTTCCCTTTCTCTTTCACATATCTATCGTGTACGTTTTATACACCTCTACGCGGCATTATATACACCTTTGGTATATGTTTATACGCGGTATATGAATGTTCGGGCGGCGGAGCGCACAATTGCGCAGACAGGGGTGGAATTCTGCGGGAAGTGTGCTATACTGTTCCGTGAGAAAGGGTGAGCACCATGACCGTTACGGAAAAGCTGGCCGCGCTGCGGCAGAATATGGAGGCGCGCGGACTGGAGGGCTGCATCGTCGTCACCGACGACTTTCACGGCTCGGAGTATGTAGGGGCGCATTTCAAGGTCCGGGAATTCCTGTCCGGGTTCACCGGCTCGGCGGGAACGCTGGCGGTGCTGCGGGAGGGCGCATACCTGTGGACGGACGGGCGATACTTTTTGCAGGCGGAACGGCAGCTGGAGGGCAGCGGCATACAGCTGATGCGCGCCGGCCAGCCGGGCGTGCCGACGCTGTCCCAATTCCTGGCGGAGCAGCTGCCGGAGAGCGGAGCCCTGGGCTTTGACGGCCGGACCGTCAGCACACGGCTGCACCGGACGCTGGAAAAGGCGCTGGCGGACAAGCACATCCGGCTGGACGGCGGCTTCGACCCGGTGGCGGGCGTTTGGACGGACCGGCCCGACCTGTCCACCGCGCCGGTATGGGCCTTCGACAGCGGGGTGACGCGGCGGGAGAAGCTGACGGCCCTGCGGCAGGACATGGCGGCGCAGAAGGCGGAATGGCTGCTGCTGACCGATCTGACGGACGTGGCCTGGACACTGGAGCTGCGGGGCGGCGACGTGGCATGCACGCCGGTATTCCTGGGCTTTTTGCTGGTGGGCACGGACAGCGCCGCGCTATATGCCCAGGCGGAGAGCTTCACGCCGGAGATACGCGCCGCGCTGGCGGAAGACAGCGTAGCGCTGCGGCCCTACGGGGATATCTACGACGCGCTGCGGGCGCTGCCGGAGGGCGCGCGGGTGCTGGCGGACAGCGCCACGGCCAACAGCCGCATCGCGGAATGTCTGGCCCACACGGCGTGGACGGACACGCCCAGCCCCGCCGCCCGCCGCAAGGCGGTGAAGGCCGGGAGCGAACAGACGGGCTTCCGGCAGGCGCATTTGCAGGACGGCGCGGCGCTGTGCCGCTTCCTGTATGAGATGAAATCACGGCCGGAGGCGTACACCGAGCTGTCCGCCGCAGCGCTGCTGCACCGGTACCGGACGGAACAGGCGGATTTTCTGGAGGACAGCTTCGAGACCATCGCCGCCTATGGCCCCCACGCTGCCGTGGTCCACTACGCCCCCACACCGGAGACGGACGTGCCGCTGAAGGCGCAGGGACTGCTGCTGGTGGACAGCGGCGGACACTACGCCCGGGGCACGACGGACGTGACCCGCACCATAGCGCTGGGCCCCATCACGGACGAGGAACGCCGGAGGTCCACACAGGTGCTGCAGGGCCACATACAGCTGGCCATGGCACAATTCCCCCAGGGGGTCATGGGGGAAAATCTGGACGCACTGGCCCGGGGCCCGCTGTGGCGGGAGGGCCTGGACTATGACCACGGCACCGGGCACGGCGTGGGGTGCGTGCTCAGCGTACACGAGGCGCCGCCCTCCTTCCGCTGGCGCATTGCAGAGGGGCTGGCACACCCGGCACTGGAGACGGGCATGGTCATCTCCGATGAGCCGGGATACTACGCCGCCGGACGCTTCGGCATACGCCACGAGAACCTGCTGCTGGTGCAGCCGGCGGAGGCGGCGGGCTTTCTGCGCTTTGAGACGCTGACGCTGGCGCCCTTCGACCGGGACGCCCTGGACCCGGCGCTGCTGACGGCATCGGAACGGGACTGGCTGAACGGCTATCACAGGCGGGTGTATGCACAGATCGCCCCGCTGGTGCCGACGGAGGTCCGGCAATGGCTGCGGGAGGTCACTGCGGCGCTGTGACAATGGCAAAAAGGAAGCACCCTGACGGGTGCTTCCTTTTTTTCAGTTTTCGTCGGTCTTTTCTTTTTTCAGCTGCTCCAGCTCGGCACGGAGCATACGGTTCTCCGCCTGGAGCTGGTCCAGCTTGCGGTGCAGCGGCGCCAGCTGGCGCTTCAGCTCCGCCGCCACCGCGCCGCGGTAGATACCGTAGCGGCCGGCCACGGAGACCACGGTCAGCACCGCCGCCGTACCGCCGGCGATGAGGCCCACCTTTTTTACATCCAGCTTACGCAGGGTATTTACCGCCGCCGGCAGCTTTTTGCCCGGCAGGGGCGCCACCTCGATCTCGATATGGGGCAATTTTTTCAGTTCCATGCTTCTATCACACCCTCCTGTATCCGGGCGGTCCGGGCCGCCGCGTATTTCTGCTTCTATTATACCCGACGGGCCGCCGCTTGGCAAGTACGGACCGCCGGGGACCGCGGCGCATACACTGGACTGCGGGCACGACCCGCGAAATTAAACACAGGAGGTCCTATCATGGCAACTTTCACCAACCAGGCAACGCTGACCTATAACGGCCAGACCACCACCTCCAACGTGACGGTGGGTGAGCTGACGGAGACGCTGACCGCCGCCAAGACCGCCGTGGTGCCCACCTACGGCACCGACGGCCGCGTGACGTATATCCTCTCTCTGGTCAACAGCGGCACCGCACCGCTGACGGGGCTGACCATTACCGACGATCTGGGCGGCTACGCCTTCAACGCCGGGACGGTGTATCCCCTGTCCTACACCGCCGGGTCTGTGCGGTACTATCAGAACGGCGTTCTGCAGGCGGCACCCGCCGTCACCGCCGGGCCGCCGCTGACGTTCACCGGCATCACCGTGCCGGCGGGCGGCAATGCCGTTATCGCCTATGAGGCCGTGCCCACGGCCTTCGCGCCGCCGACGGCGGAGGGCACCGTCACCAACAGCGCGTCCATTACCGGCGCGGGGCTGGCAAACCCCGTTACCGCCACGGAGACGGTGGCACCGGAGGCGGCGCCGGTACTGACCATCAACAAGTCCCTCTCCCCCACCACGGTGACGGAGAACAGCCGCCTGACGTACACCTTCACCATCCAGAACACCGGCAACACGGCGGCGGACGCCGCGGCGGCCATCGTTATCACCGACACCTTCGACCCGCGGCTGACGGACCTGACGGTGACGCTGAACGGCACGGCGCTGACCGCACCCACCCAGTACACCTATGACGCGGCTACCGGCGTATTCGCCACGGCGGCCGGCGTGGTCACGGTGCCCGCGGCCACCTTCACTCAGGACGCCGCCACCGGCGCGTACAGCACCACCCCCGGCACGGCGGTGCTGACCGTCACCGGCACGGTGTAAGCAAGAAAATATCCCCCGGCCTTCGGCCGGGGGATATTTATTATTCAAGTGCGTCGTGGCTCTCGAACACGTCGTGGATGCTGCCGTAACGGTCGGCGGGCTTGTCCGCCTCCGCCGGAGATGCGCCCTTGGCCATTTGCAGCTCCTGCCACTTCTCGCGGGTGATGAGCAGCTGGCGGGGCTTACTTCCCTCGAAGGGGCCCACATAGCCGCGCTCCTCCATCTGGTCCACCAGGCGGGCGGCGCGGGAGTAGCCCAGCTTCAGACGGCGCTGGAGCATGGACACGGAGGCCTGACCCGTCTCCAGCACCACCTCTACGGCGGCGGAGAGCAGCTCGTCGGCATCGTCGCCGTCGTCGGACACGTCGCCGGAGGGGACCTTGCCGCCCTTGTCGGCCTTGGCGTCCACCGCCTGCTGGATCTTCTCGATCACGTCCTGGTCGTAATGGGCCTCGCCGGCCTCGTCCTTGACGAACTTCACCACACGGTCGATCTCCTCCGGGGTGATGAAGCAGCCCTGAACACGGGTGGGCTTGGTGTCGCCCAGAGGGAAGTAGAGCATATCGCCCTTGCCCACCAGCTTCTCCGCGCCGGTGGTGTCCAGAATGATGCGGGACTCCATGGAGCTGGCCACGGCGAAGGCGATGCGGCTGGGGATATTGGCCTTCATCAGACCGGTGATCACGTCCGCCGAGGGACGCTGGGTGGCGATGACCAGGTGCATACCGGCGGCACGGCCCATCTGGGCCACACGGCAGATGGACTCCTCCACCTCCTTGGCCGCCACCAGCATCAGGTCGGCCAGCTCGTCGATGACCACCACCACGGTGGGCAGCTTTTTCACGTCCTCGTCCGTCTCGGACAGGGCGTTATAGCCCGCCAGGTCCTTGACGCCCTTTTCAGAGAACATCTTGTAGCGCTTCATCATCTCGAACACCGCCCATTGCAGGGCGCCGGCGGCCTTTTTGGGGTCGGTGACCACGGGGATGAGCAGGTGCGGGATACCGTTGTAGGGCGCCAGCTCCACCATCTTGGGGTCCACCATGATAAAACGGACCTCGTCCGGCGTGGACTTGTAGAGCAGGCTGACGATGAGGGAGTTGGTGCAGACGGATTTACCGGAGCCGGTGGTGCCGGCGATGAGTACATGGGGCAGACGGGCGATGTTGCCCACGATGTTGCTGCCGCCGATATCCCTGCCCACGGCAAAGGCCACCGGGGAGGGATGGTCGATGAACTCGCGGGATTCAATGACATCGCGGATCCGCACGGCGGTGACGGTGCGGTTGGGGACCTCGATGCCCACGGCGGATATCTTGTTGGGCACCGGGGCGATGCGGACGCCGCTGGCACCCAGCGCCAGGGCGATATCGTCCTGGAGGTTCGTGATCTTACTGAGCTTGACGCCCTGGTCCAGGGTGAACTCGTAGCGGGTGACGGAGGGGCCATGGATGACCTCGCCGGCGCGGGCGTCCACGCCGAAGGAGCGCAGGGTGTCCGCCAGGCGCTTGGAGTTGTTCCGCAGCTCGGCGCCCACCTCGGTGTAGTTGCCGCCGCGGTTCTGCTCCAGCAGGGTGATGGGCGGGTAGCGGTAGGTCTCCTCCCCCTGGGCCAGCTCCTGCTCGATGGCGTCGCTGACCTCCTGGGCGGCGCTCTCCACCTCCTGCTGCAGCTGGGCTTTTTTCTGCTTGTCGCTGGGGGGCTTTTTCGGGGCGGGGGGCTCTGCCGGGGCGGCGGGCGGTGCGGGTTCGTCGCTGAGGGGCTGGGGCGCAGGAGCGGGGCCGCCCCGCAGCACCTGATCCGGCGTGCGGATATCATCGCTGCGGCGGGGGAAGAAGGAGCTGGCGGGCGGGAGGACCGTGTCGTCGCGCTCGCTGTCCAGCGGGATGTCGATATTGGGGCGCCTGCGGCCCTTGGCAGGCTTTTTTGCCGGGGCGGGAGCAGCGGTGGGGGTGAAACCCTCCGGGAGGGCTTCGTCGTCCGTGTCCTCGTCGTCACGGCGCAGGCTCTCGCCATAACTGCGGACGCGCGCCGCGGCCTCCTGGGGCGTCAGGTGCAGGGCACCCAGCAGGGCGGCCAGCAGCAGCACCACGAACACGATGATGGACACCACCTTGCTGACCAGGGCCTCGCAGCCCACGGCCAGTCCGCCGGAGAGCACGCCGCCGCCCTTG
>ENA-OQNN01002050-OQNN01002050.1-human-gut-metagenome-genome-assembly--contig:-NODE-2050-length-11302-cov-2.548456_pt1 | contig 11302 bp, 12 predicted proteins | sample MGYA00242624_ERZ504870 | MGnify/ENA primary metagenome ERZ504870 (study PRJEB26092, sample SAMD00036379) | human gut metagenome | host: Homo sapiens | study: EMG produced TPA metagenomics assembly of... | reverse complement strand
GAATGAGGATGGCATCTATGGGAATTCTAATCGCAATCATCGTCTATCTGGTAATGATGGTGTATGTTGGATTTTATTTTAGCAAAGGGGAAGACAAAAAAGATTCAACCTCGCATTTTTATCTGGGCGGCAGACAGTTGGTACCGTTCGTGACGGCCATGAGCGCGGAAGCGTCCGACATGAGCAGCTGGCTCTTAATGGGACTTCCTGGTGTGGCGTATCTGACTGGAATTTCCGATGCAGGCTGGACAGCTATTGGCCTGGCAGTGGGAACCTATTTAAACTGGCTGATCGTGGCGAAACGCATCAGGAGATACAGCGCAAAGACGAATTCGATCACACTGCCGGATTTCTTTGCAAACAGGTATTGCGATGACTCGAAACTGTTATTGGGAATTTCTGCAATTTTTATTATTATCTTTTTTGTCCCGTATACAGCGTCCGGATTCGCGGCATGTGGAAAACTGTTCTCCACATTATTCGGAATTCCGTATACGGCGGCTATGCTGATTAGTGCTGTCGTCATTGTCGGTTACACGGCACTCGGTGGATTTATGGCAGCGAGCTTTACGGATCTGATCCAGAGTATTGTTATGACGATCGCGCTTGTCCTTGTGGTATGTTTCGGTGTATCCATGAGCGGCGGAGTTCAGCATGTTCTTGAAAATGCGAAAGAACTGCCGGGCTTTTTATCATTAACAGCTTCATATAACAGCGAGGCAGGAACCGCTTCCTCTTATGGAACCATAACAACCGTCGCTACTCTTGCCTGGGGGCTTGGTTACTTTGGAGTTCCGCATGTGCTTCTCCGCTTTATGGCGACGGAAAGCGAGGAGAATATATCACTTTCCAGACGAATCGCGACGGTATGGGTCGTAATCTCTATGGCAGTTGCGATCTTTATCGGCGTTGTCGGTTACAGTCTCTCAAAGAATGGCGTGATGGCAGAGTTAAAGGGATCCGCTTCGGAGACGATCATCATTCAGGTTGCGACACTCTTAAGCCAGCATGGATTCCTCGCGATCGTGGGTGCGGGAATCACACTTGCCGGAATCTTAGCCTGCACGATGTCTACCGCAGATTCCCAGCTTCTTGCTGCATCTTCCGCTGTTTCTGAGAACCTGTTAAAGGGGATGTTTGGCGTAAACCTTACGGAGAAGAGAACGATCCATGTTGCCCGGGCGACGGTTCTCTTTATCGCAGTGATCGCAGTATTTTTAGCGGGAAATCCGGACAGCTCCGTATTTGGAATCGTGTCCTTTGCGTGGGCTGGATTTGGCGCTGTATTCGGACCGGTGGTCCTTGCGGCATTATTCTGGAAACGTTCCAACAGGAACGGTGCTCTTGTCGGCATGATCGCAGGCGGAGTCATGGTATTTGTATGGAAATACCTTGTACGTCCAAATGTATCTTTCCTGAATTTTTATGAATTACTTCCGGCATTTTTGGTTTCCTGTGCTATGATTGTCATTGTAAGCCTTGCAACAAAGGCTCCGTCAAAAGAGATCATTGATGAATTTGAAACAGTTCAGAAGAGAATGGCCGAGTAATATATAATCAGTTGAAAATATAACAGATAAATAAAAAATGTGAAGTCTTGATAATTAAGACTTCACATTTTTTATGTTTACGCTATCTGCCATATTAAAAATGGACCTGAGGGGAATCGAACCCCTGTCCGAAAGCCTATCCCTTGCGGTGTCTCCCATCACAGTCGCTGTTTTAACATTCCCTTGGCAATACGCCCATCGACAGGCTTATTGCTTCAGTAGCTTCATGATACATCTACCGGGGCAAAGCTTACCCGGCAAGGTTTCTCACATAGTCGACACCAGATTCCTGATGTGTGAGTGCATCAGGGCTGATGAGCAGCACTTAGGCTGCTAACGCGTACTGTTCGTCTGCGTTTATATTTAGTTTCCCGGTTGGTACGCAGTCCAGGAGTCTGCGGATGGCTGCCTCAACTTCAAAGCCCCCGTCGAAACCAGTACAAGCCCTGATCAGGTTCGGAAAGATCCGATATTACTGGTAAACAGACGATGCTTGTGTTTCTGACTTTTTCTATTATATGAAACTGTATATAGAGTTGTCAAGGGAAGAACTTGGTTTTTATAACCTTTTTATAAAATACTGAAAAAACTTGACAGTGACAGTTAGAAGATGTAAACTCATGATAGATATAACGAACAGAAGTTGCTCGAAACAAATAGTAAGACAAAACAAACTGAACGGATCAGGAGGAACGAAAATGGAAGCACTGCGAGAGGAAATATATGATCATACATCAGATCCTGCTCAGGAATCCTTCCGTAATCAGCAGTATCAGAGAAGCAGCATGCAGCGGAGTGCTATTGTTGACAGACTTCGCCGGGAAGGCTGCAGGATTACAAAACAGAGAAAGATCATACTGGATATTATTTTGCAGGAAGAATGTACCTGTTGTAAGGAAATATATTTTCTGGCATCTAAAAAGGATCCAAATATTGGAATGGCGACAGTATACAGAATGATTAATCTTCTAGAAGAAATCGGTGCCCTGAAAAGGAAAAGCGCTTATCGCATCTGCGATGAACAGGGACAGGTACCTGTCTGCTGTGTACAACTGGATGATCAGACAAATATCCGGCTGGATAATGAAAAACTTTGCAAGATCATTGAAAAAGGAATGGAATCCTGCGGATATCTTCAGTCAAGGAGAGTACGACGCGTATCCGTTGAAAATAGCAACTAATGGACTCCCGGAAGAAAATACGCAAAAAACAGAAGTGAATTACTCTGTTTTTAGATGATAATGAGAAAATTTATCACTTTTGCAAGTTAGTCTGGACTTTTGTTTTGGAGATTTTATAATATGTGTAATGTTAAAAAAGAAATATACAGGAGGATATTACAATGATCAAACTTGATAAGAAACACAGCGGAGTATTCGCGGCAGGAGTATTATTCGGAACAGCAGGTATCAAGCTTCTTTCCAGCAAAGATGCAAAAAAAGTTTATACGAACTGTACAGCAGCTGTTCTTCGTGCAAAAGACTGCGTAATGAAAACTGTATCCAAGGTTCAGGAGAACGCAGAAGATATTTATGCAGAAGCACAGCAGATCAACGAAGATCGCGCAGCAGCTGAGGAAGCATTTGAAGATACTGCTGAAGAAGAAACATTTAAAGAAACAGAAGAAACTGCAGCAGAAGAGGAATAAGAACAAAGCACCTGCGGAGAGAAACTGCAGGTGTTTTTCATAACTAAAGGTGATGACAATATGAGATTTAAAATAGAACATGAAATCAGAGGCAGAGTCAGACTTCATATCTGTCAGAAACGAATGACATGCAGACAGGCAGATCAGTTGGAATATTTTCTGACAAAACTGAATGGTGTAATCTCTGTCAAAGTAGTAGAGAGAAATCAAGACGTAGTGATCTGTTATTCTGATAACAGAGAAGAAATGCTGAGGGCAATTCAGAGATTTTCTTATGAAAAGGCTGAGGCACCGGAAAGTTATCTTCAGAATTCAGGAAGAGAAATGAATGGAGAATACTGGGAGAAGATGGTAAACCATGTTGTGCTCCATTATGGTAAGAAAATATTCCTGCCACTTCCGGTCCGGACATTTCTGACAACGCTGTAATCTGTGAAATATATCTGGAAAGGAGTGCGCACACTTGCAAAATGCAGAATTGAAGTTCCGGTACTGGATGCTACGGCGATCGGTGTATCCATGCTCAGAGGTGACTTCAGTACAGCTTCTTCCGTAATGTTCCTTCTTGGCTTTGGTGAGATTCTTGAAGACTGGACACACAACAAGTCTGTGGATGATCTGGCACGAAGCATGTCCCTGAATGTGAGCAAGGTATGGCTGATAACAGAGGATTCTGAAGTTCAGGTAGGAACAGATGAAATTAAACCTGGTGACAGAGTCCGTATACATATGGGAACCGTAATTCCGTTTGACGGTATTGTTACAGAAGGCGAGGCTATGGTAAATGAGGCGTCTCTGACAGGGGAATCCATGCCGGTGGCAAAACATGAATCCAGTTATGTATATGCCGGAACGGTTATGGAGGAAGGTGAACTTACCATTCGCGTAAAAGAAACTTCCGGCTCTACCAAGTTTGAAAAGATCGTAACCATGATCGAAGAGACTGAAAAACTGAAATCGGCAGTGGAGAGCAAAGCAGAACATCTTGCAGACAGACTGGTTCCGTATACACTTGCTGGTACAGCTCTTACATATGCACTCACACGAAATGTGACCAAGGCATTGTCTATTCTTATGGTTGATTTTTCCTGTGCATTGAAACTTGCAATGCCAATTTCTGTTCTTGCAGCGATACGTGAGGCAAATGCACATCATATTACGGTGAAGGGTGGAAAATTTCTGGAAGCAGTTGCTGAGGCAGATACGATTGTGTTTGATAAGACAGGAACACTGACGAAGGCACAGCCGACAGTTGTTGATGTAGTTTCCTTTAACGGTGATTCAAAAGAAAATCTTCTCAGACTTGCTGCATGCATGGAAGAACATTTTCCACATTCCATGGCAAAAGCAGTTATGGATGCTGCAAAAGAACGTGGCCTGACTCATGAAGAAATGCATTCCAAAGTTGAATATATTGTAGCTCACGGAATTTCAACAATGGTAGATGGAAGAAAAGCAATTATAGGAAGCCATCATTTTGTATTTGAAGATGAAAAATGTACAATTCCAGCAGGAAAGGAAGAGCTCTTTAAGAAGCTTCCGGAGGAGTATTCTCATCTGTACCTTGGAATTGAAGGTGAGCTGGCAGCCGTGATCTGCATCGAAGATCCTCTTCGCCCGGAAGCTCCGGAAGTAATAAAGCAGCTTCGTAAAGCAGGATTTACACAGATCGTTATGATGACAGGAGACAGTGACCGTACCGCAAAAGCAATTGCGGCGAGAGTCGGTGTCGATAAATATTATTCCGAAGTTCTCCCGGAAGACAAAGCTAAATTTGTAGAAGAAGCCAAAGCACAGGGCCGTAAAGTCCTGATGGTAGGTGATGGAATTAATGACTCTCCGGCGCTTTCTGCAGCAGATGTTGGTATTGCGATCAGTGATGGAGCAGAACTTGCAAGAGAAATTGCGGATATCACGATTGGGGCAGATGATTTGAGTGTCATGGTTACACTGAAGGAAATCAGCAATGGTCTGATGGATAAGATCCATAAGAATTACAGACGTATCGTTGGTATTAATGGAAGTCTGATCGCTCTTGGTGTAACAGGAGTGATTCAGCCGACTATGTCTGCATTGCTTCATAATACTTCAACTTTACTGATTGGTATGGACTCTATGAAATCTGTACTCTAAAGTCAGTTCAGAATATGAAAAGTTAATTAAAGAAAACTCTTGACAGCAAGTGAAAAGTATTGTACTATCATATTAGTTAGAAACAGCTAACAAATAAAAACTTACGGATATGGAAACATATCCGTAAATTTAAAACAATAGGTTAGACACAACTAATCAACGGGAGACTTAAGGATGTTAGAAGCTGAGATCATAGCACACTGTGCACCTACGCTGGCAGGAATCAAAACTGCAAATATGTTTACTTATACACCAATGAACAGAAATAAACTGTCCATGGAAATTGAAGAGGAAAACAGAAAACTGAATTGCAGAGGTGTTTTTGTGGAAGTGCTCAGAACAAGTGAATATAAGGCACTGGTCTATGTATACCGCAAAAAGAAACTGGAACAGGATCTGCAGTGTGAAGGTGCATGTGCTCTTTTGAAAGACTGCGGTTATGAATGTCAGGAGACAGATTGCTGTATTCGACAGCTTCAGGAGCGCTTTTTTGAAAAAGATGGTTTTCCACATGAAGTTGGGCTTTTTCTTGGGTATCCTCTTGATGACGTGACTGGATTTATTGAACAGAAAGGTAAAAATTATAAATGTTGCGGAATCTGGAAAGTATATGGAAATGAAAAGCAGACTCAGATGCTTTTCCGGAAACTGAAGAAATGTTCAGAAATCTACAGACGACTTTGGGCGGATGGAAGATCAATTCTTCAGCTGACTGTTGCAGCATAAACAGAAAGGATAAGGTAAATCAAGATGAGTAAAGTAGCAGTAGTATATTGGAGTTCAACAGGAAACACAGAAGCTATGGCAAATGCAGTAGCGGAAGGAGCAAAAGCAGCAGGTGCAGAAGTTGTAACTTTTGAAACAGCTGATTTCACAGCTGAAAAGGTAGATGAGTTCGATGCGATCGCGTTTGGCTGCCCGGCAATGGGAGATGAAGTTCTGGAAGAAGATGAATTCGAACCGATGTTCAACTCCTGTGAGACAAAACTTTCCGGCAAAAAGGTTGGACTTTTCGGATCTTATGGATGGGGCGATGGAGAATGGATGCATAACTGGGAAGATAAATGCAAAGAAGACGGGGCTGTTCTTGTCGCTGACGGTGTGATCTGCCAGGAAGAACCGGATGATGATGCAGTAGAAAACTGCAAGGCGCTTGGTAAAGCACTTGCATAATTCCAGATCATTCATAAAGACAGCAAAAAATATGACGATGGAGAACCGGAGCCTGTTTCTATGGCTTCCGGTTTTTGTTTTATGAAAATTACTTCTAATTCTGTCCAAATTTCTGCCATCCGTTCACAAAACTTACATAAATCTCTGCTAAGATAAAACAAAATAGAAAGTAAATGTTTGATGGAGGAATGAAAAATGGAAGCCCCAAAGATTCTTGTAGTAGATGATGAAAGTCGTATGCGTAAGCTTGTGAAGGATTTCCTTGAAAAGAAAAATTTCCATGTACTGGAAGCCGGAGATGGTGAGGAGGCAATGGATATTTTTTATGAAGAAAAAGATATAGCACTGTTGATTCTGGATGTCATGATGCCTAAGATGGATGGCTGGGAAGTATGTCGTGAGATCCGCAAAAACTCAAAAGTACCGATCATCATGCTCACTGCCAGAGGAGATGAACGTGATGAACTTCTTGGTTTTGATCTTGGTGTAGATGAATATATTTCCAAACCATTCAGCCCGAAGATACTGGTTGCCAGAGTAGAAGCAATCCTTCGAAGAACCGGACAGGATGCCGGAAACGATGTGCTTTCTGCTGGTGGCATCGTGATTGACAAATCTGCTCATCAGGCAAGTGTTGACGGCAAACCAATGGAACTGAGCTTTAAGGAATTTGAACTTCTTACGTATTTCCTTGAAAATCAGGGAATTGCATTATCCAGAGAAAAAATCCTGAATTCTGTATGGAATTATGATTATTTTGGAGATGCAAGAACCATTGATACACATGTCAAAAAACTCAGAAGCAAAATGGGAGACAAGGGCGAATATATCAGAACCGTCTGGGGTATGGGCTACAAATTTGAGGTAGATGAAGCATGAAACCAAAGAAGAAAACGGCAGGAAAGTCAGAAAAAAGGAAGTTTCATCCGCTGAGACAGCAGATTGAATTCTGGTTTATCGGACTATTCCTGCTCTCCATGGTGATCACAACCGTGATCAATGGACTTTTTCTGGAACATTATTATATCAGCAAAAAGACAGATGTATTACAGGAAGCTGTAAAAAATCTCGAGGCGCTGAAGATGACAACAGACTCAGATGGAAAATGCAGTGCAGATATTTCTGATGAAATGTTTAAAGACAGTTCAGAGAATAATCTTACCTGGGTAGTGATCACAGCAGATGGACAGACAGTATGTTCTGTCGGAAGCAATGAAGATCTTCTGGAGGCCCGGCTGGTCGGTTATGCTTATGATCTGGATCAGAAAAAGGATGATCATGCAAAAACACTCCAGCAAAATGAGAATTATGTTATACAGCAGGTGAGGGACCGCTTTGCCGGAATGGAATATGTGGAGAGTTGGGGAGAACTCAAAAATGGCTGCTATTTTCTGATCCGAACGCCACTGGAGAGCATACGTGAGAGCGTTTCCATATCGAATAAATTTTATTTCTATGTTGGCATTTTGATCATTGTGGTCAGTGGATTTGTGATCTGGTTTGTGACAAAGAGAATCACGCGTCCGATCAGTGAATTGACACTGCTTTCCACGAAGATGAGTGAACTGGATTTTGAGACCAAATATCAGAGCCATGCCGGAAATGAGATCGATGAGCTGGGAGAAAATTTCAACCGTATGTCTGAACAGTTGGAAAAGACGATTTCAGAGTTGAAATCTGCAAACAATGAATTACAGAAAGATATTGAGAATAAAGAACGAATCGATCAGATGAGACAGGAGTTCCTGAATAATGTTTCTCATGAGCTGAAAACTCCGATCGCGCTGGTTCAGGGATATGCAGAAGGACTGAAAGAAAATATTTCCGAAGATCCGGAAAGCCGGGAGTTTTACTGCGATGTTATCATGGATGAGGCATCTAAGATGAATAAGCTGGTTCGTAACCTTCTTACTTTGAATCAGTTGGAATCCGGAAGAGATGAAATGACCGTAGAACGCTTTGATATTGTCACTCTGATACGGGGAGTTCTGCAGTCTATGGATATCATGATCCAGCAAAAAGAGGCAAAGGTCGGCTTTGATGCAGAAAAGCCTGTCTATGTATGGGCAGATGAATTTAAAATTGAAGAAGTCGTGACAAATTATACAAGCAATGCATTGAATCATCTGGATGGAGAAAAAGAGATCGAGATCCGTGTCCTGACAGAGGAGAACCATGTGAAAGTAACGGTATTTAATACAGGTACACCGATACCGGAGGAAGATATCCCGAATCTCTGGAATAAATTCTACAAGGTAGATAAGGCGAGAACCAGAGAATATGGTGGCAGCGGTATTGGATTATCTATCGTTAAGGCGATTATGGAAGGTCTCCATCAGCAGTATGGAGTGCAGAACTATGATAATGGTGTGGAATTCTGGTTCACGTTAGACAGAAAGAATCAGTAAAACAGCACAAATCGAGACAGATGTAAAGAAATCGCTTTGCATCTGTCTTTTTTTGGGTTATACTGGAATAATATCAATGAAGACAGGATGTGAGAGACAAATGATAGGAATTATTGACTACGATGCGGGCAACATCAAAAGCGTAGAAAAAGCACTTGCATATATTGGGGAGGAGACGATCGTTTCCCGGGATCCAGAGATGCTTTTAAAAGCAGATAAAGCGATCCTTCCGGGCGTTGGAAGCTTTGGACAGGCAATGGAGAATCTGCACAGATACAATCTGGTACCGGTCATTAAAGATATGGTAAAAAATAATACGCCGTTTCTTGGAATCTGTCTGGGACTGCAGCTGCTTTTTGAGAGCAGTGAAGAGACACCGGGAGTAGAGGGGATTGGTATTCTGAAAGGAAAAATTCTGAGAATTCCACCGGCAGAAGGACTTAAGATTCCGCATATGGGATGGAATTCGCTGCATCTGCAGAATAACGGAAGACTGTTTCAGGGAATTCCAGAGGACACATATGTATATTTTGTACATTCCTATTATCTGCATGCAGAAGAACCGGAGATCGTAAAGGCAGTGACAGACTACAGCACAACAATCCATGCATCTGTTGAAAAGGGAAATGTATTTGCATGCCAGTTCCATCCGGAGAAGAGCAGCAGATACGGCCTCAAGATCCTGGAAAATTTTGCGAAACTGGAAAAGGAGGGGAACTGATATGTTTACCAAGAGAATCATTCCCTGTCTGGATGTCAATAAAGGCCGGGTGGTTAAGGGCGTTAATTTTGTGGACCTGAAAGATGCCGGTGATCCGGTGGAGATTGCCAAAGCCTATGATGCAGCAGGAGCAGATGAGCTGGTTTTTCTGGATATCACAGCATCCTGTGAAGAACGTGATACGGTAGTTGATATGGTGCGTAAAGTAGCTGCCTGTGTATTTATTCCATTTACGGTTGGCGGAGGAATTCGTACCGTGGATGATTTTAAGAAGCTTCTCCGGGAGGGTGCAGATAAGATTTCTGTGAATTCTGCTGCAATAGACCGTCCGGAGCTGATTCGTGAAGCAGCAGAGAAATTCGGCAGTCAGTGTGTAGTGCTTGCTATAGATGCCAAGAGAAGACCGGGAGGTGGCTGGAATATCTACAAACATGGCGGACGTCTTGATACAGGACTGGATGCGATTGAATGGGCCAAAAAGGCAGAGGCACTGGGAGCAGGGGAAATCCTTCTTACCAGCATGGACTGTGATGGAACAAAATCGGGTTATGACATCGAACTGACACGTGCAATTTCAGATGCAGTCAGCATTCCGGTTATTGCCTCCGGTGGAGCCGGGACTCTGGAACATTTTTATGATGCTCTGACAGAGGGTGGCGCAGATGCAGCACTTGCAGCATCTTTATTCCATTATAAAGAACTGGAGATCAGTCAGGTGAAAGATTATCTGGCAGACAGAGGAATCTCCGTAAGAAGATAAGAGGTGAAAGAAACATGGCTCCTTTATCAGGAGAATGGCTGGAAGCATTGAAAGGCGAATTCCATCAGCCATATTATACGAAACTATACAAAACAGTGATGCAGGAATATCAGACACACAAGATCTTTCCTCCGGCAGATGATATGTTTAATGCATTTCATTTCACACCACTAAGTCAGGTAAAAGTTGTGATTCTCGGACAGGATCCGTATCACAATGATGGACAGGCCCATGGGTTATGTTTCTCTGTAAAAAGAGATGTAGAGATCCCGCCATCGCTGGTTAATATCTATCAGGAACTCCATGATGATCTGGGATGCTATATCCCGGATAACGGTTATCTGGAAAAATGGGCCAGACAGGGTGTTTTAATGCTTAACACGGTCCTGACTGTGCGGGCGCATCAGGCGAATTCTCACAGAGGTATTGGATGGGAGCAGTTTACCGATGCTGCAATTGGTATTCTGAATGAGCAGGATCGTCCAATTGTATTTCTCCTTTGGGGAAGACCGGCACAGATGAAAAAATCTATGCTGACCAATCCGAAACATCTGATTCTGGAAGCACCGCATCCGAGTCCGCTCTCTGCATACAGAGGATTTTTTGGATGCAGACATTTCAGCAAAACAAATGAATTTCTGATTCAGAATGGTTTGAAGCCGATCGACTGGCAGATTGAAAATAAAGAACAGCAGGAAATTAAGGAGTAAACATGAACCAGAAGAACAACTTAGTAAAAAATGCATCTTTCTTGATGGTTGCGGCAATGATCTCCAAGGTCATCGGTCTTCTTTATAAGAGCCCGCTTTCATCAATTGTAGGCAATATGGGAATGGGATATATCAGCCTTGCCCAGAATGCCTTTATGATTATTCTGATGATTGCATCCTTACGCATTCCGCAGGCAGT
>ENA-OQNN01002048-OQNN01002048.1-human-gut-metagenome-genome-assembly--contig:-NODE-2048-length-11318-cov-3.160575_pt1 | contig 11318 bp, 10 predicted proteins | sample MGYA00242624_ERZ504870 | MGnify/ENA primary metagenome ERZ504870 (study PRJEB26092, sample SAMD00036379) | human gut metagenome | host: Homo sapiens | study: EMG produced TPA metagenomics assembly of... | reverse complement strand
GGGATGATAATCCCACGATATGCGAATATTGGGTAGGATTGTGGGAGTGCGTAGCACGGAGCAATCCGTAGGCATCAAAGTCGGGGGCTTTTGACCCCGACATCATTTTATTCGACAATTTTCTGCTTTTAAAGTATTACAGGAAAGCAGACAGGAATAATTTTTATCATATTTGTATATATTATTTATAGCCGTCTTTCTTGATAGACAATAATATTCTAATAGTGTCTTGTGAATAAGACAATATTTATAATAATTTGTCTTGTGAAGGAAAATAATTTAATATATAATGGTCTTATATGATGGAGGTGACAATATTATGAACAGAGATACCCTGAAGCAGATCATGATCGATCAAAAAGAAATTTATCTCAACAATCCTATGATACCAAGACACTATTCACTGGAAGATAATGTAAACTATTGCTTTGTCGGTATCCGGAGAACCGGAAAATCTTATATGATGTATCAACAGATAAAACGGTTGGAAGCAAATGGTGTTCCATTGTCCCAAATTGTTTACGTGAACTTTGAAGATGAACGTCTTCTGGAAATGACAGCAGATGATCTGAATACCATTTTAGAAATCGGACTGGAAATTTCCGGGACAGATACAAAGCCTTATCTGTTTCTTGACGAAATTCAGAATATCAATGGATGGGAGAAGTTTGTCCGCAGAATTGCAGACATGAAATATCGAATTAATATTACTGGAAGCAACAGTAAGATGCTTAGCAGCGAGATAGCTTCTACTTTAGGTGGACGATTTGTAATCCTGAATGTCTATCCATATTCTTTTTCCGAATACCTCATTGCAAATCATATGGAAAAGAATTACCTGGATGTAATCAGTACCAAAGACCGGGCTGACGTCCTGAACCGATATAATGAATATGTAACTTATGGAGCTTTCCCTGAATTAGTCGAAATCAGAAATAAAAGAACTTTTTTGAACAGCATCTATCAGACCGTATACCTTGGAGACATTATCACAAGAAATAAAATTACCAATGACTTTGCTGTGAGACTCATTCTAAAGAAGATCGCTGAATCCATTACAAAACCTCTGTCTTTTAACAGGCTGACGAACATCTTAAAAAGTACCGGAACTTCGATTGCCAAACAGACTGTGATTAATTATGTAGGATATATGACTGATTCTTATCTGCTTTTTACTCTGCAAAATTATGCAGCAAAACTGGTAGAAAAAGAAACTTCTCCCAAATACTATTTTATGGATACCGGTCTCCTTGGACTCGTCCTGCTGGACTGTAAGTCTGCCCAACTGGAAAATCTTGTCGCCATCGAACTGATCAGACGTTACGGTACTGAAAATGTATATTTCTTTGAAAATAATGTCGAAATAGACTTCTACGTTCCATCAGAAAAACTTGCGATCCAGGTCAGTATGCAGGTTCTTGACAATATCGATACCAAAGAACGCGAAACCCGGGCATTTGTTAAGTTAAATAATTTCATACCTGATTCAAAATGTATTCTTATAACCAATAGCGAGGAAGCCACTTTGAATTGCGATGGTATTGAAATCGATGTTGTTCCTGTCTGGAAATGGCTGTTGGAGGGGGAGGGGAAGAGAAAATAAAACGGGGCTGTCGCTTTAATCGTGATATGCTCCCTCTTCACAGCTCTTTTCATTCTTTTATAATCCACTTTTTCTACCGATCATATTCATCCAGGAAATGGTGTTTCACTCCCTTTTGCTTATACGCTACGATCGTATCCAGATTCACGTTCTCCACACTCTTGAAAATATTTCCCTCTACATATGGATTCACTTTTTTCAGTCTTGCGATCAATTCTTTTGTCTCCATCCTCTTGGACTGATTTTCTTCATTATTACATGTCGTACAGGTATCTGTAAATTTACATGCACACTGAATGAAATGCAGATCATTATAATCTCTCCATGCCTTGATGGCATCTTCCCGGACGAGATACAATGGACGGATCAGTTCCATTCCCTCAAAATTTGTACTATGCAGCTTCGGCATCATCGTCTGAAACTGTGCGGAATAAAGCATTCCCATCAGGATCGTCTCGATCACATCATCATAATGATGTCCCAGTGCGATCTTATTGCATCCCATTTTCTGTGCATGACTGTAAAGATAACCACGCCTCATTCTTGCACATAAATAACATGGGGATTTTTCTACATTGTATACAGATTCAAAAATATCTGACTCAAAAATCTCGATCGGAATCTCCAGTCTTTTCGCATTTTCCTCGATTACCTGTCGGTTTGCCGGACTGTAGCCCGGATCCATAACAAGAAATTTCACTTCAAAATCAAACTTATTGTGTCTCTTTAACTCCTGGAAAAGCTTTGCCATAAGCATAGAATCTTTTCCACCGGAAATACAGACTGCGATCTTATCTCCCGGCTTCACCAGTTCGTATTCATTGATCGCTTTTGTGAATTTGCACCAGATACTTTTGCGGAATTTCTTCCTTAAGCTCTGCTCTACGTCCTTTGCAAAACTGCCTTCTCCGGCTTTTTCAGCAGCTTCTTTCTGCTTCATATTGTCAATCAGCCAGGCTATATATCCGCCTTCAAGGCTCTCCGCATCGATTCCTTTTTCACTCAGTTCCTCTGCTACATCTACACTGTATTTTCCTCTGCTGCAGCAGATCACCAGCTTTTTGGAGAAATCTATTTTCTCATTTCCCTCAATCTCCTCTGTTGCCACAGCAACTGCTCCCGGAATCGCTCCGTGACCGATCTCCGCCTCATCTCTGATATCAATAATCTGATAACTGTCCGGATTCATCCTGTTCAGTTCTTCTATTGAAATACTCATCGCTCTCTCCTACCCTGTCTTCCCGGTTTTTTAATCTTCTTCCTGCATATGACCGGTTCCATTCTTCGTTCTTTTCCTTGTTCTCTATCTTCTTAACCGTATCTTATTTTTTTGATACCTGTGCAAGATCTTTGATCACTTCACCTGCAATGATCAGCCCTGCAACCGATGGTACAAATGCCACACTTCCTGGAATATCTCTTCGCTCTGTACACTTATGCTTCGCTCCCGGCGGGCAGATACAGTTTGTCCGACAACTGATCGACATATCCTCCAGCGGTCTTGTCGGCTGCTCCTCTGAGTAAACGACTTTCAATTTCTTCACGCCACGCTTTTTCAGCTCCCGACGCATCACTTTCGCCAGTGGGCAGACTTTCGTTTTGTAAATATCTGCTACACGGAATGCACTCGCATCCAGCTTATTTCCTGCTCCCATACTGCTGATGATCGGAACATTTTTCTCTTTGCACTTCATAACCAGTTCGATCTTTGCCGTCACAGTGTCCACTGCGTCAACCACATAATCATATTCTTCAAACGGAAACTCCTCGGCATTTTCCGGCAAAAAGAAACACTTGTGCATCGTCACTTCTGCCTTTGGATTAATCTCCAGGATTCGTTCTTTCATCACATCCGTCTTGTATTTTCCAATTGTCTTTCTTGTCGCTATGATCTGACGGTTCAGATTCGTCAGGCAGACCTTATCATCATCGATCAGATCAAATGCTCCGACTCCGCTCCTCACCAGTGCTTCACAGACATAACCGCCTACTCCGCCTATTCCAAAAACCGCAACCTTTGCATTTGCCAGTCTGTCCATTGCTTCTTTTCCGAGAAGAAGTTCTGTTCTTGAAAACTGCGTCAACATATTTTGTTACTCCTCATCCTGTCCTGTTAATTTTTTTCTTCTATAATTAAATATCTTTTTTCTTCACACCTTAAAAGCAGGCTGTATTATATACCAGACTGATAGGTTTGTCAATGATATGCATCTTCTCTCGAACCATCTGATCCTGCCGCTGTTTACAAACTTCCGTATTGAACAACGACCTGTTATTCACCGGTCTCTGATTTCCAACTCAGTTCATGGAGATGCCCGTTCAGATTCATTCCCTCAAATCCGTTCTGTCTTAATGCCTCATATAATACGATCGCCACTGAATTTCCAAGATTCAGTGAACGGATATCCCCGATCATGGGAATCCTCATACAGTCTTCTTCATGATCTACAAGAATCTCTTCCGGGATTCCCGCACTTTCCTTTCCGAACATAATATAACAATCCTGTTCGTAATCCACTTCTGTATAGACCTTATGTGCCTTTGTCGTTGCCATATAGATCTTTGCTCCCGGATTTTTATCCAGGAAATCCTGATAATTAATATAAGTTGTTACATCTAAATCTTTCCAGTAATCCATCCCCGCACGCTTCAGGGATTTTTCATTAATTCGGAATCCAAGCGGCTCGATCAGATGCAGTCTTGTACCTGTCGCCACACACGTTCTTCCGATATTTCCTGTATTTGCCGGGATCTCCGGCTCAAAAAGTACGATATTAAGCATGTTCTTTCCACCACCTTGCCAGTTCATCCGCTGCCGGTCTGTCCAGATACCGGGTTTCTTCTCCATTTTTTATCACTCTTGCATTCTGATCTTTCATGCATCCCAGCCGTACTGCTGATACACCCTGCTCTGCAAGACATGCGATCACTTCTTCACTCTGCCCTGTTACAAGTAAAAAACTTCCGGCTGAAGTCATCAGATAAGGATTCAACTGATAAAATTCACAGATTTCTACCGTTTCCTGCTTCAGTGCAATCTTTGAAAAATCAATATCAAATCCGGTCTGCAATTCTTCGCCCAGCTCCCATAATGCTGCCAGGATTCCGCCACTTCCGATCTGCCTGATGTCGGAAACCTGTTCTTTTACAGAGAGGATCTGATCCGGGAGAACCAGCTTTTCCCGCAGAAGTTTCGCCTTTTCCAGGAAAGCCGGAACAAATCTTGTCCCCAGATCCTCCTCTGACTCATCTAAAATACGCAGCGTCCCTTCCAGTCCGGCATAACCACAGAGAAGGAGCTCCTGTCCTGCCACAGTCATTTCCTGCTCTCTAATTGCAGTCGATTTCTTCTCCCCGACCGCAGTTGCCGTTACTACCATCTGCGTCACGAAAGAACTCGTTTCCACCTGTATCTGACAGATTTCAAGATTCATTTTTTTGCAAAGCTCTCCTACTGTATCTGTCAGATGCTTTACATCTTCTTCCTGCATCTGCTCCGGCAGGATTGCATGAATGGAAACGCCTTCTGCCATAACTTTCTGTGAAGCAAGCTCACCTGCTGCTTTTATGACTGCGTATGCTCCGACGTTCGCATTTTTCCCACCGGCAGATGCTGTACTCCACACAGTCATCCGTCCTGTTTCGATCTTCTGATCTTGTTCTGTCTTCTGATCTTGTTCTGTCTTCTGATCTTGTTCTGTCTTCTGACTTTGCTCCGTCCTCTGGATCTGCTGTTCCAGTTCTGCACATTTCTGTTCCCATGCCATTTTTCCAACGGTACACTGCTTTTTTTTCAGCGGTTTTCTCACGGAACGATTCCATGTTGCCTGCGTAATCTTTCCTAATCTCATTTTCCTGCCTCTTCCTATATAAGATACGGAATCACCATGGTCGCAACCATAGCAAGAATCACTACAAGAATAATTACTGAGATCAGTCTTCTTACTTTCTTATCATAAAAATTCATTTTTATTTCCTTTCCATGTTCACTAAAATATTTCTCATTATACCATTATCTTATTCATGATGCCAGGGTCAAAAGGTCTAAGCCCACATGAGCTTGCTCATAGGTGGGCGAAAGACCTTAGGACCCGCCCCAATATGAGCATAAAAGTGGGATGATAATCCCACGATATGCGAAGATTGGGCAGGATTGTGGGAGTGCGTAGCACGGAGCAATCCGTAGGCATCAAAGTCGGGGGCTTTTGACCCCGACATCTTATTCATTAGAAAAGCATACTTCATAAGTTGCCGCATTCTGACTCAGCCGGCTTCTATTCCTGTAATCAAAGAGAAGATATTTTCCGTCAATTTTTTCAAGATGCGTCATCTTGCGGAGCTGCCTTGCATCAAAGCCGTCATATTCTTTCAAGTATCTGTGGGTTTCTGTCTCTTCCCTGTAAAATGCAGTCATCTCTTCTTTCGTGACCTGGTTCTCCCCTGCAAATGCCGGACGATTTTTTACATTTTCCCGCAAATACAGATCCAGCGTCAGCCACTCTCTGTAGCTGTCTGCACGATCCGGAATCTGCGTCCTGATAAACTGCCACAGATTTTCATACCGTGCCAGCCGGGAATGGTTGATCCCGAACAGTCCATTTTTTTCATAATATTCCCCCAGCTCCACATACAGATCAAACGGAGACGGGAACTCCTTCACAAGATGCTCCATCGTATTCGCAAACTGCCCGCTGTTATAGTGTACTTCCACCATCTCTTCTACTTTTTTCAGACGGATCACATCCCCATACGGGAGCCAGTCGGTAAACAGTACTTCATAAGGCGGACGATCCTGCCACACCAGTCCATACGCTTCTGCATTATCATACATAAAAGAACCGTGAAGTACTTTCAGGAATCCAAGCTGCAACTGATCCGGATGCATTGCATAGACCTCATTAAATGAATGTCCGAAACTCTCATAATTCTCATAAGGAAGTCCTGCAATCAGATCCAGATGCTGATGCACATTTCCTTTTTCTCTGATCCGCTCTACTTTCGCACGTACCTTTTTCAGATCCATTGTTCTGTGAATCTCCCGGATCGTCTCCGGGTTGGCAGACTGGATTCCGATCTCCAGCTGGATCAGTCCCGGACGCATCCTGCGGATCAGTTCGATTTCCTCCTCATTCAGAAGATCTGCTGCCACCTCAAAATGAAAATTTGTAATGCCTTTATCATGCTCCGTTATATACTTCCAGATCGCCATGGCATGGTCATGCTTACAGTTAAATGTCCTGTCCACAAATTTCACCTGCGGCACTTCATGATCGATAAAAAACTGCAATTCTTTTTTTACCAGTTCTATCTTTCTGAACCTGAGACATTTATCTATGGAAGAAAGACAGTAACTGCAGGAAAATGGACATCCTCTGCTGGACTCATAGTAAATGATCCTGTTCTGAAAATCTTCGATATGTTCATATACAAAGGGTACGGTACTCAGATCCAGGATCGGACGGTTCTCAGTTTCAATTATTTCCCCATTCTCATCCCGGAACATCAGACCCTCAATATCTCTGAGCTGCTTTCTTTCCTTTAATTTCCCATAATATGCAACCAGTTCTGTAAAAGACTCTTCGCCCTCGCCTTTCATGATCCCCTGCACCATCGGATAGTTTTCCAGCACCTCCCTGGCATTGTAGGAGACTTCCGGGCCTCCCAGCCAGATGGCAGTCTTCGGAAGGATCTTTGCGGTCTCCCGGAGGATCTGTCCCACCTCCGTTATATTCCACAGATAACAGGACAGGCAGAGTACATCCGGGTTTCTCCGGTAAAGATCCGTCAGGATCTCATCAAACGGCTGATTGATCGTATATTCCGCAATGGCAATCTCACTTTCAGGATACCTTTCTTTTGCATAAGCTCTCAGACAGTATACCGCTAAATTGGAATGAATATATTTTGCATTGACTGCAGCAAGTAAAACTTTCACTCTCTTCCTCCCATTTGTAGATACCAGGGTCAAAAGGTCTGACACCACGTGTGCTCGCACACTAGTGGTAGAATGACCTTGTGACCCGCCCCAATATGAGCATAAAAGTGGGGCGTAAGCACCACGATATGCGAATGTTGGGTAGGATTGTGAGAGCACGTAGTGCGTAACAATCCGTAGGTATCATAGTCGGGGGCTTTTGACCCCGACATCATTTGTATATTTTATCAACAGTACCCTATTATACTATTTTTTTGTTCAAAAATCATCCATATCCGTTGACATTTTTCTAAATATCCTGTAAAATATTGATTCGTGCAGCCGGGGTGGTAGCGGTACCTTGAACCTGCAATCCGCTATAGCAGGGGTGATATTGTGCAGAGGGCGAAAGCTGGCAGAGCTGCCCCCGATAAGTGACGTTGATGTCCGGGTCTTACGCGACGGGAATCTGTGAACCGTGTCAGGTCGGGAACGGAGCAGCACTAAGCAGAACCTTCCGGGTGCCGTAAGGGTGCCTGGGCTGAGTCAACTGTCGGGGTAACGTCTGTTGGTCCAGTTCGAAGCACAATGCACTTTTAGTAACAATGAATGGAATAGAATATTGGTTATATTGGAAACGATACATTCCCCCGGAATGATGAACGAACAACACGATTCTGTTACGCTTATTATCTCAGGAGGTTTTTTTATGCCCAAAAATAAGTTTCAAGATGTAATTTTTACGATTATCATGGTATTTGTCATGGTTTATGTGATGATCTGCTACAATATCGCACTGAACATCGGCGGTATGAAGAATGAAGTATTTTTAAGTGCTTTCCACGAACTTGTCATCATGGGACCACTTGCATTTATCCTTGATTTCTTTCTTGTAGGACCATTTGCCAAAAAGAAAGCTTTTTCGATCATAAATCCAGAAAGAGACAACCCGTTTATGATCGTGCTTGCAATTTCTGTCGTATCGATCATCGGTATGTGTCCGCTGATGAGCCTGGCTGCGACCCTGCTTTTCAAAAATGCAGGAAGTCAGTTTATTGCCGTATGGCTTGAGACGACCGCATTGAATTTCCCAATGGCATTCTTCTGGCAGCTTTGCTTTGCCGGTCCATTTGTCAGAAAGGTATTCGGACTCTTATTCAGAGAAAAGTGATTTCTTTTTCATTTTCTGCTTCGCACGAAGCTCTCTGAAAAATTGCTTCATCATCAGGCTGCATTCTTCTTCTAAGACTTTGGTCTTTACTTCAGCCTGGTGATTGAATGCCTGCACATCCAAAAGATTCAGCACCGATCCGGCACAGCCTGCCTTTGGATTCATGCAGCCCACCACCACTCTTGGAATCCGGGACTGGATGATCGCACCGGCACACATCTGACATGGCTCCAGTGTCACATAAAGAGTACATTCTTCCAGCCGCCAGTCACCCAGCTTTTTGCTCGCCCGCTTAATCGCTGTGATCTCCGCATGCGCCAGTGTGCTTTTGTCCGTATTTCGTCGATTATAGCCCCTGCCGATCACCTGTCCGTCATGCACGATCACGCAGCCGATCGGCACTTCTCCGAGCGCTGCCGCTTTTTTTGCCTGTCGGATCGCATCCTTCATATATTTCTCATGCGTCGGGCGCTTTTCTTCCTGCTCCCGAAGCCACTGATCTTTTTTCACCTGCTTTGCAGCCTGCCGCGCCGCTTCTTTTTCCTCTTCTGTACGGATTCTTGCCATAATTGCTCCCTGTGTTTCGAATATAAAATGTCAGCTTTTCATGATCTGTACCGAGAACGCCCAGAAATCTGCTGAATGTTTCCAGAAAAAGCATACCAGCCCCTTTTCATTCCTGCAAGTGGGTTTTTGCTGTCTGGCATTTTTCCGATCATTGCTCCCGCCGGTTCGACCACCCTTGCTTAAATCTCCACCCGCTTCATATAATACCCGTAATCACCCGGCGATGCGGATTCTTTTTCACCCTCAAAGGCTTCGAATCCGAACATTTCCGCCACCATTTTTTCCCGGTCATAGAAATTGCCGGGCACACCGATATAATACTGCCATGCATCCTTTTGCCGGATTCTGCCCAGAATCAGATGACGGTAATTATAGTAGCCGTGCAGCAGAAAACTGTTATGTACCAACTTCTGATATTCCTTACACAGAACCACAAAGTCCTTCGGCGCAATGGAAAGATATTCCCGACTGTCGCGGAACGGATGAATTTCCGGATACATCGTGCACAGCTGCTCCCATTTATCCGCGCTGCAGACCGGCTCACGCGATGGAGAGGACGGCGATTTCGGCGCAGCGGAAGGAAAAGGAATCGTCGGCTCGGACGCTGACACAAATGGCGCTTCCGGAGTGGGCTGCCGTTTCGTTGCCGTGGGCTCCTTCGCCATAGTGGATTGCTCTGTTGCCGCGGGCTCCTTTGACATGGCGGACTGCTCTGTTTCAGCGGGCTTCTTCAACATGGCGAATTGCTCTGTTTCGGCAGGCTCATCCGACATGGCGGACTGCTCTATTTCGGCAGGCTCCTTCGGTGTTGACTGCTTTTCCATCTCGCTGCCGCGCCGCTCCGGATCCGGAATAATTTCTCCAGCTCCGGGCTGCCGGGGTGAATTTGTCTGCGATGACCGCGCCTCCATCTGTTGGGACTGATCCCCTTGTACCTGCGATTGCTGCTGCAGCTGCAGCGTCTCTTTCTGTGCCGGAATTTCGACCGGTTCGTGCCAGTTTGCAATCAGCATTCTTTTTCCGGACAGTAAAATCCGAAGCTGCGCAGTCTGCTGCCAGCTTTCCTCCCGGCTGTTATCCAATTCGCCCGGCTCCGGCATCCGCCACACCATGCAGCAGTTTCCGTTGCCGCCCTGCAAACTAATCCTTCCGACCGTTCTCTCATGTTCTTCCTGTAACCGAAACTCCCCGCAGTCCTTGCCCGGAAGGTTTTTTACTTTTACTTCCATCCGATTGTGTCCGTTTTGTTCCTCTATTCTGACAAATCCGGCATTTTTGATTTTTACGCCGTCTTCCAGATAATCCAGATATGCGATCTGTTTTCGATATTCCGCCATGCCTGTCCTCCTTTTTCCATCCCATTTGTTTTTAAGAAAACCTGATAGTAACTTATGCCCCTACTCTGCATTTTATGATTCCGGTTCTGTATGGGTTGGCAAAATCATATATTCCGGTAACAGATATTCCCGCAGGATCGTATCCTTTCCCGGTCTGAAAATGTCCGGTGATTTAATCTCTGCAGAATGGAGCTTCCCATGGCAAATGTTCTCGCACATCTTTCCTCCATCCTCATTCCTGCCGTGATCTTCTTCGTCATCGGCTATGGGTGGATTCATAAATGCAATCTCTACGACGACTTTATAAACGGCGCAGCGGACGGTCTGAAAACGGTCGTCGGCATCGTCCCAACGCTCATCGGGCTGATGATGGCAGTCGGGATTCTGCGGGGCTCCGGGCTGCTGGATCTTCCGGGAAAGCTGCTGCAAAAATACGCCGCTGACAGTTCCATAAGCGGTATCTTCCCGGAGTTTTTCCCGCTCATTTTCATCCGCCTGTTTTCCTCTTCCGCGGCGACCGGGCTGGTGCTCGATATTTTCAAAACCTACGGGACAGATTCTCTGGCAGGCCGCATCACGTCGATTCTGATGAGCTGCACGGAAACCTGTTTTTACACGATGTCTGTTTATTTTATGACGGCGCGCGTTTCCAAATCCAGATATACGCTGGCAGGCGCGCTGTTTTCTACCGCCGTCGGTGTCGTTATGAGCGTGCTGCTGGCATAT
>ENA-OQNN01002037-OQNN01002037.1-human-gut-metagenome-genome-assembly--contig:-NODE-2037-length-11359-cov-3.109509_pt1 | contig 11359 bp, 5 predicted proteins | sample MGYA00242624_ERZ504870 | MGnify/ENA primary metagenome ERZ504870 (study PRJEB26092, sample SAMD00036379) | human gut metagenome | host: Homo sapiens | study: EMG produced TPA metagenomics assembly of... | reverse complement strand
CTGACCACGGTTTCTATCGGACACAATGTCAGTGTAATCGGTAAAAATGCATTCTACAAATGCAAAAAACTAAAGAAAGTTACTATTGGTACCGGACTGACGCAGATCAATCCAGGTGCATTCCGCGGTGTGAAAAAGGGATGCACGATCACGATCAAAAGCCTGAAACTGAAAAAGGTTTCTTCCCGGATTGACCAGTCCGTATCCCGAATGACAGTACGCGTTCCCAAAAGGAAATATACAGCTTATAAAAAACTGCTTCGGAAAAAATCAAAATCTGTAATTATAAAGAAGTATTAAAAGAAAATATGATAAAAAAATTCTCATCCGTTACAAGAGAAATCTCTTATAAACGAATGAGAATTTTTATTTTACATGAATACGTTTCATGCATATAATTTTGTTTAGTCCATTTCGAAAAGCTGACGCTGTTTCAGGTTAATGGATGCCCATTTCGTTTTGTAAATAGGGGACGGTGTTTTAGGCTTTTTTAGTGTCCCCGATGGCTCATAATCAAACAAATATATCTTGAAATTTAAAAAGACGGATCTTGTGCCTCAAATGAACACAAATCCGTCTTTTACTTTATTCACTTTTTATCGCCTTTTCTATAGATGTTCGCGAAATCCCTGTTAATCGATTGAGTTGACGTATCGTAATGCCTGACTGGTGCAACATTTTCAAATACTTATTTCTGGCAAATAATTCCAGACATTGAAAATCTGCTGTTGAATCACATCCTGTTCTTTCTCGAATCATCTGCAAGGCATCTTTGTCAGAAATGCCAGATTGAGGATATCCTTCCATACATTTAATATTTGAATCGGTAGAAAGAAAGTTTATACATTCTTCACTATCTGCAAACAATTTAATCACTTTATTGATATCAATAAATGAATCATCCAGTGCAAGATATTCCTGATAACTACTCCATGGGTATGTCCCTATAACACTTTCTAACCCAGCATGAAGAGGATTTTGATTAATATATCGGAATACGGTCAAAAAATATCTCATATCATTGATTGGTTCGCTTTTATATCTATCCTGAAACAAGTGACCTACTCGCTGATATTTCGTATTATACCACCGAACAAACTTAACCTCTATTTTCTTCATTATTGTTTCCATATTTGTACTTGAATGCTCAATCAACAAATGTATATGATTATTCATCAGACAATATGCATATATTTTGAAATCACATCTATTTTTATAGTATTTTAATATACTGATAAACTGCAAATAATCATTATCTTCCTCAAAAATAATCTGTCGGTTGATACCACGCAAAATCACATGATAGATATTCAATTCACTGACTTTTCTGGCTTGTCTTGGCATAATCTGATCTCCTTAACTATGTCTTGAGATTTTGCCATATCAATGGCAAAATACTTTGCGGAATATTACTGGTGAACAACAACTATTCATATTAAATTTGATAATTTGTATTAATTTGGAGTTTCAATGGAATTATATTTCGGAATTGAATTTAGAATAAATCTATGACTTGATCAATGATATATAAGATATTAGCACACTTTGTGCTTCCAAGACAACTAAAATCATTCGACATATTATTTAATTAAATGGCATTTTTCTATTTTTTGTGTAATAGGAACATTACAGAGTAATTTCCAATTATACAAAAAAGTCCCTCCTGCACCATGTTGATACAAGAGGGATATAACTGCCAGGGGGACACTAAAAAAGCCAGAAACACCGTCCCCTAGTCAAGGTCGAAAAGCTGACGATGTTTTAAGTCGATAGATGCCCAGACAGTGTTTGTTTTATCCTCACCATAAAGATAAACTGTACTGGATACTCTAACGTAAAGCCTGCAGTTTTCTTTATAAGCATTTTGTTTCTTCAGATATTGTTCTATATTATTAATCGTAAAGCCAAATGCATTATTATTTTTCGTATGGAACCTTCCATCGTTTCCCAGAGTAACTGTTTCCCCATTATATCCTTTCAAATTATTAATTTGATTTGTAATATTTACAAGTTTTTTATCACTACCAGAATCCGTCTGGATTGAACCTCCATCGCCTTCTATAAAGAATTCAATTGTCATCTCCTTTTTATCCAGGTCCGCCTGATTCAAATCAGCACTCACCATGTTATAGTCTTTTACATTAATGTAGAAGTCCATGTTCTGTTCCAACGTATTTGTTTCATTTGCAGTCCAGTTAGATTGGTCTGTCATATAGTAGCGTATCTGTTCCTTTTCTGCTGCCGGATTCAGCGAACTGATAAAGTCCACTTCCGGACGAACTGCAGTTACATTTGCTGCGGCAACCATTGCATTAATAAAGAGCTCAATCTCTTTCTCGTTGTTCACTGTAGAATGACCTGCGCCTGTATAGATAACATTTCCTTTGCTATAGAAATAATAATTGTTTCTGACATCATTTGGTGACTTATCATAATAATCCCCTCTCAAACAATACCAAACGACAACATCATTCTGTCCATCACTGTTTCCATTGATGTCTCTGTCTTGTTCCATAGCAAGCTGATAATACTGCCCATGTGTTTCAGCGATTTCAATATTGTCATCCATTACATATGGATATTGAGTGATCGCTCCATCATTTATTTTCGCAGCCTTTGTAACCTTTGGAGAATCCTGAACTATCATATTATTCGAGTATGCCTGAGTCTGAGCATAACTGGATGATTGTGCGCTGTCATTCTGATATGCTATATCACCGGTGATACTCATTAATTCAGAGAAACTAACCGAATCCGAAGTCAACGCCCTTCCCTGACTAATCAGATTTCCAACTACTGTTCCATTCTTCAACACTTCTGTAGATGTAATTCCATATCTATCCATGCCTACAACAGAACGAAGAATTTTATTCAAAGAAAGTCCCCATGTAGGGTTCTTAGTATCTACTTCCAGATACCGGTCATAGGCTCTTGCAGTGTTCTCATCTTTACCGTACTCTGTACTCGCAATTTTGTGATATACATTATCTCGATCATAATTTACATAGGAAGTCGTATCATGAGCAAAAATAATACTTTTTCCCTTTTTAACAAAGTTCAGAATTTCTTCCACCTGCCCATTATTATTAGGAATATCCTGATAGACATCTGCAAATCCCAAAACAAGCATCTGTTCTTGATCCAATAAATCTTTCATCTGCTCCCGCGTATAATTCTTCAATTCAGAAATCTGAACCTGATCTATTTTAATCTCAAAATCATCCAGATTTTTAATTTTATTCTGAAAAACTGAATTTTTCGCCAAATCCAGCGTGGGCTTATTTACATAGGCTGAAGGCTGCATCAATTGCAAGACATGTATCTGTTGTTTTGAACCTGTATTCTGCTGCTTTGAATAGCCCATTTCAGATGTATGAATATATGAGTTACGATTACTGGATACAACCAGCTTCCAAGTAATCAATTTATAGTAATCAGAAGGTATCTTTCTCACTAATGTATATCGTTTACCAGCTTTTAATTCATATCTCTGTGTACCATCATCATTGACTCCACGTGCTATAACAGCTCCATCTTCATCTGTGATCTCCACATACTGATCCTGGATTTCTTTTGACGAAAGATTTCCGTCAAAATTTAAATCAATATACAGCTTACAGTCGTATGTAGAATTTGCAGGAAAGACATCCGAATCATTTTGAATTGTGAATGTATATTTAAGTTCATTATTATTTAGATAAGCATACTCCCCACTTTCATCATTAACATTCTGCCTTGGTGCTTCTTTTGGTTTTCCATCCTTTTCAAATATTATCTGTGGCTTTGCCAGATTTAAAAAGAACTTAATATCTTTACTTTCATTATCCAGTTCTGTATCCGTTACTACATTATTGTATTTAAATGCGTCATTGATAAACTGATAATACCAGGATGAATTGTCAACCTTTTTGCTATTTGCGGTTCTGTCTGAGGTTGTCAATTCACTTCCAATTACAACAGGGTAACCACTTTTTACAAAATCCATCAGCTCATTATACTGCTGTTTTGTCATATCATTTCCAGAACCTCTGAAAAAACCGCCCCCACTTTGGCCATAAGTATTCAATGGAGCAAATCTGTTAATTGTAACATTTCCAGAAGTGCTCGCTGTCCATATTGGATTTTGAGTATTATTATTCGTCCAATATCCTTTCTGAGACCACCTACTTCCATCTGCCATATGATCGTATTCAATTTCAAGCTGCCCTAATAGTTTTAACAGATTTGGTGCACCAGAGCTGGCAGAAACACCATCCCCAACATGCACATATCTATAATCACCATTTCCAGTGATCAATGTGCTGCTTTCCGGAAGAAGTTTATCACTGATATAGATCAAATCATACTCTGACGTAATGTCATCTATATGACCGACAAACTCAGAAGCTGTCATATGAGTAATTGACGGAGTTATTGTATTATCTAGCTCATTATAAAATGATATTTCTGCACATGATGCAAATCTATTGGCTGGAGTTCCATCACTATTTCCCAATGTTTGATTAAATATTACTTTAACGTTCTTAACACTTTGGTACTTCTTAGAGAATTTTAATTCAACATTTCCTATACGGCTATAATTCTCTAATGTTATTCCTGTTTTTCCAATTTCTTTACCAAGAGACTTGTTATCCTTATCATACAACTCCACAGTATATTCAGTAAGTGTACCCGTCGCACCACCTCTTTGCCTGCCCAAATAATGAAATCCACTAACACCTGTTTCTTTTTTAAACGTCACTGTTAGATAATGCTCATTATGAACATTGACACATCCAGATTCATTTTTCCATTTCGTGTGCCACATTGTATTTTTATTTCCATCAATTGCCTTTGAAGCTTCTTCCCCTGTATGTTCACAGTTTGCAGTAATTGTCTCAATCTCTGGTCCACATTCTTCACCAAGCCAGCTTCTGATCATATTTTCATCCAGTTTACTGCAATTTGCATCCGGCATGATTTCAAGTGCTTTGATATTCTCTTTGATTTTCTCAGCTCTCTTATACTTATAATTAATAATATATTCAATCGCCCTTGCCTGAGAAATCTCTCTGTTCAGCTGTTTGATTTCTTGTTCATTAACATTTCCATCATCTCCAAGACCTCTATACTGATTTTCGCTGTTGATATACTTGATGATTTCTTCAAATCCGTCCATCATATGTGATGTATCATATGTTTTATTATCCTCAGATTTTAAATCGTCATTAAAATTTGTATCAAAATTTGAGTTTAATAATTTATCATTATCTGCTGTTTCATTTACAAATGTATTTTTGAAGAAATATACATACTTATTCACATAATGCCCATCTGCATCCTCTGTATCAGCCTTCACAAAATCAGCCTTCATCTTCTCACTCAGTGAATTTGCAACTCCATCACGGGCATTATTGATTATACACGGCAGAGTATTTGATGAAACTGCACCTTCTAGGGCTGCTGCCATATCTGGACTTAATTTACCATTCACGTAGATCAGGTCATAGCCTTCCAGTGCGGTCTGTAGAGGATCTGCACTGGTTTCTGTAGTTTCAGCATCTCCTGCTTCGTCGATACTGTCTTCTTCGACATCTATCTCGCTCTGAGCATCTGAATCTTCTTCTGATGTTGTACCGGAATCTGTGGCTTCGCCCGCATCCTCCACAGGCGCCATATCAACGCTGTCGGTAAAGTCATCCGACTGCTCGTCTGCCACGGCTTCTTCTTCGATGTTTTCTTCATCCGTATCTACTGAAATATCCTGTGTATCTTCGCTGTCATCTTCCTGTCCGGCAACATCTGCACTGGTATCTGTGCCTGCGGACGCATATACTGCCTGAAGAGAATCACCTGACGAATCAGCGCTCATCGTGTCTACCTGGATGTTAAAGTTTTCAAATTCACCATCCTCTGCTGAAGCATCTGCTTTTGGCTTAAGATGAAATACAAACTTTTTAAACCAGTCATTATTGGTCAGACCACCATTGTAATACATATGATTTACCTGGACTGACTGAGGATCTGCTTTGTCATCAGGTACAAAATCAAAATCTCCTGTTCCCGGTGTCAAAGTATAACTGGCATCGGAAACATAATAGGTTGCTGTTGAATTTTCCGCCGGTACATAAATATTCGACTGATCCTGATAGTTCACATAATACCAGCCAGTGAATTTATAATTATTGTTCTCATCAGTGCTGTCGCCATCTGTACAGCAGAAATAAACTCTATTTACACGATAATAATAATCGTAACCAAGATTCTCCGGAATCTGCTGAATGTCCTGATATGCAACCGGCTGACGTCCGGTCACCAGCGTTAGCAGATATTTATTTGTTCCGTCATCATCAACTTTGTAATAATAGTACTGGTCATTTTCCAGGACAATATCTCCATTTTGACGAGTAATGCTCTCACCGCTATCCTGTGCTGCTTTGTCCCTCTGCGCAACCATCTGCTGCTTTGCCATCACATAAGAAAATGTACCAAGCTTTGTATATTTATAATATGGAAAAACATTGATCTGTTCACTGACGTAAACATATGGGTTCTCCTGCTTTCCAGGATTATCTCCGACTGTTTCCGGAGTTGTGTTTGTTTCTGTATTTGTATCAACTTCCTGAACTTTTTTGACACTTTCTGTCAGAAGCGGATCTCCCACAGGCTCATCTGCTGTAGTCATTTCTGCATCCACAGACTCACCGACATCTGCGTTATCATCCGCACTTTCAGTAAAATCTGACGCATCCGAAGTATTGTCATCTATACCACTTTCGTCATAGCTGTCTGTCACTCCCGAATCTGTATCTGAAAAATCAGAACCGAAATCATCTCCCGCACCCATTGCCTCGGATTCTATTTCGCTATCTGTGTCATTCCATTCATCAACAGAACCATCGGAAGAAATATCTCCTGTGCTGTCGGCAAAGCCATTGTCAAAGCTGACGGAATCTCCGTTGTCTCGCTCAGAAGAAGTCGGACTCTGTGAAGAGCTGTCTGAGCCAAATTCCGCCGGAGTGGATTCTGTATCAGCCGATGTATCTGCACTGTCTCCAATGTCACCTGATGAGAAATCTGCGACCTGTGAGATCGAAGACTGGAGATTTTCATAGAGCTTTCGTAATGACTCTTTTGCCGTATTTTCGCCTGGAAATGTATAAGTCTGCTTCTTAATATTCTCTGCCATCACAGAAGTAAGATCTTCGTATACATTCTCATAAAGGCCGAAAAACCCTTTATCCGGATCATATTCCTTCGAAAGTGTGTTGCCAGCCCCCGCCTTGAGATTTTTGTTTACAGTCTCATTTGTCACTGTCTCGAAATTCAGATCATATGCACCGCGGCTGTTCTCATCACTTTCTGAAAAATAAAAGTTCTGGATATTTTCGCGGTATTTCTCTTTAGAATCATCAACAGGGCTTCCCTTGATCGGGTAATACTCTTGCTCTTCTCTGGTGTAATCTCCGGTGTGCGCTGTGTTTTCCTGATACTCGCCCTTCACCTGTACCTTGTCGGTTCGGGTGTTTTTGCCTGTCGGATCAGTGAAATCGATTTCCTTCCACTGATCTGCATCATCGCTTGATGAAAGAAAGTATTTTTCCTGATAATCGGGATATGAAACCGGTACGTTATCTCCGGTAAGATCACTCACTGAGCGGATTCCTGTTGAAGCCGAAGTATCTATCTCACCATCTGCATTTAGACGGACATTCATTGCAAACTCCTGTCGTAGCTTTGCTGTCGGCAGTTTTTGCAGACCTTCTGCCAGACTGGAAAAATGCATGGTCTGTAGCTGGACGTTGGAATCCTGATACTGCCAGGTGTAAAGCTTCACGGATGGCTCCTGCCCGGACACATAGTATCCGAGCTCTGCATCTGCGCTGTCACTCACCAGTTCCAGAATCCGAAATGGCTTCTCGCTGGAATTTTCATCCACGATTGTCTCTATACCGGGCATCATCTCGACCGAAGCCTGCACCGACAGGCTCGTCTGGATGAGCATTCCGATTCCCAATGCCCCGGCTGCGACCACAGCCGTGCCGGATATAAGAAATTTTCTGTGTTTACGTTTCATGTGTATGTGTGTGCCTCCTTAGATTCGGTCAAAGTCACCTACAGATAATTATTTTGATTTATCTTCTGTTACCACTTTTGATGCGGTGTACCAGACACCGTCCACTAATGCTTTAGCATATATCTTAGAATTCTCAGGCCATTTTTCATTTTTCTTGGGAACTGATATACTCAAACAACCACATTGATCACTACAGAATCCGAAATCATCTTTCCATCGGTTGTCATTGCAGTTACAATAACCGTGAGCTGTCCTGGCGTTGCGTTTGGATCAATTGTCAATTTTCCATTGGTTGGATCCTGAGGTGAGAACCATCCTCTTGTCATAATATCAGAACTCCACGCAACACTGCTCTGGTCGATGCTTCCGTTTCCTGTCAATCCCCAGGTCAGCATCACAGACTCACCCGACCTCATGGTCTGAGGCGCATTCAGAATCTTGATTCCAACATCTGTTGCGTCTGCTTTCTTAAAGGCGTCATCCAGGGCGAGTACCTTCATTGGATTTCTAAGGCTTACGCTGTGGAGGGTTTTGATCTCTTTGGTTCAGCTTATCGTTGAAAGCTGAAATCGAACGATCTTGTCGGAAACCACCTTGGATACATCTGCGTGGAAATCTACGATTCCTGTTGCAAGGACGGACGGATTGATGGTCTGTTTCTGATTACGAACAGTTGCTGAAATATCACTCCCCGAACCCTCTGCTGTACTGTCGTCAGAAAAACCTTCATCTGACAACGCAGCGAGACCTGATTCTGTATTCTCAGATTCTTCCTCCTCGGAATCTGCATTCTGAACTCCACTGTCATCCTTACTGGATGCGGCATCGTATTCTCGCTGGCTGTAGTAAACCTTCTGTTCCTTTTTACTCCAGTCGATCACATCGCAGATATAACGGCTGGTTTTGCCATCGCTGTTTTTGTATTCGTTGCAGACAATAAATGTTTTATTGCCGGTGCTGTCCGCTCCGTCAATATCATCTGAAATCGCACTTCCCATAGCTGCACCGGTACCATTTGCGTAATACACACTGCGGTTGGCATCTATGATCAGGTCTTCCATTCTGTCGACAACTTCCTGCGTCTCCATCTGCACTTTTGCGTTGCTGGAAGTGCTTCGATAAGTATTGGAGCCGATACCTATGAAGCTCAGGATCACACCTGAAAATATCGCAATGATCGCCACAGTGACGATCAGCTCGATCAGTGTAAAACCTCCGCTGTTCTTTTTTAATCTATTGTCTCTCTTTTTCATTAGTTCCATCCTGCTGTGATACTGTATTTTCCGGTCTCTTTTATCAGACTTAAAGTCTTGTATCTTCGTCCGCCGCTGACGGTAATGGAAGTACAGTATGTTCCGGTTCTTTCAAGTGGAATATCCTTTCCTTTTTCAAGTTCAGTTAAGATTTCCTCCTGTGTGATCACCTTGGACTGTATCGGTAAAAAACCTCCAGTCGCGCGGTCATAGGTAAGAATAAGTCTGTCTCCTACTGCCATAACATGTGAAGCACCACCAGCATCTATCGTATAGCTGATCTCTGTTCTGGCCGGAGCAATCTTTTCCGGTTCATCCTCAGTCACATGAGATGCTCCTCCCACCTTGCCGCGGTCCAGATAATAACTGATATAATATCCATCTGCGCGTTTTTCCAGTTTCATCTCCCCAACCAGGCGGCTGGAAGCTTCAATTTTGGTTCGGTCAAGTGCCGATGCAATGGAATTGGCTGCACGATTTACGCGAAAACCCAGGATTGAATTCAGGGATGGAACTGCAATTCCCAGAAGAATCGTAAAAATTGCAACTACAACAATCAGTTCTACCAGTGTAAAACCCTTGTCACTCATCTTGTGTGTTTTTTCCACGCTTCTTCCCCCCTTTACTCTTTTTTCCAGTTCTCATAGGATACATAATCTGCAGCGCTGTAGGAATCTGAGCTGTTCTGATCATTGCCTGAACCAGATACCACTGCATTTCCTAGAACATATTTATCACCATCCCAGAAGAAATCCTGCGCTTTGACTATATCTGTATTTGTTTCGTTTGTTTTGTTGATCTGTGACTGGAATACCTTTGCAGCCTCCATCGGAGAAGATTCCAGGGAAGCACCCTCTTTTAGAGTCAGAGTTCCCTTTGTCATAATGATTCCCTTGAAATTTACACCTTTTTCTATCACTACATCTCCGGTACATACGACTAGGCGAAGTTTTTCGGCAAGATCGGAAGTGATCTTCAGAGCTGCTCCTGTTCCCTGCACGTTACTTCCATCAGAAATTACACTATTTCCACCATTATGGTACATGATTGCCTTCAGGCCACCGTCCTCTTCATCTGCGGTAAACTCATACTTCAAATTTCCATCCTTCGTATTATTCTTAACAAATTCGACCAGTTTTTTCTCGTTGACAAGATTATCATACACACTTCTGCTGCTGTCTGTCTCATTATGGGTGATATTATTTCCAGCAGCATCCTGGCCTTCCACAACTGCGGTGTTAAGCAGATCATAGCTGGAGATCATCTTGCGGTTCAATGCATACCAACTGTTCTGATAACCAATCTGTTCCTGCACAAGCTTGCTGTCATCAGCAGGATCGGTATCCGTTGCCGCCTGAAGGGAACTGGTATCTGTTTTTCCATCATAGGAAAGAACATTTCCGCCTGTAACGTAACGCAGATAAGAATCCACATCTTTTACCGTGATTCCACTGTTTTCTCCACCAAAGTAGAAGGAAAGATATTTATCCACATTTGCTTTTGCATCCGGGTTGACTGCAAGATAATTCTGAAGAAATGCAGCCGCATTCGTCTCATTGGTAAAGTTCAGATAGAAATATACATAATTTGCTCCACCTGGCTCATTATAAAAAACAGTCTGCACCGGTTTCTCCACATCGACCCCGAGGTCTCGAAGTGTCTTTCCACCCCAGGCAGCCACAGGCGTATCCATTTTTACTGCAATATTTCCAGTCTGACTGACTCCCGCAAATTTTTCCTGAAATGTTGCTACATCCATCGGATTCTGATAGCTCTGTTCTCCGGTTCCAAGCAATTCTGCCGGAAGCAGATAGGCAAGCTGCGTACCTTTGACCGTGATACTCTCACCTGTCATGATATCGTTTTTGTTTACCTGTTTTCCAGTCACTTTGGAACTTGCGATGTAGTTTTTGCCTGCCAGCATCAGTTTCTGCAGGCCTGAAAGATCCAACGTTGTATTTTTCCCATTAATAACAATCGCACTGCTGAGGTCAGCACTCTTTTGAGCCGCAGTATTCCCTGTATTTTCTGCATCATCACCAATACCACT
>ENA-OQNN01002032-OQNN01002032.1-human-gut-metagenome-genome-assembly--contig:-NODE-2032-length-11373-cov-2.695092_pt1 | contig 11373 bp, 8 predicted proteins | sample MGYA00242624_ERZ504870 | MGnify/ENA primary metagenome ERZ504870 (study PRJEB26092, sample SAMD00036379) | human gut metagenome | host: Homo sapiens | study: EMG produced TPA metagenomics assembly of... | reverse complement strand
ATCTTCAAAAATGATCGTCAGCTCCGGATTCAGATAGGCAGTCTCATGAAGACGGCTCTTAACATCTGTAGCAGAAAAACGTGTTTTCTCAAAGATTTCCGGATCCGGCAGGAAATTGATGCAGGTTCCGGTCTCTTTTGTCCTGCCAAGTTTCGGAAGAAGTCCGTTCTCCAGTTCGATCGTAGGAATTCCACGTTCATAGTGGTCATGATGTACATATCCATCACGGCTTACCTTGATATCCAGATAAGTAGAAAGTGCATTCACAACGGAATGTCCAACTCCATGGAGCCCACCGCTTGTTTTATAAGCAGAATTGTCAAATTTACCACCTGCATGAAGTGTCGTAAATACCAGACGTTCCGCAGACATCCCTTTCTCATGCATATCCACCGGAATTCCCCGGCCATTATCTGTTACGGTACAGGAACCATCTTTTTCCAGCATCACATGGATCTGACTGCAGTATCCTGCCAGATGCTCATCCACTGCGTTATCAACAATCTCATAAATCAGATGATTCAGTCCTTTTCGAGAGACACTTCCGATATACATACCAGGACGTTTGCGGACTGCTTCCAGTCCTTCCAGAACAGATATGCTCCCCGCATCATAAGTTTCCTTTTTTGCCATGGCTCTTTTCCTTTCTTTCATATTTCCATCTTCAAACATTTGTTCTATATCATACATGATTTGTCCGTAAAAAGTCAAATACTATTCTTTTATGATTTTCGGGCAAAAAAATAACCCGAACCACCGTTCGAGTCATCTTATTGTATATTTAGAGCAGCCAGTACGGGAATCGAACCCGTGTTTTCGCCGTGAGAGGGCGACGTCTTAACCCCTTGACCAACTGGCCTTGCGTCAACCGACTTGCTTAGTATATATCAGCTTCTCGGAAAATGCAAGCCTTTTTTTAATTTTTTTTTAAAAATTTCAAAAAAGCAGTTTTTTCGCTTATTTTAGCCCAGGTCTATCTTGAGATCACCCGGCTTGATAATTCCTCTGGCACGAAAAATCTTGCCGATCACCCATGTGATCAGAAGCGGAAGTACAAAGCAGATCAAAATCATGCCAATCCACTCAAACGCTCCTGTCTGGTATCCTTCCGGCATCTGTGTCCATCCGGTAACAACCCCGATTGGTCCTACCAGTCCGGAAGTACCCATTCCGGAAGAAATTGCCGGTCCGTTGTTTCTCATATGGAACACGCAGGTGGCAATCGGCCCTGTAATCGCAGAAGTGATCACCGGTGGCAGCCACAGGACAGGTTTCTTCATAAGATTCGGAACCTGGAGCATGGAAGTTCCAAGTCCCTGTGCCACAAATCCGCCAACTCCATTATCCGGAAAGCTTAGGATTGCAAAGCCAAGCATATGTGCACAACATCCTGCTGTCGCAGCTCCACCTGCAAGTGCCAGACCATTCCAGACTTCCATTGTCACACTGCCGTCAGCAAGTCCTGCAAGCACTGCTCCTCCACTGATTCCTACCGCAGCGCAGATTGCCGCTGAGCTGATTGGAAGTGTCAGCACGATTCCAACAACCACAGAGATGATCATTCCCATCCAGAACGGACGAAGATCTGTTGCCCATCCGATAAATGCTCCAAGTGCATCACAGATATTTTTGCAGACCGGTGCAAGAAGCATCGCAAGAACCACTCCAACGATCACAGTCACTGCCGGCGTCACTATGATATCTATTTTTGTTTCCTTAGATACCAGTTTACCGATATCACATGTGATCACTGCGACAAAAAACACCGCCAACGGACCACCGGAACCACCAATTGCATTACAGGCAGCTCCGACCGCACACAGCGAATACATAACCAATGGTGGTGCCTGAAGTGCATGCCCAATTGCAAGTGCCATTGCCGCACCGGTCACACTGGTCGCATAACCGCCAATCTCCAGCAGCTTTTCTGACACAAAACTTCCCGGACACACATTCTGTCCGATCGTATTTATGATCGTACCGATCAGAAGTGACGCAAAAAGGCCCAATGCCATAGAGCCCATTGCATCAATGCCATACCTTTTGAAGGATATGATCACGTTCTTTCTTTTCAGAAAGCTTTCTTTTTCGTTATTCATTTTTTCTCTTTCCTCTCATTCATTTCTGATTCGAAAATCATTCTTCCGGATCAGCCACAGGTTCTGCCGGGATAAATACACGAGCATGTTTTTTCTCTTCATGCTTCTGTTTTTTGGCTTTTGCCTGTGCTTCCTTACAGAATTCCATCTGGGAATTCACAATAACCTTTCCTCTCTTGTCCTGTTTTTCATAAGTGCCGTCCGGCTGCAGAATATGCGCCTTTACATTATCACGGAATTCCAGATCCAGTACATGCAGGATTTCTTTCTTAATACGTTCATCTTCTACCGGAAATACAATTTCCACACGGCGGTCAAGATTTCGTGGCATCCAGTCAGCGCTTCCCATATAGATTTCATCAATTCCATTATTTTTGAAATAGAAAATACGGCTGTGTTCCAGAAATTCTCCAACGATCGAACGCACGTGGATATTTTCACTGATACCTGGTATACCGGTTCTCAGGCAGCAGATACCCCGAACAAGCAGATTGATCTGTACTCCACAGGAAGATGCATAATAGAGTGCCGCAATGATTGCAGGATCACACAGAGAATTCATCTTCGCCGTGATCTCCGCTGGTTTACCCTGTTTTGCATGTTCTGCTTCCCGTTCAATCAGCTGCAGAAAACGGTTTTTCATCCAGATTGGTGCAACAATCAGACGATTCCATTTCTTCGGCTCCGAATATCCGGAAAGCATATTAAATACAGCCGTTGCATCTTCTCCAAAACGTTCATCACAGGTAAAAATACCACAGTCTGTATATAGTTTTGCTGTAGAATCATTATAGTTACCAGTTGCCAGATGTACATATCTTCGGATTCCTGTCTCTTCTCTGCGTACCACCAGTGTGATCTTACTGTGCGTCTTTAAGCCAACCAGTCCATAAATAACATGGCATCCTGCCTTTTCCAGCATTTTGGCCCAGACAATATTATTCTCTTCGTCAAATCTTGCTTTCAGTTCCACCAGAACAGAAACCTGTTTGCCATTTTCCGCCGCCTGCGCCAACGCTGCAATGATCGGAGAATGTCCACTAACTCGATACAGAGTCTGTTTGATTGCAAGCACACCCGGATCTTTTGCTGCCTGCCGTACAAAATCCACAACCGGATCAAAGCTCATATATGGATGATGCAGAAATACATCTCCTTCTCGGATCACCTGGAAAATATCTTTATCATTCTGAAATTCCGGAACCGGAGCCGGTGTATATTTCGGACTCTTGTATTCATCAAAGCCCTCCATTCCGTAAACCTTCATCAGCATAGTCAGATCCAGCGGACCCGGAATATTATAAATGTCTGTATCCTTAATCTCAAACTCTTCTTTAAGAATACCCAGAAGACGTTTATCCATCTTTTCTTCCGCTTCCAGGCGAATCACTTCACCCCACTGACGCTTTTTCAGCTGTTTCTGGATCTCAACCAGCAGATCTTCTGCTTCATCCTCGTCAATCGTCAGATCTGCATTTCTCATAATTCTGTATGGATGCGCACAGACTACATCATTACTCAGAAACAGCTTACCAATATTGCGCTCAATGATCTCTTCCAGAAGGATCACGGTTCTCTCACCGTTCTTTTCAGAAGGGATCTCTACGATTCTCGGCAGCACAGACGGTACCTGGACTGTTGCAAATTCCAGTTCTTTGGCATGCTTTTTGTTACTTTTCTTGGCGATCAGCGCACCGATATTCAATGTCTTGTTGCGGATCAGTGGGAATGGTCTGGAAGAATCCATTGCCATCGGTGTAAGCACAGGATATACGTTATCTTCAAAATAGCGATCCACGAATTCTGCCTGTTTCACTGTCAGGTCTTCATGTTCTGCTACAAGATGAAGGCCCACTTTTTCCAGTGCCGGAAGTACAGAACGGTTAAACGTGCTGTATTGCACACGTACAAGCTCATGTGTCTGGCTGCTGATTTCCTTCAGCTGTTCCTCCGAAGACATGCCTGCAATGTCTTTTTTCTTATAGCCTGCATGTACCTGATCTTTCAGTGATGCCACACGCACCATAAAGAATTCATCCAGATTGGAAGATGTAATGCTTAAAAATTTCAGCCGTTCAAATAATGGCAGACTTTTATCACGTGCTTCACTCAGAACACGCTCATCAAATTTCAGCCAGCTCAGTTCACGGTTCACATAGTATTCCGGTTTTTCATATCTGCTAAGATCCATATTTATCCTCCTCCGCTTACGCTCTGCGTTTCCGTTTTAAAACAAGGCGAATTCCAAAGACTTCTTCAAAGAACTTCACTTTATCACGAAGCAAACCAAGCTCCAGTGAAATATCACGGCTGGAATCTATGATCATCTGCAGTTCTCTGTCCTTCAGTACCACTCTCAACGATTCCACCTTCTGATAATGGCTGCGGTCCATGGCATTTGCAAGACGAAGGATCGCAGTCAGTTTCGCAACCAAAAGGTATCTTTCCCGGTCAATTTCCGGCCCTTCATCATAATTTCCATAATAGACAAACTCTGTCGTGTTGTATCTTACCGCACTGGCAATGACTTTGCGTTCTTCCGTTGAAAGTCCAATGATCTCGGTTGCCATAATGATCCGATACGAACATTCAGCAACATCTGCCATACTGATGTATTTTCCACAGTCATGAAGCTGTACCGCAATCTGCAGAAGCAGCCGTTCTCTTGCGCCCATACCATGAACTTTTTTCATACTGTCAAAAATTGTAAGCGCAATATCTGTCGTTCCTTTAATATGGTCTTTACCAGTAGAATATCTTTTTGCAATATTTTTGGATGCTACCAGAATGTCATTTTCAAACTTATGCACACTCTTGATAAATTTCTTCTTTTCACCGTAATCATATGCAATTCCATCCAGAAGGGATACACCTGGAACCCACACAGATTCTGCCTGAAAGATTTCCAGAAAATTCTTGCAGATGACCATCGTCGGAATTACCAATGATGCATATTCCGGATCAATATCCATCTCCTGGGCAAGTGCCTGTTCTGTCTTGTAGATTGTCTTTTCGTAGCGCTTGGTAAATTCATCACTGGTTATGATATGATCTCCCAGCTCTTCACGAAAAATAGTATCTGTCAGGAAATCCCCCATCAGGATCACATTTTTGATATCACGGTCTTTCAGATACAGTCTCTGAAATGCAGTCAGATCATTTCGGATAAATTCCTTGATCAACTGGTCATAATGCGTTGTTGTTTTTTCCAGTTCCTTCAGTCTTTCACGAATACGCATGCTTCCCATCTTAAAGCTCTGCGTTGTTACCAGCGCATCTTTATCAAACAGCGAAACCTGCAGATTACCACCGCCAACATCCAGAATTGCTGTTCCTTTCTGAATGATCTTCTTGAAGCCGGATTCAATAGCAGCTATGGATTTATATCCCAGAAAATGCTGTTCCGCATTACTCAGAATCTCAATCCGGATACCGGTCCGCTGATAGATCTGCTCCTGAACGATCACCGGATTTACGATTTCACGAAAAGCACTTGTGGCACACGCACGATACTCGGATACCCCAAATTCCTGCATCATGTTGCTGAAATCTTTCAGAATGACACATATGTCATCTACCATCTCCGGCTCCAGCCGTCCTCTTGAATATGCACCTTTTCCAATTTCCAAGCGATATCTTACATCATTCAGCTCTCGAAATCCGATTTTCTTTGAAAATTCAAAGATTTTCATGCTGATCTCATATGAGCCAATATCAATCGCAGCAAAAGTTGTTACTGCCATACCCCCAGCTCCTTCCCGTTTGTATTATGCGTTGTTACTACGCTTCCTGTGTTTCTTCCTTTCCAAGAAGATGATCAATAAACTGCTGTGCAGTACGTCCTGTAAGCCCACCATGAGAAATTTCCCATTTGCCAGCCTCCAGAAGAAGCTCATCCTCCGGCATTGTAATTCCGTTACGCTGTGCCAGCGTCTTAACGATAGTATGGAATTCTTTTCTGTCTGGTGCGCCGAAATAGATACGTACTCCGAAACGATATACAAGAGAAAGTTTCTCCTGTACGGTATCAGAGGAATGAATATCATCATCTGCTCCGACTTCCAGTTTATCTCCGGCTCTTTCTCTTACCAGATGGCGACGGTTGCTTGTTGCATAGATCAGGATATTTTCCGGTTTACGTTCCAGTCCGCCTTCGATAACAGCCTTCAGATATTTATATTCTATTTCGAACTCTTCAAAAGAAAGATCGTCCATATAAATGATAAATTTATAATTACGGTCTTTGATCTGTGCGATGATCTGGTTCAGATCTACAAACTGATGTTTATACACTTCTATGATTCGCAGGCCTTCATCATAATATTTATTCAAAATTCCCTTAATACTGGAAGATTTACCGGTTCCCGCATCTCCAAAGAGCAGACAGTTGTTCGCCTTTCTGCCTCTGACAAAGGCTTTTGTATTCTCAACCAGTTTCTGTTTTGGAATCTCATATCCAACCAGATCCTCCAGCTGTACATGTGCAATTCTCGTTACCGGTACGATCACTGCTCTGCCGTTCTGGTCATGATCAATACGGAAAGCCTTGTGAAGTCCGAGCTTACCTACACCAAAATCCTTGTAAAACTGTACCATGTCCGCCATAAATTCATTGGTGTCTTTGGCTACTGCCAGCGTCTTGCTCATATCACAGATTCTGTCACGGATACGTTTGTTGAACATTTTTCCCGTATCCTGCGGTGCCTCATAATTACAGAGAATGCTGCAACAGGAAGTATGGAATAATTTATCCAGTACTGTCAGGTCAAAATCATACAGTTCTTTAAAAATTGCGAAATCATGAAGTGCCAGCTGATTGATGCTTCCCTCGATCGCACCGCGGATCTCGCTTGCCATACTGAATGCATTCTCATGATTTACAAGAAGCAGTGTCAGATAGTCATGCCACAGGTTTCCTGTAAATCCATAAGATCCTGCAATTTCGATCAATCCATTTATACATTCATAAAACTCTTCTTCCATTTCGCTTGCATTGACTGCTGATTTCTCACTTGCATCCATCAGTGCAGTCATTTTATCTAAAATATCTCCGTGCTCAAAACCTCTGTAAAGCACACATTCTTTTACTCTCGTCATCTTACTGTTCCTCCTGCTGTCCATAATTGCCAAGCACTCTCATCCGATTGGCTTCCGCTTCTAATCCTCGCAGGGCATTTTTAACTGCCGGTTCTTCCAGATTTCCTTCAAAATCCACAAAAAATCTGTATTCCCACTTTTTACCTGTGATTGGGCGAGATTCAATTTTTGTCATACTCAGTCCATTGTAAATAAAATGAGAAAGCATATTATACAAAGTTCCGCTTTCGTGTGGAAGTTCGAAACAAACACTTACCTTAGCCGCACTTTTCTCATAGACCGGATGCGCACTGACAATGATAAATCTGGTCACGTTCTGGTCATTGTAGCAGATATTCTCTGCCATTACAGAAAGTCCGTAAAGCTCTCCTGCCGCCCGGCTCGCAATTGCTGCCTGTGACCGATTCATCTCTTCATGAACTTTTTTGGCAGCTCCCGCGGTGTTCTCCGTCTTTACGATTTTCCAGTCCGGATGGCTTTCCAGATATTTTTTACACTGTGCCAACGCCTGTGGGTGAGAATAGACTGTTTTAATCTCATCCAGAGAAGTCTCCGGAATTCCAAGCAGAACATGCTCCACTTTCACGCCCTGTTCCCCGACGATATACAACTGATATTCCGTCAGAAGATCGTAAATATCCGTCACAATACCCTCTGTAGAGTTTTCGATCGGCAGTACTGCATAATCTGCTTTTCCCGATGCAACTTCTTCCATAGCATCTCGGAATGTTTTTACATGGTAACTATTGACCGCATCAGAAAAATACGCACGCATGGCAGCATAACTGTAAGCACCTTCTACTCCCTGAAAAACAACATTCACCCCTGTCATAGGAAGTGCATCTACCATTCTGTAATTCTTTTCATCATTTTCGACACCGTTTTTCGTCAGAAGCTGATACTGTCTTTTGCGGCTGATTGCCATGATCTGCTGAAAAAGTTCCTGTGCCCCAAGTTCATTAAATTCACCATGTGCGGCATCCTTCAGTACGGAAATCTTATCCTGCTCTCTCTTCGGATCCAGCACCTGTTTTCCTGTATGTATCTTATATTCTGCAACACTTTCGCTGACCTTCATTCTCTTTTCAAAAAGCCGCAGGATTTCCTTGTCAATTGCGTCTATTTCTTTACGACATTCCTGTAAATCTGTCATGAATTCTTTTCCTCCCGAGTTTTAACAATTGCTGTGATCTGTCCTATAAAAGATAGTGATCCAAAAGAAAGGATGACATCATCACACCCTGCCATATCAAATACTTTGTTCACGGCATCTTCAATACTGTTTGCTGCCTGCACATGCGGATTGCATGGTTTTATTGCCTCAGCCAGTTCCCCGGCCGGCAGTGCGCGCGGATTATCCGGAGTTTCAACCGTAACGATCTGCTGTGCATATGGGCAGAGTTTCCGTATAATATAAGAATAATCTTTATCACGAAATACTCCCATAATAAAGAACATCTTCCGTCCTTTGAAATACTTTCTTACGGAATCCTCCAGCATATCTGCGGCTGCCGGGTTATGTGCCCCGTCCACGATAAACAGCGGATCCCGGTGAATGATCGTCAGACGTCCGTTCCATCTGGTATCCTTCAGTCCCTTTTTCCGCTGAAGGACAGTCGTCGGATATCCCTTTTTCTCAAGCACATGTAATGCTTCCAGTGCCAGAGCCGCATTCTCGGTCTGATAAGATCCGGCCAGAGACAGTTCAAAGGTCTCTCCTCTGTATTCCAGAATCTGTCCTGCAAAATCTTCTTTGACAGCCTTTGCCTCACGCAGATCTGCCTCTGTCAGATCTGCATTGTTCTGAGCACACACATTCTTTATCACTGCCATTGTTTCCGGCTGCTGTCCTGCCGTCACCACACTGCATCCCGGCTTGATGATGCCCGCCTTTTTTTCTGCAATCTCAGAAAGAGTATTTCCAAGGAAAGACTGATGATCCATGCTGATCGGGACCAGAACTGCAAGAATCGTATTCTTAATGATATTTGTGGCATCCAGATTGCCGCCCATTCCGACTTCCAGTATCACCAGATCACAGTTTTCTTCTGCAAAAAATAAAAATGCCACCGCCGTTTCTATTTCAAATGGGGTGGGATGTGCAAGACCTTCCGAGGTCATTTCTTCAATTGCCGCAGCAACTCTGGTCACATACCCTGCAAACTGCTCTCTGCTCACTGACCTGCCGGCCACTTCCATCTTTTCCCGATAAGAATATACAGACGGAGAAATATATCTTCCGACACGATATCCTGCTTCTGAAAGTGTTGTATACAGATAAGCGATCACAGATCCCTTGCCATTCGTTCCTGCTACATGTACATTTTTTAACTGATCCTGCGGATTTCCCAGACACTTCATCAGTTCTTTTATATTTGTAAGATCCAGAGCACCGCCCGCATAACGGTCCGCATCACTGACATATGCTCTGCTTTGCTGATAATCCATTTACCATATCTCCTGTAGTTCAAAGTATTAAAGTATTTATGTAACTATAGCATTTACGTATGTTTTTTTCAAGAGCAGGTCATACTAATTTACGTATTCTTAACACCTTAAGTTAATCAGGAGCAACCAGATATGAGACAGAATATTGTAAACTTTTTACTCTGCGGAGCCACCGGATGGTGCATGGAGATCTTGTGGACAGGTCTGCACTCTCTCCTTGACGGTCAGAAGACTCTGACAGGAAAAACCTCTCTTCTGATGTTTCCGATCTATGGCTGCGCCGCCATCATCGGTTCCATATATCCGAGGCTTTCTTCCCTTCCTTTTTACTGCCGCGGAATTCTTTATGCTGCCGGATTTTACCTTGTGGAATTCAGCAGCGGTACCTTATTAAAGTACCTCGGCATGTGTCCATGGGACTACAGCGCAGCACCTCTGCAGTACCATGGTGTGGTTCGTCTTGACTATGCCCCTCTGTGGTTTCTCGCAGGTTTAATTTTCGAGAAAATACTTGCGAATTCTTCTTGAAAAATCGATTCTACTAGTATATGATTGTCCAAGAGAGAATTTTTTGTAACTGTGTTTACAGTCACAAATTTTCCGTACCACAAGTTAACAAGGGAGGTTTCACATGAGACACTTAATGAGCCCGCTGGATCTTTCCAAAGAAGAACTCGATGATCTTCTTACACTGGCCAGCGATATTGAAAAAAATCCGGCAAAATATGCGCATGTCTGCGATGACAAGCGACTTGCCACCTGTTTTTACGAACCAAGCACACGTACACGTTTAAGCTTTGAGGCAGCCATGATGAATCTTGGCGGCAAAGTTTTAGGTTTTTCTTCTGCAGGTTCCAGTTCCGCATCCAAAGGTGAAAGTGTTGCCGATACCATTCGTGTTGTTTCCTGCTATGCAGATATCTGTGCTATGCGTCATCCTAAAGAAGGTGCTCCGCTGGTAGCTTCTATGGCTTCTTCTATTCCTGTTATCAATGCCGGTGACGGTGGTCATCAGCATCCTACTCAGACTCTTACCGATCTTCTTACTATCCGTTCCCTCAAAGGAAGACTTGATAACCTTACGATCGGTCTGTGCGGAGATCTGAAATTCGGACGTACCGTTCATTCTCTGATCGAGGCTCTGGTACTTCGTTATTCAAATGTCAAATTTATTCTGATCTCACCGGAAGAACTTCGCGTACCTAGCTACATCCGCGAAGACATCCTCGAGAAAAACAATGTGGAATTCGAAGAGGTTGAGCGTCTGGAAGATGCACTTCCAAAACTGGATATTCTCTATATGACACGTGTACAGAAGGAACGTTTCTTTAATGAAGAAGATTATGTCCGCATGAAGGATTTCTACATTCTGGACAAACAGAAAATGGAACTTGCTCCGAAGGACATGTTTATTCTTCATCCGCTTCCGCGTGTAAACGAAATTTCTGTTGAAGTTGATGACGATCCGCGTGCCGCATACTTCAGACAGGCACAGTATGGTGTCTATGTCCGTATGGCACTGATTCTTAGATTACTGGAGGTGGAAGTATAATGTTAAATGTTGGAGCACTTCAGGAAGGTTTCGTACTCGATCACATCAAGGCTGGCAAAGCCATGACGATCTATCACGATCTGAAGCTGGACAAGCTGGACTGCACAGTTGCGATCATCAAGAACGCAAAGAGCAACAAGATGGGTGTTAAAGATATCATCAAAGTAGAATGCCCGA
>ENA-OQNN01002031-OQNN01002031.1-human-gut-metagenome-genome-assembly--contig:-NODE-2031-length-11376-cov-3.023558_pt1 | contig 11376 bp, 7 predicted proteins | sample MGYA00242624_ERZ504870 | MGnify/ENA primary metagenome ERZ504870 (study PRJEB26092, sample SAMD00036379) | human gut metagenome | host: Homo sapiens | study: EMG produced TPA metagenomics assembly of... | reverse complement strand
CCGCGGAAGGCAGGGAGGGCGCACTGTATTATCAGGTGATTCATAACCGTGTGGTCAGGCAGATCAGTACCGGATACAAACTTTTCGCGTCGGAATGGGACCAACGTTCCGAAGCGGTCATTCCCTGTCAACACCCTGCAGGGATGGAACGGGACAATTATCTTCTATCGGTAGGGGAACGGATAAGACGGGACAAAATCCGACTGGAAAAGGCTATCAGGACATTAAGCCAATCCGGTCCGTTTACAGCGGATGATATCGTCATACGTTTCCATGACAGCGGACAAGAACCTTCGTTTAACGACTATATCCGGCAACAGATAGTAAGGCTGAAACGTTTGGGAAAGATACGGACCTCTGAAACCTATACAGCCGCGCTCAAAAGTTTCAGCAGTTTTATGAAAGGTAGCGATATACTGTTTGGCGAACTTAGCTCTGACTTGCTCATGGAATACGAGGCTTATCTGAAAAACAGGGGGAACTCACCCAATACAATCTCGTTCTACATGCGCATTCTGAAAGCGGTCTACAACCGTGCGGTGGAGAACGGACTGACCGGACAGCGGAACCTGTTCAAGTCTGTTTATACAGGTGTGGAAAAGACCTTGAAACGGGCCATTCATTTAAATGATATCAGGCGTATCAAAAGACTGGACTTGTCCCTGAAACCCCACCTTGATTTCGCACGTGACATGTTCCTGTTCTGCTTTTACACACGGGGGATGTCCTTTGTGGACATGGCTTATCTGAAAAAGGGAGACATTGCGAACGGAATCCTGACTTACCGCAGGAAAAAGACCGGACAACAGCTGTTCATCCGATGGGAAAAGTGTATGCAGGAGATCATCAAACTTTTTTGTTTATCGGTTCAAGATTTCAAAGTTGTTCATTAATTGCTTTGTTGGTTATATCCAGAGTATTATTTGTAAGAGACTCTACGAATAAATGATGATAAGACCAGTTAGTTTATCGCTTGTTTTATAATTTCATTGCGATATTCGTTCGGTGTGCAACCTTCCATCTTCTTGAACCAACGTGTGAAATGTTGCGGGTATTGGAAACCCATTTCATCTGAGATTTGACTGATACTTTTTTGCGTGTTCATGATGCGCTCTTTGGCTATATCCATAATTTTTTGCTGGATATGCTTGATTGCTGACATACCGGTTTCCTTTTTTACCAGGTCACTGAAATAATTGGTGGAAAGACACAGTTGGTCAGCGCAATACTGTACCGTCGGAATACCTTTACTCGTTGGCAAGGCAGAATGATAGTAATTATTGAGTAACAATTCAAAACGCGCCAACAAATCGTTGTTGGCATTTTCCCTTGTAATGAACTGGCGGTCATAAAAGCGGATGCAGCGGTCAAGGAGAAGCTTCATGGTATCAATAATCAAAGAACGGCTGTGCTTGTCAATAGGATGCCTCAATTCTTCTGCTACATTGTTTATACATTCAATGACTACTTTGCGCTCCTGTTCTGACAGGTGCAGTGCTTCGTTGGCATTATATGAGAAATAAGAATCCTCTTTTATTATATGTGCAAGGGAAGTACCGCGCAATAGTTCGGGATGGAACATCAGGGCCCATCCGGCCGGCTGGTGCAGACTGCCATCATCGTCAGAACCCATTACCTGCCCCGGAGCGATAAACAGCATGGAGCCTTTTTCATAGTCATAGAGGCTCCGTCCATAATTCATCGTACCGCAGTCAGTATCTTTCAGCAACACAGCATAAATGTTGTACAGTTTCTTTGAGTGTCTGATGGGCTGCACCTCGTAACAATTCACAACGCTGACCAACGGGTGCAGAGCTTCGACTTCGAAAAGGTCGCAGTACTGCTGAACTGTATCTATTCTTGTTATATCTCCCATAACCATCCTTTTGTTTTTTACAAAAATAAGTATTTATATTGACATTGCTGTCTGAGGAACAGCTGTTTCTTTTCTATCCCTTATTTATTTTATTCCATGACGACAAAGTTAGTTCATTCAATCAACGAACATATAACCCTAATCACAGACTGTCTTACCATTTTCACAGATAACATTTAACCCGGTCCAAGCCCGATGAAAGTGGTAATTTTATCAGTGATTGAGGTCTAATCTTCAGTATGTGAATGCTGTAATTTTGCAAGTGAAACCAAAAAGGTAAATAAGATGAAACCAAAAGCTTTATTTGTCATGTTAATCTTATGGCTTAGCTTCACTACGATTCAAGCGCGGTCAACCGAAGATGTCCCGGATAAGGGAACTTATGCAAAATTTCTGTTGGTAGGATGTTATATGAAGCCAGACGAAGAAGGTGTCAGAATGTACCGGTTTGACGGACAAACTGCCGATGTCGACTATCCGTGTGGGCTGAGAGGGATTTCAAATCCTGCTTTCCTTACATCTGATAGCACTGGTAATCGAATTTATGCCATAGGCGATGATGAAGGGAAAAGTTCGACTGCCAATGCTTTGCTTTTTGATAAGGAAAGTGGTCTGCTGTCTCTGCTTAACTCGCAATCTACAGACGGTGAACTTCCTATTTATATTACTCTCAGTCCAAAGGAATACTTTGTTCTGACAGCAAATTATAAGGGTGGCAGCATCACGGTATTCTCACAGGATAAGAAAGGAAAGTTGCAACGTGATACAAAAATAATTCGTTTTGCTGGAAATGGGCCGAATAAAAAAAGGCAGGAACAATCGCATCTGCATTGCGTGACCTTTACACCTGATGGCAAATTCCTTCTTGCTACCGATTTGGGAACAGATTGTATCTATCTGTTTCCGATAGGCAAACGACCGGAAGCAGGTAAGGCTCATTCTCTGTTGGATGAATCAAGAGTAGTCCGCATACAGATGGATTCCGGCTCAGGACCTCGACATATATGTTTTCACCCGAATGGCAGATTTGCTTATCTCATCAGTGAACTCTCGGGTAAAATAACTGTATTCTCCTATAATGAAGGCAAGTTGGAACGTTTACAAACAATTGTCTGCGACCCTTTCGTTGCAGAGGGAAATGCAGATATCCATGTTTCATCCGATGGCAAATTCCTCTATGCTTCCAAGCACTTGAAAGAAGATGGCATAATTGTTTATTCCATTGATTCCCAAAAAGGAACATTGGTTCAAATAGGATTTAAGCCAAAAGGTATTTATCCGCGAAGTTTTGCCATCTCTCCGGATGGTTGCTATTTGGCAGTGGTTTGCAAGGATGCCAACTGCATACAGATATTCGAAAGAAACCGAAATACGGGGTTACTGAAGAATACGGGAAAAAATATCCGACTGGAAAGACCGGCGTTTGTCAAGTTCTTATAAATTCATCACTAAACAGAAAGCAATATGAACAAGTTAATTACAACCATCGCCTGCCTGATATGCTGTATCGTTTATACGCAGGCACAAAACAAGGACAATATGTTAAGCAAGAAAGAACAAAGTATTGCCGCCATCAGTATGTATGCCGCACGTGGCAATCAGGACAGCCTCAAAGTGATCCTTGCCAGAGGACTTGACTGTGGGCTGACCGTGAGCGAAGAAAAAGAAGTACTTACCCAGCTCTATGCCTATTGCGGCTTTCCACGCAGCATGGGTGCATTGGTTACGCTGATGAATCTCACCAAAGAGCGTGCAGCACAAGGCATAAAGGATGAAGCCGGACGGGAGCCTTCTCCGGTAAAGAGTTCGGATATGTTTGTTGTCGGTGGACAAAACCAGCTGAAACTGTTCGGTCGTCCGGCACTAGGAGAAGTGCTGACATTTGCTCCGGCATTGGACCAATTTCTGAAAGCTCATCTGTTCGGTGACATATTCAGCCGTGACAATCTCGACTGGCGTACCCGTGAACTGTCTACTGTGGCTGCCTTGTCGGTGTTGGACGGCGTGAAGAATGAGTTGAATACTCACATTGCCCATGCCAAGCACAACGGCGTGACACAGGCTCAGATAGACGAAGTACTTATCATGGCGGCACGCTGTCGGAACGGAATGGTGCTTTCTGAATCCGATGAACCGGCAAAGACTTTTCAAACAGATCCGACAATTACTGTCCGTAAGGTCTTTTATAAAAACAGGTATGATATCATGCTTTGCGCCGAAATGTACCTCCCGAAGGATTTCAATGAAGCGCAACACTATGCAGCCCTCATCATCGGACACCCGTTCGGGGCTGTGAAAGAACAGTGTAGCGGACTCTATGCACAGGAAATGGCACGGCGAGGCTACGTGACTCTGGCTTTTGATGCTTCCTATCAAGGCGAAAGTGGAGGAGAACCGCGTCACACGGTATCGCCCGACGCATTGGTGGAAGACTTCAGTGCTTCTGTAGACTGGCTCGGACTACAACCGTTTATTGACCGCAACCGTATCGGTGTGATTGGCATCTGCGGAAGCGGCGGGTTCTCTGTCTGTGCGGCTTCTCTCGACCCCCGCATCAAGGCATTGGCAACCGTGAGCATGTATGATATGGGGCGTGCCACCCGTAACGGTTTGGGGGATTCGATGACGGATGAACAAAGACGCAAACTGTTGGATGAAGTTGCCGAACAACGTTGGAAGGAAGCAGAAACGGGAGAAGCACGTATCCGCTTTGGCACACCGGAGAAACTGCTGGGAAATGCCAATGCCGTGCAGAAGGAGTTTTTCGATTACTATCGCAACCCCTTGCGTGGCTATCATCCGCGCTATCAAGGTATACGCTTTACCAGTCAGGCGGCATTGATGAACTTCTATCCGTTTGCCATGATTAAAGAGATTTCACCACGCCCCGTGCTATTCATTGCAGGCGAGCATGCACATTCGCGCTATTTCAGTGAGGATGCCTATCAAGAAGCCAGCGAACCGAAAGAACTGTATATCGTTCCCGGAGCCAATCATGTAGACTTGTATGACCGGATGGATAAGATACCGTTCGAAAAAATTTCGGAATTCTTCTGGTATGCTTTGCGGTAATTCAGATGAAAATGGTAATGCTATCCGTGATTATGATACAGCAAAGCGAATACGCAGGAGGGTAACTTTGCAACAGAAACAATTTAAAGATTATAGTATTTGCAACCAGTTATTACTCAATATTTTGTGAGTTATAAGTCAGAAATATGGGCATAACCTTTAGGGGTACATTCTAAAAGGTGAAGATTTAACCTTTTTATTATTTCTTAACACTCAAAGAGCGGTGGTAGAGGGTATTTTCCCTCTTTTCGGTACTTTATTGATGGTTCGATGTTCCCATCTTTCCACATTGCTTGGCTCGTTCGCACAAGCCACTACAAAGGTACTACAATTTCCAATAAAGGCAAGAGGACAGCAATTCAAATCTATTATTTTTGAGGGAGTGAAATCTGCCGCTTGCCAAATTTCTCTCTGTCGAAAATAATAGTCCTCTGAAAAGAATGAAAACAGCATTGATAAAATTGCCTTATTAAGGGGGGGCTATGCTGTTTTATGCTATTATTTCGTCAGTCGTTTATCTCCGTTGCCGGATGCAGTTTTCAGCCAAGCCGATGAATAAGAAAAGGTTTTGGAGCTGTTTACTCTCCAACGGAGGACGAAACTGCTCCAAATGGTTTACCGCTTGAACTTTTCGTTTTCTAAAAGAGGTTTGGCAACCTTTGCATCCGACAAAAGGAGATAAATGACCAGATATATAACAGTAGTATTACATTAAGGTAAAGAACAACCATGGTATAGTATTATTGCAATTTAACTATTTAAAGTTTGTTTATAATCAAATCATTTAAAGATTTTTGTCCTTCTATGATTTTTTGTATTTGATAAATGTCGTAATTAAATAAAAAATATCACGCATAATGACTTTTTCTTTTTTCTAAATTTCTTCAAATGACAAATTATTGTTACCTTTGTAATGTAATGTAGTTAATGGTTGCGCTTATAAAGTCCTTGGAAAGGATTTATGTATAAAAGAGGTAGATGTTTACTCTGTTCTTGCTTGGATTATCAGCATCACTGATATGAAATAACAAAAAAAATATACAATGGCTAAGCGGACGGACAGGCAGGGAAATAGTACAGATTCCCAATCCCCCTCTTTATAATACATTGCGTATAAGATTTATTAACTGTCTGGTCTGGGGAATCTACAGAGATTTAACGAATCAAGATGGGAAGAGTCAGTCTTTGTCTTGTCATAATGTTCTTCATCTGTAGTGCTCAAAAAATTGATGCACAAGTACAGAATATCAGAGAGAAACAAGATACCATTTCGGCGACTAAATCATTAGAGCATATCAGGCCCGAGAATATCAAGAAGGGACCATTGAATAATGCTTTGGATGTATTGAGTGGTCAGTCTGCCGGTGTGAACGTCACCACTAATGGGACTGACAGGCTCGCTATGCTGAATAGTATCCGTGTGCGTGGTACCACATCCATTATGGGTGGCAATGACCCGTTAGTAATTATTGACGGAGTGACATCTGACATCGCTACGCTATCTACCATATATCCCGCAGACATCGAGAGTTTCACTATTTTGAAGAATGCTACCGAAACGGCAATGTACGGTTCCCGTGGTGCTTCAGGTGTAATTGAGATTAAGACCAAGAAAGGAACGGGGCGAGGTTTCGAAATATCATATGATGGCAACTACGGATTCGAGTCAATGTATAAACATCTGCAAATGCTCAACGGCCCGGAGTATATAGCTACAGCAGAGGCACTTGGATTAGATTACAATAATGGTGGCTACAACACCAATTTTCACGATGTAATTACTCGTACGGGCTTGATACATCAGCATCACTTGGCTTTTAGCGGTGGTTCGGAAAACTCAAACTATCGAGCATCGTTCGGTTTTATGGATCATAATACAATTGTCAAAGTTAACGATTACCGAAATTTAGTGGTAAAACTTGATGCTACACAAAAGGCTTTCGATGGTCGCTTAGTTGGCGATTTTGGTGTATATGGCTACTCGTCAAAGATACACGACATTTTCGATACACGAATGCTGTTTTACTCGGCAGCTGCACAGAATCCTACATATCCAGCAGGAACTGATGTTAATGGCAACTGGGTGAAGAACTCGGCTGCATCACACATCAACCACCCCGGAGCACTCCTCTATGAGAAAAATGACTCCGAAGAACGGAATTTCAATACACATTTGGGGCTGAAATTTAATATCCTTGACAATTTGATATTGTCGGCTTTCGGCTCTTATTCATATTCATCTACGGGAAATGCTCAATTTTGTCCTACATGGGTGTGGGCGCAAGGCAATGTTTATCGTGGAGAGTTCAAGGGTGAAGACTACTTTACAAATGTGTCCCTCTCATATAACAATGCTTGGGGAGACTCACACCTTGATGCTGTTGTTGGCGCAGAATATCTTAAACAGGTAAGGACTGGTTTATGGGTGCAGGCAAAAGGAATAACAACAAATGATTTCTCCTATAATAACATCGGAGCAACATCATCGCGTCCTTTCGGTGGTACGAGCAGTAGCTATGAAGACCCGTCACTTGCTTCAATAATGGGTAGTGTCACATATAGTTACAAGGATAGATATTCTATTGCGGCAGCACTCCGTGGAGATGGCTCTTCAATGGTAAGCGATAACAATACTTTCGGATTCTTCCCATCAGTATCACTGGGTTGGGATGTAAAAAAAGAAGGCTTCCTCTCTGATACTGACTTTATAACAATGTTGAAACTAAGAACCGGATATGGTCGGTCAGGAAATCTTGGAGGTATAACATCCTATACAACACTTAATACCGTAAAGGAGAATGGTATCGTATCCATCAACGGTGCACCTACCGTAACAATGGGAAGTATACGCAACACGAATCCGGACCTTAAGTGGGAGACTCGTTCAACATTTAATATCGGTTTTGACTTAGGTATATGGGATAATCGGTTGATGCTTACCTCGGAATTATATTACTCAAAGACAACTGATATGCTCTATGAGTATGATGTTCCCGTTCCGACCTTTGCGTTCGATAAACTGATGGCAAATATCGGCTCGATGTCTAACCAGGGTGTCGAACTAGGAATCTCGGTAGTTCCCATTCAACGAAAGGATATGGAGATGAATATCAACTTCAATATGTCCTACCAGAAGAATAAGTTACTTTCGCTTAGTGGAGAGTATAATGGTATGCATATGACAGCTTCAGATATTACTCCGATTGGCTCGCTTTATGGTGCAGGTCAGAACGGTGGAGACAATAATGTAGTATATCAGATTGTAGGTCAGCCATTGGGGGTATTCTATCTACCTCACTGCAAAGGGCTTAAAGAAAATGAACTTGGTGGCTACAGTTACGATATTGAAGATTTGAATGATGATGGCGAGATTGATTTTAGCGATGGCGGAGACAGGTATATAGCAGGTCAGGCAACCCCCAAGGTAACTATTGGATCAAACATCAGTTTCCGTTACAAGTCCTTTGATATTGCCATGCAGATAAATGGTGCTTTCGGTCATAAGATATACAATGGCACGGGCTTGGCTTATACCAATATGTCTATATTCCCTGACTACAATGTATTGAAGGGTGCTCCTGAAAAAAATATTATTGATCAGAATGTTTCAGACTATTGGTTGGAAAAAGGTGACTATGTAAATATTGAACATATTACCATAGGCTACAATATTCCAATGAAATCCAAGGCTGTGAAGTCATTGCGTCTTTCGGCAGGCATTAGCAACCTTGCAACAATCACAGGCTATAGCGGTCTTACTCCAATGATAAACAGTTATGTAGTAAGCAACACTTTGGGCATTGACGACAAACGCACCTATCCTTTATATCGTACCTATTCGTTAGGTCTTAGTATTCAATTCTAACCGCTTACAGTTATGAAAAGATATATAAACATATTGATGGTTGCTTTGGCAACGATGATGACCTCTTGTCTTACTGAAGACCCTAGAGATCAACTTTATGAAGAAGACATTTACAACAATGCCAACAACATATATATTAATGCAGTGGCTGTGCTCTACAATTACATTGGTGGCAGTGCAGACAGTGAGGGTTTACAGGGGACCTGTCGTGGGATTTATGACTATAACACACTTACTACAGACGAAGCCATGATACCTATTCGTGGTGGCGACTGGTACGATGGAGGTTTGTGGACGAATATGTATCAGCATAAGTGGAGTCCTAATGATTTACCACTCTACAATACTTGGAAATACCTCTACAAGGTTGTTGTGTTATCGAACAAATCTCTGCATATCATCGATAAGTATAGCCATAACCTATCTGAGGAGCAGAGAGTGGCCTACGAAGCTGAGGTGCGAGCTCTGAGAGCACTTTTCTACTACTACATTATGGATATGTATGGCAGAGTGCCCATCGTAACATCCTATGAACAACCGCAGGATGAAGTTGTGCAGAGCGAGCGTAGCGAGGTTTTCCGTTTTATCGTGAATGAGTTGCAGGAGGTTGCCGAGTTGTTGCCAAATGAGCGTAGTAATAAGATGGGTAACTACTATGGTCGTATAACAACACCTGTAGCTAATTTCCTTTTGGCTAAGTTGGCTCTTAATGCCGAGATATATTGTGATGATAATTGGACTGATGGCGTTCCACGGAACGGTAAAGAGATATTTTTCACCGTCGATGGTGAGAAACTCAACGCTTGGCAGACCTGTATCAAATATTGCAATAAACTTGCCGAGGTAGGTTATCGGTTGGAGGACGATTATAGCTATAATTTCTCTGTGCATAACGAGAACTCCAACGAAAACATATTCACCATTCCGTTGGATAAGAACCTCTATGCTGCGCAGTTCTGGTATCTCTTCCGATCACGACACTACAACCATGGCGGTGCGTTGGGTGGCTCATCGGAAAATGGTACCAGTGCCAATATCTCAACAGTCTTAGCCAACGGATACGGCACAGATGATGTAGATGCTCGCTTTGAAAAGAACTTCTATGCCGGCATCGTAGAGGTTGATGGAAAGCCTGTAATGATGGACAATGGACAGCAGTTGGAGTATTTCCCATTGGAGCTAAAGTTGAATCTTACGGGAAGCTCCTATGTCAAGACAGCTGGTGCTCGTATGGCAAAATATGAGGTTGATAGGACCTCACATTCCGACGGTAGACAACCGGATAACGACATCGTGCTATTCCGCTATGCCGATGCTCTCCTGATGAAGTCCGAGGCAAAGGTACGTAATGGTGAGGATGGCTCGTTGGAGTTGAACGAAGTCCGAGGTCGTGTTGGTATGCCATATCGAGAAGCTACGCTTGAGAACATATTGAAAGAGCGTTTGTTGGAGTTAGTATGGGAAGGCTGGCGACGACAAGATATGGTGCGTTTTGGAGTTTATCACAAATCATACGATCAGCGAGTCCAACTGGCTGATGAGAAAAATGGGTATACCACAGTTTTTCCTATTCCACAAAAAAGTATAGACTTGAACCCAAAATTGAAACAAAATGTTGGATATAAATAACTTTAGCCTATGAGTATTCAATTTGACATTGCAAAACAGATTATAGCTGAAACATGCCCTAATCGCAAACTTAAGTTGGAGAATATTCGCCTTTTTGCAGATATTATTCAGCCTAAGAAATATCAAAAAGGTGATATAATTCTAAATGAAGGTGATATCTGTAATTGCCTATTTTATATAGAAAAGGGATTTATTAGACAGCACTACCTAAAGCATGATAAGGATGTGATAGAACATTTAGCATGTGAAAAAGATGTTGTCTGGTGTATTGACAGCTATTTTAACCGAGAGCCAACACATCTTATGATGGATGCTGTAGAAAACAGTGTTTTATGGGAAATTCCGCGTGATATAATGGAAGAACTTTCTGATGCTAATGGTGATATAGCTTATCTATATCGGAGTTTTTTTGAAAATTCCTTAATGTTATCACAATTAAAGGCTGACATTTTACGTTTCGAATCAGCAAATGACAGATACGCTAGATTACAGCAACATTTTCCTGAAATAACTAGAAGAGCACCTTTGACAATGATTGCTTCATATCTTCAGATGACATTGGAAACATTAAGCAGAGTACGTGCATCAATAGCTAATGCTGAGAGCAAATAAAGCAAACTAACTATTAGGACTTAACTAACATCAAAAACAGGTCAGGATATAGCGTCCTGACCTGTTTCTTTAATAAACTTAAAAGCTATGGATTAATGAGATGTTAGTCATCGTCATCATCATCGAATTCATCCTCATCGTCGTCGTCATCATATTCTTTTGATTCATTTTCTTCAATAATGTTACTAAAAGCTCCTCTTAAATCAACATGATAGTTCTTTTTATTGTTAAAAAATTCATACGTGATAGAGCGGAACGTATTCATAATATGTAACTGATGTTTATGCATCAATAACCTTATCCGAAAAATAAGGGCAAACTA
>ENA-OQNN01002023-OQNN01002023.1-human-gut-metagenome-genome-assembly--contig:-NODE-2023-length-11421-cov-5.213122_pt1 | contig 11421 bp, 9 predicted proteins | sample MGYA00242624_ERZ504870 | MGnify/ENA primary metagenome ERZ504870 (study PRJEB26092, sample SAMD00036379) | human gut metagenome | host: Homo sapiens | study: EMG produced TPA metagenomics assembly of... | reverse complement strand
GCATCGTGGGGTAAGGGGATGGTGGCTACATATTGATGTTGTGCTGTTGCTTTTTACTGAAAGCTGCTACTAACGACTCATAAATCTACCCTTAATCGTGTATTGGATGATAGTTGCGGATTTTAGGGTACTGATAATCCGTTCCTTCCACAACCTTGGCGAGTCCTTCCCAGCCAATTCCCTTACCAGATGTTTCTATATGGTCTGGCAGGAATTTGTAAACATAGCCTGCGGCTGATGCGGCTCTCTTACGGGATAACAACTTGTTTTGCCGAGAGTTTCCTTCTGGCGATGCGGTTCCCGAGACGTATATGGACAATATTCGGGATAGAGAATCCCTTTCCAATTCAGCAATTCTGTCGGCAAATAATCCAAGACGATTTTGATTATCTTTGAATTTCATATCAATGACAGAGCTGCCTTGCTTGAAATATATCCGAACGTCGATGGAGTCCTTCTGTTCTGGAGCCTGTGCATAAGACACACCGGAGCAGAGTACGGAAACCAATAATAGTGTCAGACGATCTTTCATAAGCTTTTTTTATATTGTTTTTATATAGATATTAGTATCAGTAATCATTAAACAGGCTTTAGAAATGCACTTGGCACATAAGCCGTCATTACCATCATCAATTCATCAACAACAACTCCAACTCTCTGTTGCCCCTTCCACCTAGCAACTCTTCCAATCACACCCTTAAATGCCCCATCAATAATTTTCACCAATTGTCCTTTCTCAAACTTAGGAACTTCCTCTAAAGACACAATGGTATCATCAGCCTCAGCTTCACAAATGATTTTTAGACTATTCATCTGATTGTCGGGAACGATCAATGGAGTTCTGGAAACACTGAGTCCAACATAAGTATGACGATAATAAAAACGGAGGAATGGGAGATTTACGTTGTCGTAAACAAAAGATTTAATTTGCTCTTCGGTACCATAGGCGAAGAAAATATTCGGCAAACGGGATTCGGTAACATTTTTGCGCTTACCATTTACAATTTTTACTACATTAATGGTTGGATAGAAAGCCGTGATGCCATTGGCTGTTAAAAAGTCGTATGCTTTTTTCTCTCTTCCATAAGTGGTACGCAAGGCATACCAATGAGGAGTATTTCTTTCCTTTTGTGCTTTTAACCTTGTTGCCAAAAGGGTGCATTGGGTGGACACCCCTTTCCGTGAAACCTCTGCTGGAACAGAGCTTTGAGACTCGGGGAGGGCGTTGGAGGCAAGTCCAGCGCAATGAGAAAATTCACCATCTCTTACAGGGTGACCATCTTCAGATGACCATACATCGACTTTCATATCGGTGCAAACTTTTTTTCTAGACAGAAAAATCATTAATTTGCGACACAAAAAAAGCGTGGAATCGTCCTGTTGCCCATTCCACAGTCTGAGGCTCTAGCAATTGCCTATTGTTGTTGAACAGACAACGTCAGAGCCCACGCCGATATGAAAATCATATCCATAAAGAAACTTTATAAAAACGTGGACGCTGTACCCAACAGGATACAATCCACCCCTACAAAATCTCTATGGATTGAAATAATCACACCCGGGACATCTACCGTTGACTACGTCCAAGACAACAATTAACTGTGAATTTGCTAGATTACAGACTGTCTTAAACACAGCGTAGATAAACGCCTTCTATGTCTGGACTGTCATTCCCACCCAAAACCCGCTTTCGTGTAGATAAGTCATGGTGACTACACTACACTCAGCACGGCGTAGGCTGCCGACCCTTTTGTCATGTAAGAACTCGTCTAACAAAGACAATTATGGTCTGGCTTAAACAATCCAGTTGCAAAGTTATAGAAAAAATCCCAAAACTATTGTAAAGAAAACCAACTATAAACCGTATTTTAGAACATTTTAACTAAAATTGGTTGTATTAATAAAAAAAAGCGCATTAATATTAATATAAATACCGCTTAATAGCAAATGGAATTTGATAACACAAAAAACCAATCCGTGGCTTTTCAAAAATTGAAAGCCACGGATTGGTTTCAGGTTTATAACACTTATCCTTTCAGTTGCTTCAACTGCCTCTCCGACAATCCCGTAATTTCCATCACCGTCGCAGCATCCATACCTTTTGCCAGCATCGTCCTAGCAATCTCGAGGCTACGCTGACTCATGCCTTTCTCCATGCCTTTCTCCATACCTTCTGCTAATCCTTTCTCCATGCCTTCAGCTAGTCCTTTCTCCATGCCTTCAGCCAGTCCTTTCTCCATACCTTCAGCCAGTCCTTTCTCCATACCTTCAGCCAGTCCTTCTTCTTTTCCCTCACGCTTAGCGGTATCAATCGAATTCTTGATGTCGCGATATGCCATTTTGCTGGCTTCGTACTCTCGTTGTTCCTGCGGAGTAAATTTTGCAATTTCGGCTTCTTCAAAGAGACGATCGAAGACCTTGTCGCACAAGGCTTTAGGACGCTGAGTAAGCTTATAGAGGTTCTTTAGGGCATAGAGCCACTTGTCGTAGAGCGTTTCCAACTCGTCCAGCGACTTGTTGAACTTAGCGATTTCCACGTAGATAAATTCCAGCTTATCGTAGAAAATCTTATGCGTAGCAGTATCGCAGAGCTGTACATGATGGCGGATTTCCTCCTTATTGAAGGCATCTTCGTTCATATTGAAATTGAGCAGGGCAATTGTGTAGATATGGTTGAGTTTAAAGTCCCATTCATTACCCTTAGGAGCCTGCTCACGAATTGGGAAGGTGGAATAGAACAGGGCACGGTCCTTGAAGTATGTCTGGTATGCATTCTGCATTTCCACGATAAACTTCTCGCCGTTTTCTCCTTCGCAATATACGTCGAAAATAGCTTTTCTGTCGGTGTAGATATCACCCACATTCTCAGGATTCAGAAACTTCACATCCTTAACAACTTGTCTTCCATTGAACAAGCTGTTAAGGAAACAGATCAACAAATCCTTGTTAGGAGCTGACCCGAAAATTCGCTTAAAACCGAAATCGGTCAGCAAACTGATATATCTTTCTTCTACCTGCTTCATAATCCTTATGTCATTAATGTTTCTATTGTAGCAGCAAAGTTACGATTTTCTTTTGAAACCAACAAGAGTTTTCTCAAAAAAGTTGAGAAACCATCCATAAAAGACAAAAAAGTATAAGTAGAAGAAACATAGATAATATGGTGATGTTCTATGATGAATATTCTACGGAAACTTTCACTACGATAGTAAATAAGTATCTTGATGCTGAATTTGTGCAGCCAATGGCTGCACAAATTGAAGATATGTTTAAAATACAAATAAACCTAAGAAATTCACCCCTCCTCAATTATCCAGTCGCTGATAGTACGCTGAGTGCTATCGTAATTCACACCCACCTTATATAATCTCTTGCCATCGGCAGAATATGGAATGAGATACCCCTTGTCATCTATCTGTTTCAAGGCCTCCTCGGAAGAGCCATCATATTTCAATTCGAACACATAGATGGCTGTAGGAAGATGGAGCACGGCGTCAGCCCTGCCTATGGCACTATCCTCCTCCACCTTGACGAGAGCACCCATCAGATTAAAGATCAGATAGAAAACTGTCTGAAAATCACGTTCATTCTTATTACTCAGACGATTCGATATACTAGAGAGATATGCCTTCAAACGAACCATCGCCTGTTCAATATCCCCATCATATACCAACTCCACAAACTCATTCACCAGTCCGTTGTTATCTACCGATACTGGCGAAAGATAATTGGGTGCAAGACTCTTCAGCATACCAATCTTCACCTCCTGGTTAGGATAGCCCAACTTATAACTCTTGGTAAATGGCTTATTTCTGTTCAATATCAGTCACGTTAACATGATATTTCTGCAAACCCTTGATGAGATAGCTTGGCGTACCGGAACCAAACCAGTAGGCACCAATCTTCTGACCAGCCAATGCTCTTATAAGACTGAACGGATTAAACACATCCTCCGAATACTCACTGAAATGGTAGCCATCATAATATTGACGCTGCAAAGATACGGCATTTTTCCGACTCACTCTGCACTTTCGCAAAGATACGCAAAAAACAAAGAAATAGCATCTATCCGATTACGCGCACATAAAAGTTTTTTCCACAAAAAAGTATCATAGTCTCATTTTTCGCTGGAAAATCCATATTATATTACTGATATATAGATATTTACAATCAATGAGACTTCTCGGAAAAAGAAGGAAAAAGTATCATGGAAGTATCATAAAAGACTATAAAAGTATCATTAAAGACAGCACGATGCACGAGAAAAGACTATTAAAACATCAAGAAAAGTCAGTTTAAACATCGCAAAAAGATAGTTTAAACATCGCAAAGACTCAAAAGAATATTGCCCAAAAACAAATCCTATATTTGGGCACTCGTTGCCCACGCTATGGGCAATAGTTGCCCAGCACACGGGCTGTCAATGCCCACGTGGTGGGCTGCGGATGCCCGTGTAACGGGCACAAGCAGACCAACCGGAGGGCATAGAAAGACCAACTGATGAACTAAAAAAGCAGACACATCACCATGACTTATCCTGATTATATTGACACAACCATAAAACATCTACAGGTGAAATAGGATTAAAAAAGCCTATGAGACTTCCATGATACATTAATGAGACTTCTCAGCTCAAAAACCAAGAAGTCTCATTTTTATTATTATCTTATATATCAAGTATTTAAAGCCTATTTTTCAAGCAAAAATGAGACTTTGATACTTTTTTCGAGAAAAAAAACTTTTTCACGTAGGCAATCGATGCTTATAAACCTTTTCACGTAGGCAAGCGAAGCCTTAAACATGAAGATTATTCAATAATGATACCGCCATTAGGCTGAATTACCACCTTTGCCTTGCCATCCTTTCCAACCTTCAAGGTCTTCTTGACAGAAGTGAAGAACTTCTCGCCCTTCTTCTTTGGCTGGTCGGTGATATAAGTAACGGTCTTACCCGCAAACATCGGCAAATCCAGGGTCAGGGCAAGAGGCTTGTCTGTAGCATTCAGACCGCCCACGAACCATCTGCCGGCTGTAAGCGCTGCACCTGAACCATTCTCTACACTCGACTTGCGAGCCACCACCACATACTTGGTAGGATAACCGGCAATAAACTTGGTATCCTCCCATGCAGTTGGTACATTCTTGAGCCAATCTAACTCCCACTGTGGCACATCCTGCAAGTTGTTAGGATAGAGACAGATGCAGTTTACGCTGCTCTGATTGGTGATGGCAGTAGCCATCTCGAACACATCGCTGGTATAACGCTGGTGGCGGCTCTTGTTGTCCTTAGAGAAATACTTGTTCATCATCACACCACCCCAGTCGAAGCTGGCTACGGCATTTCTTGAGAACGGATGCATCGTCATCTCGAAGGCCTCTTTCTTGGCATGATAATCCGTGAAATATACATTCTCAGAAGCCAGGGCTGCCTCACTCGAAACATAGTTAGGATACATGCGCTCCCAGCCACGTGGCATGGTGCAACCATGGAAGATCACCTCCAAGCCATAATCGTTGGCATCGCTGAGGATATCCTCATAAAGCTTCATCGTCTCCTGCTTGTCGCCACCGAAGAAATCCACCTTGATGCCTGCCACGCCAATCTTCTTCATCCAAGCCATCTCCTTCTTGCGGGCTATGGAATTGTTCATAATCTGGCGAGGAGTCTGAGGAGCATCGTTCTCGAAACCATTCGAATTGTACCAGAGCATCAGGCTTACCTTCTTGCTCTTGGCATACTTGCTCAACTCTTCGATGCGCTTTCTGCCTATCTGCTTGTCCCACCAGTTATCTACCAGTACCGCCTCGTAGCCCTGGGCAGCAGCCACATCCACCATCTTCACCTGGTCGTCATAGTTAACGGAATTGTCCTGCCAGATGAGCCAGCTCCAGGTATAGCGGGATGGCTTGTAAGTCTGACTTGCCTCATACAATGGCTTCACTACATCGTAAGGGATGGTGGTCTCTACGACAGGAGCCAGCGAAGAACCCACAGTGATGGTACGCCAGGGAGTTTCTCCCGGCAATGGGATACCGGCATATTCGGAACCGATGCCATTGTTCTCCCCCTTCTGAGGGAAGGCGATGGTATAGCCCTTGCCCGGCTCGTAATCAGAAAGACGGCAGCCTGGATAAGCGCTCGACACACCAGTTTCGCTGACCAGCACCCAACCGTCGCTGCCCACCTTGAAGAGACATGGGAAGGTATAGCCCACACCGAACTGCGACTTCACGTTCATCGGAGCATCCGGAGTATATTCCTCCTCATAAGATGGCTTGGTGCGCTCCCAACCGGTCATCGGAGTAATCTGAGGACAGAGGAAGGTAGTGGTCTTCTCCGGGAAATTGAATCCGCTCACCTCATTATATATAATCACCGACTTAGGATTATCCTTCTTAGGACGGCTCATCTCATACTTGTAGGCGATGTCGTTGTTGCTTACATGAAGATGAAGGGTCATGGAATCCTTCTTGCTGTTGAGGAAACCGATGGTAGCATCCACCACATTCTTCTGGATATCACTCTTCTTGATGCGGGTCATCTTGTAGGCAAGCGGCTTCACTTCCCCACCCTTCAGAATGCCCATGGTGAGATCCTTTGAGAAATCACCATAATTGGCAACCAGACCGAGCGCCGAAGTTCCCAGCATCTGCTTGCCATTGTAATCTACCGTGTAGGAAGCCTTGCCTCCCTCACAAGCAACATTCACCACCAATTTACCGTCTGGCGACTTCACTGTATAGCTGTTAGCCTGCATACTCAAAGCTGCAAGCAACAAAATACCAGCGATACTCATTTTTTGCTTCATATTTATTTTCTTTTTAGGTTTGATTTATTTTAATGCCTGCAAAGATAAGCAAAATCCAGAAGAAAGAGGAGAAGAATCATTGAAAATTTGACACTTTTGCTAATTTAAAGGGATTTAATGCCAAAAAGCCCCGACATCACGTCGAGGCTTTTGAGTTTTTGAATGTTTCAGCATTCAGACATGTCGATTTCTGCGTTCGCAAATACCGATTTCCGCCCCGTAGCCTTGCAGCCGCTTTCATAAAAAAAACATAATTTTCACCTTATATATATAATAAGAGCATTTTTTTTATTATCTTTGCACCTATAATAATACGTACGTAAAGAATGAAAGAATTTGTAATATCAGAAGTCAAGGCGGAAACCGCTGTGCTGGTGGGTCTTATTACCAAGACACAGGACGAAGCCAAGACCAAGGAATATCTCGACGAGTTGGAATTTCTTGCAGATACCGCAGGCGCCGTCACCGTGAAGCGATTCACGCAGAAGGTGGTGTCGCCTAACCAGACCACCTACGTGGGAAAGGGTAAGCTGGAGGAAATCAAGCAATACATCAAGGACGAGGAAGAGGAAGACAGAGAAGTAGGTATGGTGATCTTCGATGATGAACTCTCTGCCAAGCAAATCCGAAATATCGAGCAGGAATTGCAGGTGAAGATTCTCGACCGTACTTCGCTCATCCTCGACATCTTCGCCATGCGTGCCCAGACTGCAGCTGCCAAAACACAGGTAGAGCTGGCACAATACCGATACATGCTGCCAAGACTGCAGCGCCTCTGGACTCACCTGGAGCGACAGGGCGGTGGTTCAGGTTCCGGTGGCGGAAAGGGATCGGTAGGTCTGCGTGGACCGGGTGAGACCCAGCTCGAGATGGACCGCCGTATCATCCTCGGCAGAATGAGCCTGCTCAAGGAGCGACTCGCAGAAATAGACAAGCAGAAGACTACCCAGCGGAAGAACCGCGGAAGAATGATCCGCGTGGCTCTCGTGGGCTATACCAACGTGGGAAAATCCACCATCATGAACCTGCTCAGCAAGAGCGAGGTGTTTGCAGAGAACAAACTCTTTGCTACCCTCGATACCACCGTGAGAAAGGTGGTGGTAGATAACCTGCCATTCCTCCTTGCAGACACCGTAGGATTCATCCGCAAGTTGCCTACCGACCTGGTGGATTCCTTCAAGAGCACCCTGGATGAGACCCGTGAGGCAGACCTCCTGCTGCACGTGGTAGATATCTCCCACCCAGACTTCGAGGAGCAGATCCAGGTAGTGGAAAAGACCCTGGAGGAAATAGGATGCTCCGACAAGCCTTCGATGATTATCTTCAACAAGATAGACAACTACTCATGGGTAGAAAAAGAGGAAGACGACCTCACACCGATGGAGAAAGAGAACATCCCGCTGGAAGACCTGAAGAAGACCTGGATGGCAAAACTCAACGACGACTGTCTCTTCATCTCGGCAAAGAACAAGGAGAACATCGACGAATTCCGCGAGATACTCTACAAGAAAGTAAGAGAGTTGCACGTACAGAAGTATCCATACAACGACTTCCTGTACCAGGATTACGAATAATTCCCTAAAAAGATATCAACAATGAATGACTACAGACCTCTGACCTCCGAGGAAATCGAGGTACTCAAGAGCAACGACTGCTGGGCTGAAGACTGGACTTCAATCAATGTTTCAGAAGACTTCAAGCCCAACTACATGCATCGCGTGATGCTCTATGGCGAGGTAAACATCGGTGCCTTCAACAAGAATGTGGAGGTGAGCCAAGGCTTCGTAAAGCATTCCGGCATCAACAATGCCACCCTGAGAAACGTAACCATCGGAGACGACTGTCTCATCGAGAACGTGGGCAACTTCATCAATAACTACACCATTGGTGATGACTGCTACATCTCCAACATCTCTACGATGGAAACCACCGAGGGCGCTACCTTCGGCGAGGGGAACCTGGTGAGCGTGCTCAACGAGGTGGGCGAAGGAAACGTGATTCTCTTCTCCGACCTCAACAGCCAGCTGGCTGCCTTCATGGTGAAGCATTTCTCCGACAAGGAACTGAAGGAGAACATCCGACAGCTCATCAAGACCGACATCGAGAACAAGGCGCCGGAAAGAGGACAGATAGGCAGCAACGTGAAGATTGTGAACACCAAGGAGATTACCAACTGCGTAATCAACGACCTCTGCGAGGTAAACGGTGCTTCACGACTCAGCGACTGTACGCTGCTCGGTTCGGTCCACGGCAACGTATATATCGGCACGGGAGTCATCATCGAGAACTCCATCATCGCCGAGGGTTCCAGCGTCATCAACAGCGTGAAGATACAGGACTGCTTCGTGGGCGAAGCCTGCCAGCTGAGCAACGGTTTCACAGCCTCAGCCTCCGTATTTTTTGCCAACAGCTATATGAGCAACGGTGAGGCGTGCGCCGCCTTCTGTGGTCCATTCACAGCATCGCATCACAAGAGCAGTCTGCTTATCGGCGGTATGTTCTCATTCTATAATGCAGGTTCAGCCACCAACTTCAGCAACCATGCCTACAAGATGGGACCTATGCACTGGGGCATCCTGGAGCGTGGTTCGAAGACAGCCAGCGGTGCCTACCTGCTGATGCCAGCCACCCTGGGTTCGTTCTCAGTATGCTTCGGCAAGCTGATGCATCACCCTAACACCCGCAACCTGCCATTCGCCTATCTGATAGCCGATGGCGACAAGATGTTCCTCATCCCAGGCAGAAACATCACCACCGTGGGTCTGTACCGCGACATCAAGAAGTGGCCGAAACGAGATCTCCGTGCTCCTGAAAACCGCAAGAGCATTGTGAACTTCGACTGGCTCTCTCCTTTCTCCGTGGGCGAAATCCTGAAGGGCAAGAAGATTCTGGAGAATCTCCGCGAGGTAACGGGCGACAACGTATCGCAGTATCTCTATCACGAGTACATCATCCCAGCCACATCACTCCACAAGGGCATCAAGTACTACGACATCGCCCTGAGAATCTATATGGGTGCCGTGCTGAAGCGAGTGCTGAAACGGGATCCTGCCATCACCCCTCCATCTACCCAGACAGGCGTGGGCGACTGGGATGACCTCTCAGGACTCCTCCTGCCGGTAAGCGAGGAAGAGCGCATCGTGAAGGATATGAGAGAAGGCAACATCGAGACCATTCAGCAGCTGCTGGAACGCTTCGAGGAAATCAACAACAACTATCGTGAATATCAGTGGGCATGGACCTACAGCGTGATCTGCGATTACTACGGAATCTCTGAGATTACGCTGGAAGATGCCAACCACATCCACGAGGACTACATCAAGGCACGCCGCTCCTGGATTGCTGAAATCAAGAAGGATGCAGAGAAGGAGTATGCGATGGGAGATGTGGAGGAAGAGGTATTCAGAAACTTCGTGAACAACCTCGACAAGGAGGTGGAATACGAGAACTAAGACTCGTCAGCCCCTTCTTCAATGAAAGAATATCCATCAAAGATAGAATATACATCAAGAAATATACATAAACATTATAAATAACTTATAAATATACAAAAAACGTAGTTATGGCAAACATTCCTGATTTCAAGTACGCTCCAATGTTTCAGCTTGGAGAGGACAAGACAGAGTATCGCCTTATCTCTAAGGAAGGCGTAAGTACAGCAGAGTTCGAGGGTAAGACTATCCTCAAGGTTTCCAAGGAAGCTTTGACTTTGCTGGCACAGCAGGGTTTCCACGACGTAGAGTTCAAGCTCCGTCGTGAGCACAACCTCCAGGTGGCTAAGATTCTCAGCGACCCAGAGGCTTCAGAGAACGACAAGTATGTAGCTCTCCAGTTCCTCCGCAATGCAGAGACAGCCGTGAAGGGCATCCTCCCATTCTGCCAGGATACAGGTACTGCTATCATCCACGGCGAGAAGGGTCAGCGTGTATGGACCGACTTCGAGGACGAAGAGGCTTTGAGCCTGGGTGTTTACAACACCTTTACACAGGACAACCTCCGTTATTCTCAGAACGCTCCTCTCAACATGTATGATGAGGTGAACACCCGTTGCAACCTGCCTGCCCAGATCGATATCGAGGCTACAGAGGGCGACGAGTACCGCTTCGTAATGGTAGCTAAGGGTGGTGGCTCTGCCAACAAGACTTACTTCTACCCTATGACCAAGGCTACTATCCAGAATGAGGGTACACTGCTCCCATTCCTCGTAGAGAAGATGAAGAGCCTGGGTACAGCTGCATGTCCTCCTTACCACATCGCATTCGTTATCGGCGGTACTTCTGCTGAGAAGAACCTCCTCACCGTGAAGTTGGCTTCTATCAAGTACTACGATGAGTTGCCTACAACAGGTGATGAGACTGGCCGTGCCTTCCGTGACATCGATCTGGAGAACAAGCTTCTCGCAGAGGCTCACAAGATTGGCTTGGGTGCACAGTTCGGCGGTAAGTATCTGGCTCACGATATCCGTGTCATCCGTCTGCCTCGCCACGGTGCAAGCTGCCCTATCGGTATGGGTGTAAGCTGCTCTGCCGACCGTAACATCAAGGCTAAGATCAACAAGGACGGTATCTGGTTGGAGAAGATGGATGAGAACCCAACAGAGTTGATTCCTGAGG
>ENA-OQNN01002022-OQNN01002022.1-human-gut-metagenome-genome-assembly--contig:-NODE-2022-length-11423-cov-3.496990_pt1 | contig 11423 bp, 10 predicted proteins | sample MGYA00242624_ERZ504870 | MGnify/ENA primary metagenome ERZ504870 (study PRJEB26092, sample SAMD00036379) | human gut metagenome | host: Homo sapiens | study: EMG produced TPA metagenomics assembly of... | reverse complement strand
AAAAATGTCAGGTTCTATTTTCTCGGATGAAGGAACCTTTGCCTGGAGAAACGCAAAAGTGACTCCTGCGGCTTATGAGAAATTGAAAGGCACGAAGCTTTCCTTTGATCTGTCGGATGGTGTTGTAAAGGCAACAAAGGCAGATTTTACTGATCTGTGCATGACGATCCTGTTGATGGCAGCAGTTTATTTCCTGATCCTTGATGAGAAAAAGAATAAATTGTATCCATTATTGAGATCTGCCAGCCGTGGCAGGGCAGAGGTCATCGGTGCAAAACTGGGAGTGATGGCAGGGATCACGGGATTTTTGGCTCTGCTGCTATATGGAAGCAATTATCTTTTTATTTTCTATCAGTATGGTTTTGGAAATCTCACACGTCCCCTTCAGTCAGTGACAGCGTTTTATGAAAGCCCGTTCAGACTGACAGCAGGGCAATATCTGTGGATGTATCTGCTTTTGAAACTGGTGGTGTGCTATGCGGCTGCATTGCTGATGATATGGATCGCACAAAAGGCAGGGACACCGGCAGGAGCGATTCTTGCGATCAGCACAGGAGCAGTTGCAGAATATCTGCTGACCGTGCTGCTTCCGTCAGTCTCTTATGCGGACGGACTGAAGTATATCAATCTTGTGGAGTATATCAAAATATATCCACTTTTTACGAAGTATCATAATCTTGATTTTTTTGAATATCCGGTCAATGCAATGAGGATTTTTCCGATCGTGGTGCCGTGTCTGCTGCTTCTTTTTATCGTGCTGAATCTGACCACATTTTGCAGCCACAGATATGGTACAAAATCCGGCAGACAGGGAGGTGCAGAGAAACTATGGAGAAAACTCCGGAAGACTGCCTGGGGTAAAAAAAGAAGAAAGCGGAAGAAAAAAGGCTTTATTTCGGACAGCCTGGTATGGCATGAGAATTTCAAAAGTCTTCTGACGAACCGGACAGTATGGGTGTGCGTGGCAGTATTGTATGGAGCAATTCTTCTTGGAAGAGGTCTGATGATATGGAACAGTGTGGAAGAAGAATACTATAAATATTATATGACCAAAGAGCAGGGAGAACTGACGCAGGAGAAACTGGAAACTTTTAAGAGAGAAAAGAAACGTTATGATGACGTTTATTCCATGACCCCGGAGGAGAGCGGTCTGAGCAGTGAGGAGATCAGCAGCCGGCAGGAGGAAATACAGTATCAGTACAGTGGATTCATGCGAGCATATGAACAGGTTCAGTATGTGGTGGAAAATAACCGGGCAGCAGGAACGGACGAACAGCAGCTGATCTATGAAGGGGGATATGAGCAGTTGTTTGGAGAGATTTCCATGAAAGGAAGGCTGATCGGAGAGTTACTCTGTGTTCTTGTGGCGGTATACAGTGCGGCAGGACTTCTTGGGATGGAATATGACCTGAAGGTGATGAATCTTCTGCAGAGTACGAAAAAAGGAAGGGGAACACTTCTGCGGGTGAAACTTGGAGTGGCAGCGGGAGTCACTACGGTTATGTTCATTCTTGTAAAGATACCGGTAGTGATGCGGATCGTTCAGAATTATCCACTGACAGGATGGACGGCAAAAGTCCGTTCCATGCGATTTACGGGGACATCGGTTTTTAACTGTCCGGTGTGGGCGTATGTGTTACTTTTGCTTTTGCTGCAGCTGGGGACTTTGTATGTGGTGATCCTGTGCGTGACAGCATTGTCGGCAGTCTTAAAAGATACGATGCTGACACTGATCCTGTCGGTTCTGTTATTTGGCGGTACGCTGGTCATGGAATGGGGTGGACTTGGAATGATTCATTCCTGGAGCATCAATACATTACTGGACGGACACCGTCTGCTACAGTCAGGAGGAATGCAGTTTGCACTGACGGTACTGGTCTTTTGGGGCGTCCTTCCACTGGCGGCAGGAACCGTTCTGCACAGAGTCTATAAGAAGAGGGGGCAGGCAATATGGAATTAAAGATACAGGATCTGTGTAAAAGTTATGGAAAGAAAAAAGCATTGTGGAACTTTACAACAGAATTTGAGAATGGGATCTACGGGATTCTTGGTCCCAATGGAGCCGGAAAAAGTACACTGATGAATCTTCTGACGGATAATCTCCTGAGGGATTCCGGGAGTGTCCTGTATGAGGGAGAGGAAATATTGAACCTTGGGGCATCTTATCGGGAAATTATGGGATATATGCCGCAGCAGCAACAGCTTTATGATACCTTTACGGTAACGCATTTTATTTCTTATATGGGTACGCTGAAAGGGATGAAGAGCAGAACCATCCAGAGAAGAATGGAGGAGCTGCTCCCACTTCTGAATCTGCAAAAGGTAAGAAAGAAGAAACTAAAAGAACTTTCAGGCGGAATGAAGCAGAGGGTGCTGTTGCTGCAGGCATTGCTGAATGATCCGAAATTCCTGATCCTGGATGAACCGACTGCAGGACTTGACCCGAAAGAGCGGATCAGGATCAGAAACCTGATCTCAGATCTGAGTGAAGACAGGGTTGTTCTGATCGCAACCCATGTAGTATCGGATATTGAATTTATTTCTAAAGAAATTTTATTAATGAAAAACGGGAGGCTGGTAGATCAGGACAGCCCGGAAAATCTGCAAAAGAGGATTTACGGTCATGTTTATGAACTGTGCATCAGCCAGAATGAACTGGCAAAGGTGAAGAAAGAATATGAGATCAGTAATCTGTTCCGCAGAGACGGTGAAATCATCGTGCGGGTGATCGTGGACAAGTGTCCCGTTAAATATGATGCAGTGAAAGTCAGCCCGACGCTGGAGGATGTATATCTGTATGAATTTGAGGGAGTAAAGAGGCGGTAACATTTTCCCGCAAAGGGTCAAAGAAGTGTTGACAATAGAACGTTTCACTGCTAAGATTAACAGTAGTTGAAAATACTGGATTGTTACTTATCAGAAGGCAAAACCAGATTTCGGAAAATAAAGGTTGCTTTATGGACTGAAAGTCTGGTTTTCTTTATCTGACAGTGCAGAACGATATCTGCCGGATAAGAAGGATTGGATATAAGAAGTCAGGTCCGGTATTTGCAAAGAATCTAATATGATGAGGCAAGTCAGAGCTGAGGAGGAAAAAAGATGAAGATTTATGAGACAAAAGACTATCAGGAGATGAGCAGACAGGCTGCTAATATTCTTTCAGCACAGGTTATTTTAAAGCCGGATTGTGTACTGGGTCTGGCAACAGGTTCTACACCGATCGGAACATACGATCAGTTAGTAGACTGGTATAATAAAGGAGATGTTGATTTCTCTCAGGTAAGAACAGTAAATCTTGACGAGTACAGAGGACTGACCCGTGACAATGACCAGAGCTATTATTATTTCATGCATAAGCATTTATTTGACCGTGTAAATATTAAGTTAGAGAATACAAATGTACCGGACGGAACTCAGGAAGATGCAGAGAAAGAGTGTGCAAGATATGAAGCACTGATCGAGTCCATGGGTGGAGTTGATATCCAGCTTCTCGGACTTGGACATAATGGACATATCGGTTTCAATGAGCCTGCAGCAGACTTTGCTGTAACAACTCACTGCGTAGATCTGACAGAAAGCACGATCGAGGCAAATAAACGTTTCTTTGAATCCGCAGATGATGTACCGAGACAGGCATATACAATGGGAATTGGAACGATCATGAAAGCAAAGAAGATCCTTCTGGTTGTTAATGGAGAAGGAAAGGCAGATATCGTTGCAAAGGCATTTTTCGGCCCGGTAACACCGGAAGTTCCGGCTTCTATCCTTCAGCTCCACAGAGATGTGACGATCGTTGCTGATAAGGCTGCACTGTCAAAGATACCTAGATAATTTTCAATATAGTTCAGTGCAGATTGTAAAAATCTGACAACTAAATGAGAATGTTTATTAAAAAAATATAAATAGTATAAAAATAAAATAAAATAATCGGTTGACTTTCCTGGTGATTTTTGATAGACTGAAGTTACGAAATAAGTCAACGGATTGTTACTGTAAGGCAGGCAAAACCAGATTCAATGAGCATACGGTGATGATGTATGTTCAGTTGGTCTGGTTTTTATTTTCACAGGAAGTTTTCTGGTGAAAGAGTTGCATTTAGCAGAAGGAACAGTAAGACATGAAAAGCGTGTCGGAGTTGGTACGTTATTTTGGAAGGTCGGTTGTATGACGATAGAAAAAGTGATCAATAATAATATTGTTTCAGCTTTTGATGAGATAGGAAGAGAAGTCGTAGTCATGGGATGCGGGATCGGTTTTGGAAGCAGACCGGGAGCAAAGATCCCTGAAGATAAGATAGAAAAGATTTTCAGGATCGAAAGCGGAAGCGTGGCAGATCAGTTTAAAGAGCTGCTTGCCGGAGTCCCGTTGGAGCATGCAAAGATCTCGAGTGATATTATTTCTTATGCAAAAGGTGCATTGAAGCTGAAGCTGAATCAGAGCATTTATGTGACGCTTACGGATCATATTAATTTTGCGATTGCGAGATATGCAAAGGGGATCAACCTTGAAAATGCACTGTTGTGGGAGATCAAGAGGTTTTATCCTCAGGAGTATGAACTCGGAAAATATGCGATTACCCAGATCAAAGAGCGTCTGAAGGTAGAATTGCCGGAGGATGAGGCAGGGTTTATTGCACTTCATTTTGTGAATGCAGAGTATGGAACCAATATCCGGGATGCGTTACGTTTCCCGAATCAGATGAAAGAAATTCTGGAGATCGTGACGAGGGAGCTTGGTATCAAGCTGGATGAAGGGACGCTTCATTATGAGCGGTTTATTACTCATATGAAATTTCTGCTTCAGAGAGTTTACAGGAAAGAGCTTCTGCCGGACGAAGAAAGTGATCTGGCGGACATGATCAGCAAAAAGTATCCGAAAGAATTTGCCTGCAGTAAGAAAGTAGCGGATTATATAGAAAAGACCGCAGAGTGCAGGTTATCCGGTGAAGAAGTGATGTATCTTGCAATCCACATACGAAGGATTACGATGGCAGAAGAATAAAAATGCAATCAATATAAAAATAGAAGATAAAAAGCAGGAGGAAATGTAAATGTTTGGTGGACTTTTTAAGAAAAAGGATAATAAAATGATTCTCGGAGCTCCGGTAAAGGGAAAGGCAGTACCTCTTTCAGAGGTCAATGATCCGACTTTTGCAGAGGAGATGCTTGGAAAAGGAATGGCAGTCATTCCGGCAGAAGGAAAGATTTATGCTCCGGCAGATGGCGAGATCGGTATGGTATTTGATACACTCCATGCAGTCAGCCTTGTATCTGAAGAAGGGACAGAGATTCTGATCCATGTAGGTCTTGATACAGTCAAGATGAACGGAGAGGGATTTACAGGTCACGTAAAAGCAGGAGACAAGGTTAAGAAGGGAGATCTTCTCTTAGAGGTTGATCTTGATAAGGTAAAGGCTGCAGGATATGATACGATTACTCCGATGCTTGTCTGCAATACAATGGATTATGCATCAGTAGAGGGCGTGACCGGTAAAGAGGTAGAAGCCGGAGATGACGCAGTCATTATCGAAAAATAGGCGTGGCTGTTGCCTGAAAGCAGCGTACAACTTAGATTTTGACCGGAATCATGACCGGTTAAAATAGATAAAAGGGATTCAGCAATGAGAGATTTTAAGAAGGAGGAAAATTATGAAATTTTTACAGAAATTAGGTAAAGCTCTTATGCTGCCTGTTGCTTGTCTTCCTATCTGTGGTATCCTTATGGGTATCGGATATGCACTCTGCCCGGAAACAATGCAGGGTGGTGACATCACAGGTGTTGTTCAGCAGATTGGGTTCTTTCTTGTTAAAGCAGGTGGTGCCCTGATTGACCATATGGCAATTCTTTTTGCAATTGGTGTTGGTGTTGGTATGGCAGATGATAATGATGGTACAGCTGGTGTTGCAGCTCTTGCTTCCTGGCTGATGATCACAAACCTTCTGTCTACAGGAACAGTTTCAGTTATTAAGACACTGGAAGAGGGAACTACAAACTTTATCGCATTCAGCAAGATCGAGAACCCGTTCATCGGTATCCTTGCAGGTATCATCGGAGCTCTTTGCTATAACAGATTTAAGAGTGCGAAACTTCCTGACTGGCTGTCATTCTTCAGTGGAAAGCGTTGCGTAGCAATCATAGCCGGACTGGTTTCCATTATTGCATCTGCAATTCTTCTCTTTGTATGGCCTGTACTTTTCGGAGCACTGGTTGCACTTGGAAAAGGTATCGAAGGACTTGGAGCAGTTGGAGCTGGTATCTATGCATTCTTTAACAGACTGCTGATCCCATTCGGTCTGCATCACGCACTGAACAACGTATTCTGGTTCGATACAATCGGACTTGGAGACCTGTCTCACTTCTGGGCTGGAGAGACATCTGCTGATGTATCATGGAGCCTTGGAATGTACATGTCAGGATTCTTCCCATGTATGATGTTCGGTATCCCGGGAGCAGCTCTTGCAATGGTACATACAGCTAAGAGCAACAAGAAGAAAGCAGCAATCGGTCTTGTATCTTCAGCAGCAATCGCAGCATTTGTCTGCGGTGTTACAGAGCCATTCGAGTTCGGTTTCATGTTCCTTGCACCGGTACTGTACCTTGTATATGCATTACTCTATGGTATCTTTACAGTAGTTACAGTTCTGCTTGGATTCCGTGCCGGATTCAGTTTCTCAGCTGGTCTGACTGACCTGGTCTTCTCTGCTTCCCTTCCGGCAGCAGCTAAGACATGGCTGATCATTCCGCTTGGTATTGCAGCATTCGTAGTATTCTATGTAGTATTCCGTTTCGCAATCGTGAAATTCGACCTGAAGACACCTGGTCGTGAGGATGATGATGACAACGAAGCTGAGAAGTCAGCAGTTCTTTCTAACGATGACTTCACAGAAGTAGCTAAGATCATTCTTGAAGGTGTTGGCGGAAAAGAGAACGTTAAGTCTATCGATAACTGCATTACAAGACTTCGTCTTGAAATCAACGATTATACTAAGGTTGATGAGAAGAAGATTAAATCTGCCGGAGTAGCAGGTGTTATCCGTCCTTCCAAAACTGCAGTTCAGGTAATCGTTGGAATGAAAGTACAGTTCGTAGCTGATGAGTTCAAGAAACTCTGCAAATAAGAACGTATAAAATTGAATAAGTAATCCCTTTTAATGACCGGGGGCATGGCTGAAGGATTTGGCTGTGCACCCGGCTTTTCTATATAATTGGAAGAAAAAGAAAAGACCGGGGTGGAAAAAGGAAGGGAAATTGATGTAAAATGTGGATAAAGCAGTGAAAATGTAAAAGCAGAAAGAGGGAAATGTGATGAAATATACTTTGGAAATCTGTACTGACAGTGTAGCATCAGCGGTAGCAGCACAAAAAGGCGGGGCGAAGCGGATTGAGCTTTGTTCCGGTCTGGTGATCGGAGGGCTGTCACCGGATCCTGCATTATTTAAAGTTGTACGGGCAAATACAGACCTGGAGATCAGGACTCTTCTGCGTCCGAGATTCGGTGATTTCTGTTATGATGAATATGAGTTTGAAATGTTGAAAGAAGAGGTTCAGATGTACCGGGAATTCGGAGCAGACGGAGTTGTGATTGGAATTTTAAGACCGGATGGGACAATGAATGTAGAGCAGATGGAAGAGCTGGTCAGGATTTCAGGAGATATGAAAGTGACGATGCACCGGGCCTTTGATGTATGTAAAGATCCATATGAAACGCTGGAACAATGTGTCAGCCTTGGAATCGATACGATCCTGACCAGCGGACAGAAAGATTCTGCATGGAATGGAAGAGAAATGTTGAAAGAGCTGAAAGAAAGAGCGAAAGGCAGGATCGAAATCCTTGCAGGAGCAGGAATCAATCCGGGGGTGATCAGCAAGCTGAGTGAATATGCCGGACTGAAGACATTTCATATGTCAGGAAAGATTGTGAAAGAAAGCAGAATGGAGTTTAGAAGGCAAGGTGTTCCAATGGGGATGCCTGGTATGAGTGAATTTGAAATCTGGCAGACAGACGAAGAAGCAGTCCGGGAGGCTGTGAAAGTCTTAAAGAATATTTCCGGTCTTGACAAAAGGGATGAGATAGTCTAATATCTGAAAGGAATGGACATGGGAATGTCCGAATATAATCAGATAATAAAAGAAGGCTGTGAAGAGAAGAAGTAACGGACAGAGGGATATACAGAAAGTTGCCGGCTGATGAGAGGCACATGGAAGACTGTCAGCGAATACATCTTGGAGCTTCGCATTGAAATCGACTGTATTTTGAGGAAAAGATAAATGCAGACAGGAGAGTAGGCTGCGACGGAGTTTGCACGTTATAGCACAAAAGAGGCTGACAGAGAAAGGTCAGCGAATTAAGGTGGTACCACGAGAGATTCGTCCTTATTGCGAGATGCAGTAAGGGCGTTTTTTATAGTCTTTAAGAGGAGAAAAGATCATGGGAATTTATGAAGAACTTCAGGCAAGAGGCCTGATCGCACAGGTAACAGATGAGGAGCGTATCCGGGATTTGGTGAACAACGGAAAGGCGACATTTTATATCGGATTTGATCCGACAGCGGATAGTCTTCATGTAGGACACTTTATGGCATTATGTCTGATGAAGCGTCTTCAGGAGGCTGGAAATAAACCGATTGCACTGATCGGTGGAGGTACAGGTTATATCGGAGATCCTTCAGGAAGATCTGATATGAGAAGTATGATGACACCGGAGCAGATCCAGCATAACTGTGACTGCTTTAAGAAACAGATGAGCCGCTTTATTGATTTTTCAGAGGGAAAAGCACTGATGGTGAATAATGCAGACTGGCTGCTTGATCTGAACTATATTGAAGTGCTTCGGGAGATCGGACCGCATTTCTCAGTCAACAGAATGCTGACCGCAGAGTGTTATAAACAGAGAATGGAAAAAGGACTCAGTTTCCTTGAGTTTAACTACATGATCATGCAGGCATATGATTTCTACGAACTGTTCCAGAACTATGGCTGTAATCTGGAGTTTGGCGGAGATGACCAGTGGAGCAATATGCTGGCAGGTACAGAGCTGATCCGTCGTAAGCTTGGAAAAGATGCAAGTGCAATGACGATCACGCTGCTTCTGAACTCTGAAGGAAAGAAAATGGGAAAGACTCAGTCAGGGGCGGTGTGGCTTGATCCTGAGAAGACTTCTCCGTTTGATTTCTATCAGTACTGGAGAAATGTCGGAGATGCAGATGTACTGAAATGTATCCGTATGCTGACATTCCTTCCACTGGAAGAGATTGATAAGATGGATGCATGGGAAGGTGCACAGCTTAATACGGCAAAGGAGATCCTTGCATATGAACTGACAAAGCTGGTTCACGGTGAAGAAGAAGCGAAGAAAGCACAGGAAAGTGCAAGAGCATTGTTCAGTCAGGGAAATGCTGATAATATGCCGACAACGGAACTGGAAGAGGGAGATTTCCAGGATGGAAAGATTGATATCCTTGCGGTTCTTGTGAAAGGCGGACAGGCATCATCCAGATCCGAGGCCAGACGTGCTGTAACTCAGGGGGGTGTATCTGTGGAGGGAGAGAAGATCACAGATATTGCGACAGCGTATGTTCCGGCTGATTTTGAAGGCGAAGGCAAGATCGTCAAAAAAGGAAAGAAAAATTTCCGCAGAGTGATTATGAAATAATAGAACAAATATAGTATAGAAAGAACAGCGTTACTGGTCACAGCAGATTATGGACAGTAACGCTGTCTTGCAAGGAGGAAATAAAATGGCACTGAAAGAAGTAAAGATTGAAGACCTTACATTTAATCCGTTTACAAAGATTGGAAAAGAATGGATGCTGATCACGGCGGGAAATGAAGAAAAGCATAATACGATGACTGCAAGCTGGGGTGGCGTAGGTATTATGTGGGGAATGAATGTAGCTACTGCATATATCCGTCCTCAGAGATACACGAAAGAATTTGTGGATGCAGAGGATATGTATACACTTTCCTTCTTTAAAGAAGAGTACAGAAAAGCATTGAACCTGTGTGGTACAAAATCGGGACGTGACTGTGATAAAGATAAAGAGGCAGGACTGACACCGTATTATGTGGAAGGAACGACAACCTATGAGGAGGCGGATCTGGTATTTGTATGCAGGAAATTGTATGCACAGCCAATGAAGCCGGAATTTTTCACGGTAGATGGACCGGATGAAAAATGGTATCCTCAGAAAGATTATCATACTATGTATCTTGGAGAAATCGTAAAAGTTCTTGTAAGGGAGTAAGATCCGGTGATGAAAAAAGTTCTTTTACCGCTTGTCGGTGCAGGAATATTTCTGTTAGATGAAAGTCTGAAAAATTATGCAGAAGAGAATTTGCAGCCGAGAACAGAGAAAAAGCTGACCGGCAGGATCGTGCTTCGGAGAGTACATAACCAAGGGGTAGGATTTGAACTTTTATCAGAATGTCCGGAAGAAGTAAAAAAACTTTCCCTTGCAGTGACAACTGTGGTAACAGGAGCAGGAGCTGTTGTCGGTGCAGGAAAAGGAAGAATACTGGAAAAGCTTGGGCTGACTCTGACCGCTGCAGGTGCGTGGAGTAATACATGGGACAGATTCCGAAGAGGCTATGTGGTAGATTATATAGGAATCAGACAGAAAAATAAAAAATTCGACCGACTGACATACAATGTAGGAGATTTCTGTATCGTAGCAGGAAGTATTTTATGGGTTGCGGGAAATACAGTGAAATCAGGAAAAAGCCGAAAAAATAAGCAGAAAGATTTAAAAATCAAATAGAAACGAAATAAATATGGAAAATCCGGGGACTGCGATCAGTTCCCCGGACAGGTGATTTTTAATACTTGTTCGATCATAATATGCAGCAGTCGGCTCTGTTCTGTGTCGGCCGCTTTATAATACACTTCTTTTCCCTCACGCCGGCTGACGATCAGTCCGGCATTTTTAAGCTGACGCAAATGATGAGAGACAGCAGGACTGCTCATATCCATCATAGCGGAAATGTTAATGACACATTCTTCGCAATGGCAGAGCATCCAGAAAATACGGATACGGGTCGGATCTCCGAGAATTTTAAAAGATTCTGCAACGGTCTGAAAATTATCTGTCTGAGAGATTACATGAAGAATATGTTCGGTATTCATAGATTCACCGTGGTTGTGGGGAAGAATATGTTCTGGCATAAAAAGCCTCCTGTTCTTAATAAAAATTTCTCAAGATGTAAAAAGCTGTTAGTTCTATTTTATCATAAGATGTCAAGAGGGGAGAAATTGATTCGGTAGCAGGAAGGTTTTTTGACAGAAGAGCGTCCATATCCACACTTGTTGTTGCATCGCAGTGCAGGACCCGCTTTACCTCAGCCCGTTGACAACTTGTAACAGGAACGTGGAAACACTCGTGCAGAGGCACTCCTGTTTACGTTCCTTAACAAGTTGGGCAAAGTGT
>ENA-OQNN01002018-OQNN01002018.1-human-gut-metagenome-genome-assembly--contig:-NODE-2018-length-11442-cov-3.239417_pt1 | contig 11442 bp, 9 predicted proteins | sample MGYA00242624_ERZ504870 | MGnify/ENA primary metagenome ERZ504870 (study PRJEB26092, sample SAMD00036379) | human gut metagenome | host: Homo sapiens | study: EMG produced TPA metagenomics assembly of... | reverse complement strand
GCCTTAGCGGCCTTAGCAATATCCTTTGTTTCAAACCATATTTCATAGACTCCGTCAGCAAGACAGCCTGCTTCAAGAATCTTCGCATTTTCTCTGTACGCCATAATAATCTCCATTATTAAACTGTGTGTAAATATATATAATTACTTGCCAAGTGCTCCGTTGATATCAGCAATCATATCAAGAGCAGCCTGTCTTGAAGCTTCTCCGAAATTCTTCTCACCAAACTTCGCATACTGTTCCTTAGTATATGCTGCTATAATTCCTCTTGAGCTGTTTACGATGGCTCCAAGTCCGTCAGGATTGAAGAAATCAACAAGATCCTTGCCCTGTCCACCCTGTGCGCCATATCCCGGAACAAGGATATATGCCTTAGGCATAACCTTTCTTAACACTCTTCCCATCTCTGGATAAGTAGCTCCGACAACAGCACCGACATTGCTGTAATCTCCATCCATGCTTGAAGCTCCCCATTCATTAACCTTCTCACCAACTAACTCGTATAATGGTCTTCCGTTAATAAGCTGATCCTGGAATTCTCCGCTTGAAGGATTAGATGTCTTAACAAGTATAAATATACCTCTGTCCTGCTCATTACAAACCTTGATAAATGGATTGATTCCATCAGAGCCAAGATATGGATTAACAGTCGCAAAATCTTCATCAAAAGGTGTAATTGCCTTAGAGCCAACATTTACCTTTCCGAGATGTGCTACCGCATAAGCCTCAGAAGTTGAACCAATATCACCTCTCTTAACATCACCGATAACAATCATGCCTTTCTCGTGGCAGTAATCAACTGTTTTCTTGAATGCCTTAAGTCCTTCAATACCAAACTGCTCATACATTGCAATCTGTGGTTTAACTGCTGGAACAATGTCATATATATTATCTATAATGCCTTTGTTATACTGCCATATAGCCTCTGCTGCTCCCTCAAGTGTCTCACCATACTGCTCAAATGCAGCATCTGCAAGATGCTTTGGAATATACTTCATCATCGGATCAAGTCCTACAACTATTGGTGCATTAGTCTCTACAATCTTATCAACAAGCTTCTTAATCATTAATCTACTTTAGCCTCCTTAATTCATACGCAAAATCACTTTATTCTACAACTTTGGAACTTCTCTTTCAATAAGAATTTCTGTTCCATTATGGTCTGAATACACAACTCTTCCGTTAACAAGCGTATATAAACCCTTTCCAAACACATGCTTTCCTTCAAATGGAGTATTCTTTCCCTTTGAAGCAAATCTGCCGCTGTCAATATCATACTCTTCTGTAGGATTAACAACTGTTATATCAGCAACTTTTCCCGGTGCAAGAACTCCTCTGTCAATTCCAAGTATCTTAGCCGGATTATAACTCATTTTCTCAACCATCTGTAACGGAGTAAGTACTCCTGTCCTTACAAGCTCAGTAATAGTAACCGGAACTGCTGTTTCAAGACCTACTACACCAAACGGTGCTTCATCAAAAGGTCTTTCCTTCTCAGTAGGATGATGTGGAGCATGGTCTGTTGCAATAACATCAATAACCCCTGATGCAAGAGCTTCTTTAAGAGCCTTTACATCATCTGCCTTTCTTAAAGGAGGGTTAATCTTAAAGTTAGCATCATCCCCATTCACCGCATCCTCTGTCAGTGTGAAATGATGTGGGGCAACCTCTGCTGTCACTGGAATCCCCTGCTCCTTGGCAATCTTTATAATAAATGCTGATTCCTTATTAGACACATGACTTATATGCAGCTTTGCACCTGTATTCTTTGCAAGAAGAATATCTCTTGCAACAATAACATCCTCAACGGCATCCATTATTCCGAAAAGACCAAGTTCCTTGGCTCTCTCTCCGGCATTCATAACACCTCTTGCAGCCAAGTTAGTATCTTCACAATGTGCAAATACCGGAATATCAACCTCTGCTGCCTGCCTCATAGCCTGCCTTGCAGTTCTTGCATTCATAATAGTTCCGCCATTGTCACTGACTGCAACAGCACCTGCATCCTTAAGAGCCTCAAAATCAGTAAGATATTCTCCCTCCTGACCCGCAGTCATGGCTGCTATTGTATACAGATTAATGTCAGTAACCTCTTCTGCCTTATCTGTTACATATTGCAGCATATCAACATTATCAATTACAGGTTTCGTATTAGGCATCATGCAGACTGTTGTATATCCGCCTCTTGCTGCTGCTCTTGAGCCTGTTCTGATTGTTTCCTTATGCTCAAGTCCCGGTTCCCTGAAATGTGCATTAAGGTCAACCAGTCCGGGCATAACCATACAGCCTGATGCATCAATCACTTCATCAGCCTGTGACTCATCAATATTCTCTTCCATTGCTGCAATAAATCCGTCATTAATAAGCACATCAATAACTTTGTCTGTTTTACTTGCAGGGTCAAGTACTCTGCCTTCTTTAATCAGTATGTTCATTCGCCCAATCTCCCCTCTAAGTTTTTCTCTTCAAAAATATTGGCTGGTACAGGCTTTCCAAAATAATATCCCTGTATATAATCCACACCAAGACTTTTAAGCAGTTCAAACTGCTCCTTATGTTCAACACCTTCGACAACAATCTTAGTACCGATAGTCTTGGAAAGGTCGACTATAAGCTTAATAAATGCCTGTGCATAATCATCTTCAACAATATCATCAATAAATGTCTTATCAACCTTAATGATATCAAGAGGAAGTTGCTTTATATAGTTAAGTGAAGAATAACCTGTACCAAAATCATCAAGTGCAATCCTAGGTCCTAACTTCTTAAGTCCTGTAATAATATCCATAACTCTCTGCATATCATTAATTGCAAATGATTCTGTAATCTCAAGTACTATATTCTTAGGATTAACACCTGTTTTATCAAGAATTCTTTTAATATTTTCGACAACATCCTTCTGTAAAAGCTGCACTACTGACAGATTCACATTAATATAGAAATCTGGATGTCCATTATCATTCCATAGCTTACATCTTCTGCATGCTTCCTCAAGGACATAGTCACCAATTGAAGTAATAAGTCCAAGATATTCTGCCAGCGGTATGAACTCACCCGGCCCCATAAATCCCAGTGCTTTGCTGTCCCATCTTACAAGCGCCTCACAGGAAGTACACATCTGTGTATTAACATCAACAACGGGCTGATAGAATACTACGAATTCATCAATTCCTGTAGAAACTGCCTGTCTCATGTTATTCTCGATATCAAGCCTCTTGGCTGTTGAATTCTCAACCTCACTGCTGTAATAAGTATAGCCGTTCTTTCCTGACCTCTTTGCCTCATACATCGCAACATCTGCCATTCTTGTTATTTCATGAACATCAACACTGTTATCCGGGAACACTGCAACTCCCATACTCATTGTACAGAAATATTCAGTTTCCATAAGATACCACGGCTTATTAAACACAGCAGTTATATTGCCAATAATATTATTTCTGTCTCCACATATTTCAGGTTCAACTATTATTACAAATTCATCTCCACCCATTCTGTAACAATGTCCACGCAAACCTGGAATTCCCGTAAGTCCTGCCGCAATCTGCTGAAGAAGTATATCCCCATACTGATGGCCAAGTCCATCATTAATATGCTTGAAATCATCAAGATCAATAAACAGTACCGCTCCTTTAAGTCCTGCCTTTTCCGTTCTTCTTATAACTTTTCTTAAATCGACTTCACATTTCATACGGTTATACAGACCTGTAAGAAAATCATTATGTGCCTGATATTCAATCTTCTGCTGATTCTTTTTCTTCTGGGTAATATCTACGGCGGTCACAACAATAACCTCACTTCCGTCAATCCACTCCAATTCAGAAAACCTCACCTCAAACCACAATCCTGACTCTGTATTATAGCGTTCCATGGATGCTCCGATGCTTCTATGTACATCTTCGCATGTAAACACATCCTCCAAACATTCCCTTATTGTATCCCGAACCTCCTGTACATTAGCTGCCATCTCATTCTCAAACAATATATTGCCAGAATACCTGCTGCACACAATAATTCCAGAGCCTATATTATCAAGAATCTTCTGTAAAACATCATAAGATGATATAAGTGAATTATTAATTACCTTGCTCTGTGCTATACCATGAAGTACCAGTGCCATGTCGCTTATGTATTCCTTAATCTTATTATCTGATACTGCCTGTACATCATTACTAAGAACTATAAGATACATTGCTTTTACATTATTAATTAAAATCGGTACTGTTATACTCAGTTTTACTCCAAGTCTGTCCAGAAGCCCTTTCTGTGCTGTATCCGCATTTCCTTCGTATGTAATCTTAATTGCATCTGAACATAATACAAACTCTGACCGTTTAACCGTACCTGATTCGTCTTTAAAACAATTTCCGGTTTCAGATATCACATGCATAGTGTCACTTTCCCTGTCTATCTGCATTACAACAGCATCACATACATCCATGCTGTCAGTAATACATTCAAGAACACTATCTGCTGCCTGAGTAAATGTAACATTATTTTCAAGCATACGTATAATTTCTGAAAGCCCTATATTTCTGTTATTATCACTACCCAAAATATTCCTCCAGCAATACACAAATCTAATAATATTATAGCCTATTACAATCTTTTTGGAAACTGATTTTTGCATGATTTTACAATCATTTCAATATACATTTTTAATTTAACAGATAATTAATTGTTTTATCTTTTTGAGGGTGTTATTATATCTCTATATCAATTTATTTATGAGGATTATTATGGATATTATTAAATTCAACACAACATTAAAAGCTTCTGGAAAGGATTATTTCAAGATTGTATTTTGGAACAGATTTATAAGAAACCCAATTGAACTTATTCTGTCATGGCTTCCTGCCGTAATTTCACTCGTACTTTTGTGCCTGCATTATTATTCCAGCTTTTTACTGATTCTTTATGCTGTATGCTGGTTTTACCCAATATATATTTTTGGATACCAGTTCAGGTCAAGTGTTAACTATCATTTAAAGCACAGAGATCCATCAGAAGAAGCCCCATGTACAATTACTCTTATGAATAATGCTATTATGGCAGATATTCCAGAGCATAATCTTGTATACACATATGAGTGGAATCAGTTCACTAATGTTTACAACAAATTCGGCTATTACATGTTATTTAACAAAGGACGTATGATTGTCATGTTAAGTCAGAAGGACATGTCAGATGATATCAAAGCTGCTGTTCCTGCGTATATCAAGTCACATGTTGACAGAAACATTTGCAAAATCAACTTCTAAAAACTATACACAAAAGGCGTTTCAAACAGTTAAAGTTGAAACGCCTTTTATCATACTCTTTTAAGTTATCTTGCAAGCCATCCGCCATCAACAGCCAGTGTAAATCCATTAACATAATCTGATGCAGCTGATGCAAGGAACACAACTGCTCCCTTCATATCATCAGGAGTTCCCCAGCGTCCTGCCGGAATTCTGTCTATAATAGCTTCGCTTCTGTCAGAATCACTCCTTAACTGTGCCGTATTATTAGTAGCCATATATCCTGGTGCAATAGCATTAACGTTAATGTTATGGCATGCCCACTCATTACACATAGCTTTTGTAAGTCCCATACCAGCACTCTTACTTGCTGTATAAGAAGGAACTCTTATGCCTCCCTGATATGAAAGCATGGAATTGATATTAATAATCTTGCCACCATGTCCCTGCTTAATATACTGCTTTGCAAATGCCTGGCTTAAGAAGAATACCATCTTCTGATTAACCTGAATAACACTATCCCATTCATCTTCTGTGAAATCAATAGCATCATTTCTCTTAATAAGTCCTGCATTATTAACAAGAATGTCGACCTTTCCAAAAGCTGCAAGAGCACCATTCACAATAACATCTATAGCTGACATATCTGAAAGGTCTGCTATAACCTCAGCAAATTCTCCTCCATCAGCTTCAATAAGCTTCTTAGTATCCTCGCAGGATCTTCTTGCAACACCTACAACCTTAGCACCTGCCTGTGCAAGTGCAACGGACATTCCCTGTCCAAGGCCTGTATTGGCGCCTGTAACTACTGCAACCTTTCCATCTAGTCTGAATGCATCAATTATAGACATATATTCTTCTCCTTCTAAATCCATTTAATTAAAACCTATTATATTATTAGCTATCTTGTATCCCTGCTTAGATATCCATCTTCCTGCAGATGTAGGGATATTAACAGACCAGCCCAAAAGACTGTGTCGTAACTTCTTGTAAAGCACTTCATCCTTATCCTTAGCATACTGCCAGAGTGCCTTCTTCTTCGCAAGATGTTCCTTTGTTCCAGATACAATTAAGAATATAGACGATACTTCCATCATAATTCTTAAATAGTTAATCATATATTTTCTACAGTTAATATTCTTAGGATTTTCTGAAATAAACGAATCAATCATTCTCTTATTAACAGAAAGCTGCTGGTCAATTCTTGAAATCATAACACTCTCATTAACAGACTGATCTTCTCGTCCAATAAAATATCTGTAGAAATTAGTATTTACGTAATACATGTTCTTAACATACGGAAGTGGCTCGAACACAAATATGTTATCAACATAAAATGTATGCTTAGGAAGCTCTAATCCACAATCCTTTAAAAGCTGTGTTCTATATACAACAGTATGCATAAGAATATACTGGTCAACCTTAAAATCGCCTATATTAATATCATCCCATGTAAACATCTGCTCTACAGGAAATACATTCTCGTAGTGGATAACTTTCTTTCTCTTGGCTCCGACCTTTTCATATACATAGTTTGCAATAACCATATCCGGCTCACTGCCCTCTTCAAAGCTTCTTAATGTAGCAAGCATTCTTTTGTAACTTTTGCCATCTACCCAGTCATCACTGTCAACAACCTTAAAGAACCTTCCTGTTGCATGCTTAAGACCTGTATTTACAGCCTCACCATGTCCACCATTCTCCTGATGTACAGCTTTGACAATATCCGGATATTCCTTCTCATATCTTTTGGCTATTTCATATGTATTATCCTTTGTTGAACCATCATCAACTATAATAACCTCAACTTCATCCCCTCCGGCAAGCACTGTATTAATACAGTGTTCCATATACTCTGCGGAGTTGTAACATGGTATTGCAAATGATAATAATTTACCCATCAAATTTCTCCTTTACATTCTGTCAGGGCATTCAATCGCAAGTAAATCAATACACTGCTCGAGAATGCTCTTCGTAAGGCTTATAAGTGCAATATAGCTTGCTTTCTTAACCTCGTCAGGTTCTGAAAGTATCTTATTATTATGATAAAAGCCGTTAAATGCGTTAGATACCTCATATATAAACTGACATATCTTATGTGGTGCATTATCCTTATATGCCCCATCAATTATATCTGCAAACTTAATAAGTGATAAAGAAAGATTCTTCTCACTTTCTTCTGTAGCAGCCATAATCTTAAGGTTATCTGTGCTTCCACCATTTTCTGTATATTTGTTAAGGATAGACTTAATTCTTACAATTGTGTAAAGAATATATGGTCCTGTATTACCCTCAAATGATGAAAATCTCTCAATATCAAACACATAGTCCTTTGATGCCTGATTAGAAAGATCTCCATACTTTAATGCAGCAAGTCCTACTATCTTAGCTGTATCTCTTGCTTCTGTCTCTTCAACAGTTCTGTTAGACATAATTTTCTCATATACAGCTTCATCAATATCAGCTATAAGATGCTCAAGTCTCATAACACCACCTGAACGCGTCTTGAATGGCTTACCATCTTTACCGTTCATAGTACCAAAGCCCACAAATCTCATATCTGCATCAGGCGCTACAATCCCAGCCTTCTTAGCCGTTCTGAATACCTGTGTAAAATGAAGTTCCTGCCTCTTATCAGCAAGATAAATATATGTATCAGGATGATATAACTTTTCTCTTTCAACAATAGTAGCAAGGTCAGATGTTGCATAAAGTGCCGCACCATCAGATTTTCTTACGATACATGGTGGAAGCTCCTTAGTATCACCTTCCTGCTGTATATCTACAACAGTTGCACCCTGGCTTTCATAAGCAATTCCGTCTGCAATCATCTTATTAACCATATCATCAATATATGGCTGTGCATCTGATTCACCTTTCCATAAATCAAAATGTACATTAAGATTATCATAATTCTTCTTAAGATCAGCCTTAGAAACATTCATAATATGATGCCATATTGCACGGCATGCCTTGTCACCGCTCTGTAACTTAAGTGTAGCTTCATGAGCTCTTTCTGCAAATGCAGCATCTTCCTTAGACTTTGCAGAAGCTGCCGGATAAATCTCTTCAAGCTCAGAGATTGTAAATGGCGCTTCCTCTGGATACTCACCAGTAAAACTGTCATCAAAATACGGAAGTTCTGGTTTTCTGTCTCTTAATTCTTCAATGATAAGTCCCATCTGCAAGCCCCAGTCTCCAAGATGAACATCCCCTATAGTTTTATTTCCGGCAAATGTATTGATTCTCTTAACACTTTCTCCGATAACTGCAGAACGTAAATGTCCGACATGAAGAGGCTTTGCAGCATTAGCTCCGCCATAATCTACAATAACAGTCTTTTCCTTATCAGCATTAACATATCCAAACTTCTCTGTTTCAGACATCTCATTAAGATATCCAGCCAGATAATCCTCACATAGATTAATATTGATAAATCCAGGCTTAACACTCTCTATCTTAGAAAACATCTTGTTATCTGCTAACTTTGCAACTACCTCATCAGCAATCATAAATGGTGCTTTCTTATATACTTTGGCTGCTGCCATAGCACCGTTACACTGAAATTCGCACAAGTCAGGTCTGTTAGAAACTGTAACTTTCGCATATGCCTCATCATATCCACATTCAGTGAATACATTTTTAATCTCATCAGTAATAAGTTCAATAATCGTCTTCATATTCTCCACCTTTTACAATATCTAATAAACCACCTTTACAAGAAACAGTCCATAACTCTCTGCCGGTAATGACATCTGTACGTTTTCCCCATCAAGACATCTCTTCACATCTTCCGGCTTCTTAATACCATTGCCTGCATCAAGCAGCATCCCAATCATAAATCTTGCCATATTATGAAGAAAATCATCAGCTTCAATCCTTATGTAAGCTCTTGTTCCTTCATACTGAATGTTTATCCTCTTAATAGTTCTCTCTGTGCTTTTGTTCTTCTTTGCTGTTGTAAATGCCTTAAAATCATGTTTTCCTTCAAAATATCCGGCAGCCTTTCTCATGGCATCAAAATCCGGAGTACTGAATGTATGATACGCATATTTTCTTCTGAATACATTAGCTACATTACCTGTATCCAGTCTGTACTCATATATCTTGGACTTTGCATTAAGCTGGCTGTGAAATCTTTCATCAACCTGTGAAACAGACATAACCGCAATATCTCTCGGCAGATATCTGTTAAGATAATTCTTAATATCAAGTGCCTTAACTTCCTTCTCAAGCTTGAAATTCGCTGTCTGGCAAAGTGCATGCACGCCCTTTTCTGTTCTTGATCCAACATACATGTCAACTGTCTCACCAGTCATTCTTGCTATTATCTCACACAGTCTGCTCTCTATAGTATTCGTGCTGGCATCCTTACCCAGTCTTTGCCAACCATCATATCTTCCACCATCGTACTCTATCTCTATACGGTAATTATACATTATTCGTCTTCCAAAACCTTTTCTATTGTATTAATAATTACAGCACTATCAAATGGCTTCTGAATAAAATCAGCAGCACCTCTCTTTAATGCCTCAACCATATTAGTCTTCTGACCAGCGGCAGTTACCATAATAACCTTTGCCCCTGGATCAATCTCAATAATCTCTCTTACTGCTTCTATACCATCCATAACAGGCATTGTAATATCCATTGTAACAACATCAGGCTTATACAACCTGAATTTTTCTACGCCTTCTACCCCATTAACTGCCTCTGATACAATCTCATGTCCTGCATCTTCAAGCATATTTCTTAAAAATTTTCTTGATGTCTTAGAATCATCTACTATCAAAATTTTTGCCATAACTATTCTCCTTATTAAGCTGAAAGCTGGATTTTATTATCAGCAGCCATTAAAATCTTAAATACATTATCTTCAATATTGAAAGTCACAACATAAAAACCAGTATCTGCCGTAACTTCTGTATCTTTATAAAAAACTGGCGGGTGAAGTGTTACTTCAATATCTGCTTCCCCAAGTTTAGTTGCATATGCCCCATTCATCACATTAATAAGTTCACATAATGCATCATAAGCATCTTCATCGAATTCTTCAATATCTTCCTGTGCAAATGTCGATGCTACTTTCAAAAGTTCCCTGTTATCACCAGCTACGCCAAGAAACACATCAATATCCCCATCCATAACCTGACAGCCAATAAACTGACCCTTATATTCTCTTTCGTAATCTATCTGGTTCAGTTCAATATTACAATTCATGAACATTCCAAGACTTTTCAATGTACACTGCATCTGCGTCTTGTAATAATCATTGTCCATATGCAGAAATGTTTCAACAAGTGTATCCGTATCTCCCTGCTTTATGACTTGTAACTCTCTGTCAGTGAACACGTTATCTGAGTGATTCTTTGCAATATATCTGCCGAGTATTCTGTCCTTCATAGTTTTTCTCCTTCTCGTTGATTTAGCGCCCCAAAATATACCCTGTTCATTCACATTAATATATAAATACTTAATCCATTATACATCATACCATTGTTCAATAGCAATAATTTCAGAAGAAATTACATTTTATCATGAAAAAACACCCGGACAAAACAATCTGTCCGGGTTAAATACTATTATTAATTACTTATCTTCCACTGAATAGTTAGGAGCTTCCTTTGTGATATGAATATCATGTGGATGACTCTCTCTTAAAGCTGCTGAAGACATCTTAATAAACTGAGCTGTTTCCTGAAGTACCGGGATTGTAGGTGCTCCACAATATCCCATACCTGAACGTAAACCACCCATAAGCTGGAATATAGTATCTTCAACAAGTCCCTTATAAGCAACTCGTCCTTCAACACCCTCAGGAACAAGCTTCTTGGCACCTGTCTGGAAATATCTGTCCTTGCTTCCATTCTCCATTGCAGCGATAGAACCCATTCCTCTGTATACCTTATACTTTCTTCCCTGGAATAACTCAAATGTTCCAGGAGCTTCGTCACATCCTGCAAGAAGGCTTCCTAACATGCAGACATTACCACCTGCTGCAATAGCCTTAACGATATCTCCTGAATACTTGATACCACCATCAGCAATTACAGGAACACCATACTTCTTAGCCTCTGCATAAGCATCCATAACGGCTGTAACCTGTGGTACACCAATACCTGCAACAACTCTTGTTGTACAGATAGAACCAGGTCCGATACCAACCTTAACAGCATCTACACCAGCCTCGCAGAGAGCCTTT
>ENA-OQNN01002014-OQNN01002014.1-human-gut-metagenome-genome-assembly--contig:-NODE-2014-length-11458-cov-2.677963_pt1 | contig 11458 bp, 8 predicted proteins | sample MGYA00242624_ERZ504870 | MGnify/ENA primary metagenome ERZ504870 (study PRJEB26092, sample SAMD00036379) | human gut metagenome | host: Homo sapiens | study: EMG produced TPA metagenomics assembly of... | reverse complement strand
TGCATGGCTCTGAATAGTTACCATAATACCATGATTTTCTGTCAAATTCAATATTCACACTTGAAAACCATTGCACCGGAGGGCTTTCGTAAAATACCCCGTTAACTGTAACTTAGATTTAAGTATTGGCTTATCCGTTAACTGTAATTTTATACGTTCCCTTTGAGAAATCAACTTCTACGCATGTACCATCTGCGAATGTACTCTGTTGGCAAAGACCTGTTTTGTCGAGAATGCGGTGGCTGACTAACTCACTATAGGCTACGTGTTCATGAAGTGATGCTACCTGCTCGCAGCGTTTCTTTTGCTCTTCTTCTGTGAAATCGCTGCCTGCTCCAAATGCACCGTCTGTTCCATTGTAAGCACCATTTCTGTCAAAATATGGTGCGCCTCCGTTAATAAGTGCATAGAGCATGTAATCTTCATTTTCATGTTTTTCCATCATCCACGGAATGATTACGCAGTCATGATATACAAGATTAAATAATGGCACTGGGATTCCCTGTTTTGGTTCTTCTGGACGGCGCATCATAAAATCATATGGCGCATAGTGGCAGAAAACAAGATTAGCGACTGACCAGTCTGCTACCTCCTCGGAACTTGACAGAATATTTTGTGACAGTAAATATGCAAAGCAGCGGCTTCTAAATTCCAGACATTCCTTTCTTGTCATTTTGTGATGCGGCTCAAAGCATTCATCTGGCTCGTTGCATGTAAATACATCAAGATAAGCGCAGTCAAGCTTTATATCATGAGCTGCCAATTCCAAGAAATTTCTCTTTACATAATAAGGTGCCTGTGTTGCACAAAGATATGTCTGATTGCCGCCCGCCCAGTTTGCATGAGAAGGAATGGAGCCATCTTCAAGATGAATGGCTGATGATTCATCATAAGTACTGGCACGGAAATAATAATCACGATACTGATCATGGGTTCCAAAAACATAACCGCAGTCATGAATTGTATCACAAAGCTCCTTCATGCCTTCCCAGCCGCCTGCTTCAATACATGCCGGAAGATAATCTGGATGCTCGTTGTCATAGCCTGGATCTCCCCAGCCATCTAAATGAAGATAAAGCTTCTTAATTCCAAGCTTTTCATAGCAATTACGAATCTGCTTAGTACGCACTGCAAAAGGTGTTAAATGATTGTTTTTCTCAGGCGCTTCTGGATCAAAAAATCGAGACTCTGGCTGAACAAGTGTCTTAATACCTGCATGAACAAACATGCTTCCTACTAATTTCTCGACATCTGCACGCGCTGCCTTTTCACGAAGAGTGTGAAATGTTCCCTGTTCCTTTGTATAATTTCTATAAAATTTACACATGGTATTATAATCACAGTCTTTTTCAAAATGATACAATAAGGTTCTGCGATAGCGCATTGAACCAAGTGATTTATAAAGTACCATACCCACACTTGTCTGTGCTTCGCCTGATTCATGAGCAGCACGGTAGCCTGCATCCTCTGGCTGCTCACATATTGCAATATAGCCGTTTCTATCTTTAATCTGGGAAAACCATGGCATATATGAGCCTTCCGTACACATACGGCCATCAAATGGCACTTTTCCCAGCGTTGTTTCCCAGCCATTTGGAATAAGTAAACCTTGTCCCCAGTTTAAGAGCGTATACCAATCTTCACTATCACACATAAAATCCATTGCACCCGGCCACACAACTTCATCCATGCCAGATGCCGGCTCTGTGATCGGAATCCACTCAAAATGAACATCACCTGTCGATAATTCAATCCAGATATATGTCTCAAAGCAAAGCTCTGGCACCTGCTCAAAATTTTCATAATGGCTCACAAGTCCGAAACCTATTCCTGTATCATATCTTTTATGTGAGACGTTTTTAGCCTCTGAAAAAAGCACATCTTTTCCATTATACTTAAAATAAGGCTGATAATTATGCTGCCAAGTCCATTTCGTGCCATCTGCGTAAATATCGCAGTGCAGCGTCTCCTCATGAAAATCAAGTTTTATTATGTTATCTTTTATTGTAATCATAAATTCTCCCCTATCTAATCTCAAACATAGTTTTTGTGACAACAAGGCAGATGCCGTTTTGCACCTGCCTTGCATTTTTTGAATTTAAAACAATTTAGATATTTCTTACATTCCCTTTGCTGCATCCACACATGCGTCCATTGCCTCGATCACAGCACTTCTAAGACCTTCCTTTTCTAATACACGGACTGCTTTAATTGTAGTTCCTGCCGGCGAGCATACCATATCCTTTAACTCACCCGGATGTTTTCCAGTTTCTAAAACCATCTTTGCGCTGCCCATAACTGCCTGTGCAGCAAATTTATAAGCCTGCGCACGCGGCATGCCCTGCTCTACTGCTGCGTCTGCCATAGCTTCAATAAACATAAATACATATGCCGGAGAACTTCCACTTACTGCAACAACTGTATCCATCAGCTTTTCGCTGATAACCTCTACCTTGCTAAAGCCGCTTAAAATTTCACATACATACTTAAATTCGGCCTCTGTCACAAATTCATTTGGTGTTGCGCCTGTCATGCCCTCACCAACAAGTGCAGGTGTATTTGGCATAGTACGTACAATCTTTACGTCCTTGCCAAACTTTTCTGACAGCCATGAAAGTGTCTTTCCCGGTGCAATTGTGATGATTAACTGATCTGCTCTGATGTGATCCTTTATCTGTGTAATCACAGACTCATAGTACTGTGGCTTTACAGCAAGTACAAGCACATCAACAGCGTCCACTACATCAACATTGTTATCTGAAACATGAATGCCATACATGTTCTTTACGCGCTCTCTGCTTGGCTCAAACACGTCAGAACCATACACATCCTCTGATTTGAAAATATTGTTTTTGATGATGCCGCCCATCATTGCGCCTGCCATGTTGCCGCATCCGATAAATCCTAACTTCATAGTGTTTTCCTCCTGAATTATGTGTTTTTGTATATAATAAATTTTAGTTGAAGCTTTGCTCAGTACAATTTATGATCTCATCCTGAAGTGCCTTGCTTAGTTTCAATTTTTGTGTTTCCGGATTACTTTTGAATATTTGTTACAAGACACATTTTTGCATCCCCTTTTCTTTTATTTTTCCCCGAAGCTAAATCTTAGACTCATCATAGCACCACGCCTTATAATTGTCAATGAGTCAAATCTTTGACCCATTTATACTTGCGAAAATGATGCAAAACCCACGGCAGCTTTCCTACTTCATCTATACATGTACACGCATATACAAGCACTACTGGCCAGTGGAAAAAATATGTTCCGGCAGCAGCGAGCGGAATCGCGAGACACCACATACACACGGCAAGACTATACATGTCAAACAGCGTATCGCCGCCGGCGCCGAAAATACCATTTATTGTGACATCATTGACTGCGCGCCCAATCATATAAAATGCAATAACGGCAAACATGCCCTTTAAATACTCCTGTGCCTGCGGTGTCAGCTTTACAAAGTGCAAAATAATTGGTGCAGATATGCACATTAAAAGAGAAGCAAAAATACCGCATGCAAAAGATATCTTTAACAGACGTATACCGTAGCGCTTTCCTTTCTCTAAGTTTCCTGCGCCAAGCTCATTGCCAATCATAATTCCTGCTGCGCTAGAAATACCTGCGCTAAAGCAGCATATGATATCTCTTACAACAGCTGCCACGGAATTGGCTGCCGCTGCATCAGTTCCAAGATGCCCCATAAATGATGAATAAGATGTGAATCCAATTCCCCAGAACAAACATGCTCCTAAAAGTGGAAGTCCGCACTTCCAGAAATCTTTTGAAAGCTGTTTATTTCTCCTTAATAAATCATGCATGGACGGATGGAGATAATCTGGCTTATATGAAATAAGTACAGAACAGCAAAGCTCAATAATTCGCGCAATAAGTGTCGCAAGAGCTGCTCCGCGCACACCCATCGGTGCAATGCCAAAGCCTCCAAAAATAAAAATGGCATTTAAAATAATATTAACACAGACTGTCATTGAACTTATGACTGCCGTTGTCTTTGCGTGCTCGCTTGTCTTCATTATAACAAGATAGCACTGAGAAATACCTGTAATCAAATATGAAAAACCTGCAATTTTTAAATAGCTGACACCATAATTGATCAATACCTCTTCATTTGTAAAAATAAGCATCAAATAGCGTCCGAAGAAAACACAGCCAACAAAGAATATGGCTGATACGAGTCCGCAAAGGCGAAGTGCCATGCAAAAGATCTCATCTAGTGTCTTTTTGTCTCCCTTTCCCCAATACTGCGCGCCTAAAATACCAAGACTGGCTGTCGCTGCTGCTAAAAACATGTTTTGGATAAACTGAATCTGTGTTGCAAGTGATACAGCCGACATATAATTTTGATCCATGCCTCCAAGCATAAATGCATCGGCCACTGCCACCATCGCTAACATGAGATTTTGAAGCACAATCGGAACCATCAGGCTCCAGAGCTTTTTATAAAATGCTTCATCTTTTTGTAGCTTGCCCATTTTTCATCCCTCTCTTTTGATTTTTTGTAACTATTCAGAGCCATGCAAAATTGCTTTCTGTGAATGCTTGCATTCAGACAGAATAGCAATTTTATATGGCGAGGTAACCCCATTCGCAAAATAGAAGCATCGAAGATGCGATTTTGCGAATGGGGTTCTGAATAGTTACGATTTTCTTCATAATTCACAAATCCGTGAACAGTATCATCTTATCATTTACGGGCAGCTCTGTACATGTACTTATTCGGCTTTTTTAGGAGAATCCTTGAGAAAAAAATATTTCACAGACGCAGTCAGTTCTCTTATTCTGAGTTAAAAAAAACAGCTACCCGATACCATTTTGATACCAGATAGCTGTTTTGCTTTATTATATTTTATCCCGCAGCTTTTTTATGCTGTCACGTTGCCTTATGTCTAAACTTTGCCCTCTTTGCTGCGCTCCCCCTGCTTGTATGCTCTTTTGACTCTGCGAAGGTTAAGTTAATATGAACCATAATGACCTGTCAGGTTTACTACTTCGCTGTTGTCGTTGATGGCGTAGACACTGTAAAAGCCCGTCTTATCGAGTGGGAAATTATAAGAAAAATTTCCCGTCGCATAAATACATCTGCGGATTCCATCTGGCTCAATGATACCTACGCGAAGAATTTTTCCAGTTGGCGTAATCGTTCCACTTACTGCAATATGATGTGAACTAGTTTCCCAAAAGTCCTTTGTGCTTTTAATATAATCAGTTGGAAGATTCCAGCTAAAATTAGCAGATGCAGCTAACTCAATATCACTTTGATCCTTCTCAGAGGTATACCCATTAATTGGAAGCACATCAATAAATTCAATGCCTGTATTTACATAATCTTCTGGATTGATATTACTGTTATCCTGAGGAACTGTATTATCTGCAGTTACATTTATATCTCCAAGTACCTGAATGCCAGCTTCGTCTTCTTCCACATCTGTCAATTCATACAGCGCACGATATCCTCCTGCTAAGATACTAGTTGAAGCGAGTGCAGATCCTGCTGAGGTAAATGAAACAGCGACTGCTGCGAGTACGCCAAAGAATTTTGGTCTTTTCATTGCATTTTTCATATTGATCATTTTTTCCATCCTCCCGATTAACTTCATAGGCTGCGTTCCTATTGAGGAATACATGTCTGCCTTATCGTCCTGTCCCTGCATAGAGACACGATACAATACCTCTAAATATGCTTTAATATTTCCCAGGTATTTATTGCAGACCTCCCAGTCACAGGCATATTCATTCCATTGACTCATCTGTGCTGCCAGACCTCTTGTCCATGGATTGAACCAGTGGATAGCCTCAACGACCTTTGCTGCCGTCAAAAACCAAATATCTTTGCGTGTGTAGTGGACAAGTTCGTGAATCATTGTAACACGCTCCACAAATTCATCCGTTTTGCCTTCTGGCAGCACAATCTTTGGATGGATAACGCCAACGGTGATTCCGCCGCAGCGAATCCCTGCCTTCTCACATAACATAACGCGTCCAGGACGCATTTTTGTCTGTCTGCAGATTTCCTGAAAGCGCAGCTGCCGCTCTCTTGATGCCGGAAGTGCATCGCTAAAGCAGTGCCTCGTCATATCCCATTTTTCCTGCAGCGATTCAAAATTTGCGAAAAAGCCTAAAATCCATATCACAAATAGCAATAAACCAATCATTGAAATAACTGGAGTAATCCGAAACAAGGTTCCATTAAAGACTGCCATTGCCTCATTGATTATCAATACTACTCCTAGTCCCAGAGGCAAAAGATATGCCACAATTACGGCGCGTAGCAGATAAAATAATAGCCGCGTATATCCTTTGTTCTCTAGTCGTTTTACTGCCTGCAGCCAAACAAATAGCATCAGGCTGCCCCAGACATGTGCTGCCAAAATTGCAAATACTACATCATTGATCCATTTCATCCAACAAGCCTCTTATCTGTTTGATATCTTCTTTAGAAAGAGACTGGTTGTTTGAAAGTGCTGCGATGAACTCGGCCGGCTTGCCGTCGAACCAGAAATTAACCTCGCGCGCTGAGAGCTTTGCCTTGTATTCTTCCTCGCTCTTTTCTGCGTGAATGTAAGAAATTCTGCCTGCACGGCGAGAGCTAATGAAACCCTTTCCGTTTAAGCGGGTAAGGAAGGTTACTACTGTTGTTCTCTTGTAATCTCTCTTGTAACGCTCCTGGATCAAATCAATCAGCTCCGGAACTGAAATATCTCCTTTTTGATCCCAGATTACTTTCATAATCATAGCTTCACAAGCACTTAATGGTTCTCTCTCCATAGTCTGACACACCTTTCTACGCGTACCAGATACCTGTCTCCTCCAATAGGAATTTCACACCTAGAATTTACTACACCAGTAATAAAAAGACAAGTGTCACATTTACCACTTGATACTTTTTGTATCATAGTACGCATTCGCAATATTTTTAGTTTCTTTTTTTACATTTAAATCTTTGTAAAGTGCAGCAGTTTGCTGCGAAAATCGCCCCATAATGGACGAATCAGATAGCCGTATTTTTCCAGAATTTCTCCTGTGAAGGTTTCTCCTGTCTCTTCGAGACGATATACGGCCTGTGGCTCAAAGCCTTTTAAATAAAGTTTTCTGCTGTGTGCATTTGGCGTTGAAAGGACTTGAACGTAGGTGACAAGCACTTCGCTCTTATCCTTTGCCGATACAGCCCAACAATCGTACAGATGATTCTCACTGTAGGATGCGATGCGGTAATAATCACCCTCACGTACAAGCTCATGATATTTATGGTACATCGCAATTTGCTGTGGAATCTGTTCCCTGTCTTCTTTCGGAATCTTTGTTACATCAAGCTCGTATCCAAAGGTTCCGGCAAGTGCCACGTGACCTCTTGTCTCAAATGGTGTAACTCTTCCGACTGTATGATTCGGACAGTCACTTACATGTGCACCCATTGAGCAAAGCGGATAAATCAGTGAAGTTCCCTCCTGAATCAGCAGACGCTCGATTGCATCTGTATCATCTGAGCACCAGATCTGCGGCGAGTAATACAGCATACCCGGATCAAATCTTGCACCGCCTCCAGAGCAATTTTCTAAAAGCAGATTTGGAAACTCTGTGACAAGACGCTCCTGCAGCTCGTAAACGCCCAAAACATAGCGGTGGAACAGTTCTTCTTTATGATCTGCTGACAGATAGCTGCTTCCAAGGTCGCTTAACTGACGATTCATGTCCCACTTAACGTAGCGGATATTTGCACTGTGAAGGATAGCAGAAACCTGATCGTAAACATAGTCTCTTACTTCCTTTCGTGATAAGTCTAGCACATACTGGCAGCGGCTCTGTGTTGCAGCTCTGCCGTCGATATGGATTGCCCAATCCGGATGCGCACGGTACAGATCTGAATCAGGAGAAATCATCTCCGGCTCAAACCAGATACCAAACTCCAGACCAATATTGTTAACCTCATCAACAAGATATTTCAGGCCGCCCTTGATCTTATCTGTGTTTACCTCCCAGTCGCCAAGTGAACTGTCATCATTATTTCGATGACCAAACCATCCATCATCCATGACGAGCATTTCAATTCCGCACGCCTTTGCTTCCTTTGCAATTGCAAGAAGCTTTTGTGTATCGAAATTAAAATATGTCGCCTCCCAGTTATTGATCAGGATCGGACGCTTGCTATGGTTATACGGACTGCGAATCATGTGGCTTCGATAAAAATCGTGATAGCTTCTGGACATCTTTCCAAGACCCTCTGAGGAGTAAACACAAACTACCTCTGGTGCCTGGAATGATGAACCAGGCGTAAGCTGCCAGCAAAATTCCTCAGCTGAAATTCCCATGACCATACGCACCATGTCAAACTGTGTACGTTCTGTCTGCGCGATAAAGTTCCAGAATACACAAAATGCATTGCGTAAACCTTACCGTGTTCCTGATCGCACCCCTTTGTGACAAGTGCCTGGAACGGATGCTCCTGATGACTGGATTCTCCCTTTAATGAGGACATCAGCTGCTTTCCGTAAGCGAGCTCACGTCTTTGAATGTGGCGCTCTCTTGCCCATGAGCCATGCAGATTTAAAAGTTCGAAGTTTTCATTGTCCATATCCAGACAAGCGCTGTAAACCTTCTCCAAACGAAGCGTCTGTGAACCTTCATTGGTGACATGTGTACTGCGGACAATTACATCTTCCTTCTCAAAAACAGAATACATTAGATCAACGGACAGACCAAGTACCAAATCCTTACAAGTAATCACAAGTGTCTGTACTTCGTCGTCATTTCCAAATGATGCTGGAAGACCTTCTAAGCGAGGCTTACCATTTGTGATGACGTGGGAGAAATAAAGAATTTCTGATGCCTTGCTTCCTGCTTCATTTCGCACATCAAGACAGCTCTCTCTGTAATCACCGATCCCGCCAGTCGGATATTCCATTGGAAAGAAATCAAGAAAAGCAGACTTTTCTCTCAAATTTTTCGATGGGGTAAATGGCGGCTCCTCTGTGCGAAGCAGTGTGCTGACTGCTTCTCCAAAAATTCTGTCTCCATAATATACATGACCTACATATCCTTCTTGTGTTAAACCGATTACATAAGTTGTGTTTATTGTGTCCAGCTGAAACAGCTTTTTCTCTTCAAGATATCGTATCAACTTACTATTCCTCCTTTCCGCGCTATAAAACTTGCACTATCGTTAGTATATCTGACTTCTGTAAGAATGTAAAGTTTCTTCTTATTTTCTGTCTTTTTGCAGTACAATACCCTTTGTATTTTGTGCATATTGTACAAGTTATTATGCCATTTTTAACACTTATTCAAGTCTTCGCGCAAATGCAAGCGTTTGGGCTAACGCTTCATCTTTTGGCACGTTTGAAAGATGAAGATCATGTGAGTATGCTAGAATTTCACTAAATTTTGGTCCCGGCTTTAATCCTGCCTTGATTAAATCAGCTCCCATCACGCATGGCTGCGCCATCGTGTACTGATACCAGTCAAGACGCTCCTTTAAAAAGTCTTCATATTCTGGAATAATTTGTCCTTTTCCCTTTCCCATCTGATCGGCCGTTGAAAAGAGAATCAGATCAGATGGCACTGTTGCACTGTCAAACATCTGATTTGTTGCCTTTTTCCCGGCTTGCTCTCTGGCAAGCTCGTAAGGTCTCATATGAAGTGATGCAAGATTTCTCACATAACGGATCAGCTTTGTCTCATTTGTAATGCGCTCTAAAAACTCTTTTACAAGAGGATCGCCCTTTTTTGCATGACCATAAGAATGAATTTCTCCATTCTCCTCTGTTGTTGATATAATTTTCCCAAAATCGTGTACTACTGCTGTCAGCATAAATCCAAGAGGATTTTCTGCATTGCTTCGAAGTAAGGCTGCACTGTCAAGTACCTGCATAGTGTGATTCCACACATCTCCCTCAGGGTGATACTTTTTAGGCTGCTTTACTCCAATAAGCTGTGTTAAATGTAAAAACCAGTCGTCAAGCTGATTCATTTTGTGCATCTGTTCAAAGAAAATGGATGGATGCGCAGCTTTTAATAAAGCTTTTTCAAGCTCACTCATCACACGCTCATGGGCTAATGTTGTCAAATCCATTGTTTTAGATAATTCAATTGTCTCTGGCGCAATAGAAAATGAAAAGCGTGCGGCAAACTGCGCAGCTCTAAGCACACGAAGCGGATCTTCTGCAAAGGTGTGAGGATTTACATGACGAAGCACTCCTTTTTTTAGATCATCCTGACCGCCGAAGTGATCAATAATCTCTCCAGTCAGCACATCCTGCATCATGGCATTGATTGTAAAATCGCGGCGCATTGCGGCTTTATATGTTCCAAGAAATGGATCTACATATATTTTAAAATCTTTATGTCCTCGTCCTGTCGCCTCCTCCTGACGCGGCATGGCAATGTCGATATCATATCCTCTAAGACCATACACGCCAAAGCTTGCACCCATCTCAGTTCTAGAGCCAAGTCCATCAAGAATATTCTCTAGCTGTTTTGGCTGTACACCATGGATTTCAATATCAATATCCTTACTATGCTTTCCCATTAAAAGATCACGCACGTAGCCGCCGACAAGAAATGTTCGTCCTCCCTTATCTGCTACGCATGCGGCAATTTTTTCTGCCATTTTCAGATCACGGTTTTCCATAAATTACTACTCTTTCTTCTATATATTTATGTCTCTTCCCTGAAATTCAAAGAAGTCAAAATCTGCCGGAATGCGGCTTCCGCAGCCACCGTTGTTGGCGTAGATGCCGACTAGTGTTCCGGTGTGGCGCTTTGGATCGTCTGGCACACCCTCATCGCACAGGTAAATGCAATCATTTAATACACCTGCCTCGCTCCAATCTTCTCCGTTGTAGCTGTATAAAAAGCGTCTTGTCAGACGATCTACCTCTACTTTTAGCCAAATCGATCCATCTTTTACCTGATTTACCTCTGCAATCAGCTCTTCGCCGTGGTTTCTGTTTATTACAAGCTGCAATTTTCTTTCGCCTTCAAAGCAAAGTGAGAAGCGTGCATATGTCGCTGTACTATAATAACATGTAAGTCCGGCCTGTTCACCATCTCTTGTCGGATCAAATGAAAGCTTTGTGACTGCAGTGTATGATAGCTCTTCCTCTCTTCGAAGCAGCGTATTTTTTGCGCGAATCTCAAAGAGCTGACCATCCAAAGTCCAGATTCGCATATGACCTGGGCGTTCCGTCAGTGAATAATTTCCCGGTGCAGGTCTTCTAACGAACTGCCAGTGAACATCTAATGTGTCGCTGTCAAAGTCATCTCTTTGCCACTTTGGATAAACTACCTCTGGCAGATCTGGCGCAGTCTGCTCATTGCTTGGACCTTTGCCCTCATTAATAACAAACCAGCCATCGTCTAACCATCTTACTGGATCAAGACCTGTCTCTCTGCCCACTGTCGTATAAGCGCCCGGCACTCGTATCTCTCCCGGCTTTGGTGCTT
>ENA-OQNN01002008-OQNN01002008.1-human-gut-metagenome-genome-assembly--contig:-NODE-2008-length-11493-cov-32.788580_pt1 | contig 11493 bp, 17 predicted proteins | sample MGYA00242624_ERZ504870 | MGnify/ENA primary metagenome ERZ504870 (study PRJEB26092, sample SAMD00036379) | human gut metagenome | host: Homo sapiens | study: EMG produced TPA metagenomics assembly of... | reverse complement strand
TGGTTGGCGAATTTTCTTATTTTAGGGCTTGACTTTTATTAGCAGGTCTTTATTCTAAAGGGTTCGGAACGCTGCGGCTCTCGTGCAGGTCGTGAATCATCTTTGCAAGAGCCAGCGCAACTTCTGGTTGACGGAATGCAATTTTCAGCAGCTCCATCACCTGATCGTTGGTGAGATCTTCTGGTGCAATCAGAAAACTTTCCAGCATTCCGGCACGGGTACACAGACGATGCACACGGGCTTTTCGGGTCAACTCCGGTATCTGATGTTCCAGAATTTTCTCACGGTGCTTGTAGTAGCGAAGCTGCTGCTCCGCTTTGGCTTTCTCGCTGCGGAGGTAGGCAAGGTTAGTTTTGGGTTGAGTCATGGCATCACGCTCCTTTACAATATTAGTGGTATTCGACATTTTTATTGGTTCGTGGTACACTACACACAATCAATGTAGATAGAGGTGATTGCGTTGCTTGCGTTATATCTAAGTGTGCTTGATGATCGAAGCTTTGAAGAAGAGTTTACCGAGGTATACAATACATACAAACGGCTGGTTTACCATACCGCTTACAAAATCATGGATGATTCGTATTTGGCAGAGGACGTGCTACAAGAGGTGTTTTTGTACGTTGCAAAAAATTTTTCTAAAATTCATCGAGAAAACTGTCACGAACTCGCTGCCTATCTCGTTAGTTGTAGTAGAAGCCGTGCGTATGATCAGCTTCGCAAGCGGCGCGAAGAATCGCTGGAAGAAATCCCAGATATTGAGGATAATGCGCCAGTGCCAGATGATGCAATAATCAGTGTTGACAATATCGAGAGGTTGACAGAACTGATTGGACAAATGAAACCGAAATATCGTGACCCATTACGCCTTTTGGCAATGGGATATACAAATCGTGAGATTGCGAAATCGCTGGGATTAACGGACGAAGTGGTACGAACACGGCTCTTTCGAGGGAGAAAACTATTATGGAAGGAGTTGAGTAACCATGAGTGAGCAGACAAACATTTCATTTGAAGCGGCCTTGATGATTGCACTTCGTGCAGATGCACAAAAGGAACTGGATACACTGCCAACACCAGAACAACTTGAAGAACTTTACCCGGATACTTCTCAATGGGATGAACGAATGGCAGTGGCATTACGGAGGAAAAAACACCGTCCGATGTTGAAACGGGTGTTGGTTGCAGCCTTGACGCTGGTGGTGCTGACCCTTGGCGCACTTGCGGTCAGCGCAGACTTCCGCAAGGCAGTCTACACGATGATTCAAAAGTTTCTGCCCATTGAGATGCAGTTGACTTATCAGGTGGATGGCGAACCGCTGGAACGATTGCCGGATGGATACAGCGATCATTATGTGCCGGACGGCTTTGAAATGGACAATGCGCAGAAATTTGAACGAGCAGAAAACTTTTTACATGTTTACTCGTCAAAAGAAACAGAGGAAAGCTACACTGTCCGTTGTTCAATTATCCAGCCGGGGCAGCAGTCCCTATTTGATAATGAGCATACAGTGTACGAAACCGTAAAGGTCGGAGAAGCAGATGCAACTTTGGGAACGAGTGCAAGCGAAAACGGAGACACCGTTTATATTTTAAGCTGGGAGCAAGGAGGCGTTTCAAACACGATTATGGGAAACATTTCACGAGATGAGATTATGAAAATTGCTGAAAACGTATTTTAATATGAAACTCCATGCTATTTGTTAGAATCAACAAATAACATGGAGATTCTTTGTATAAGCGTACAAACATAACGAAAAGCAGAGATTTTTTCAAAAAAGCTGTCACAAACATAAGGCGAGCTACGTTGACTAAGCAAAAGCTCCTATTAGGAGCAAAAGATTGGAGGTGTATTGTCTATTTATGATGAGAAAAAAAGAAAAAGTAATCACAATGACTGTGACCTTGATTTTGGTGGTCATACTGATTTGTATAAAAGTCACTCACTTTGTGATAATAGAACGTCCATTGAAACAATGCAGGATAGTATCAGCATACCATCTTACAGTAGACACTAATGGTGCTCAAATTGACCAGTCTTGGCTATTTGAAAAGGATGACCTGACATATATAGATATTGCCAAAACTTTTGAGCAGACATATTTTGTCACTGATTATGCTGGTGGTTCTGGTGATAGCGGTGCACTCAATGAACTCACGATAGCTTTTGGTGAAACAATGGACGGAATGCCAGATATTCGCATAACGGTTTCTGAAAATGGCTACATTCAAATCAATGGTAAAAGAGCATATCCGCTTTCTCTTAAATATGCAGGCAAGAGGCTTTACGTACATCTTTTGGGGTGCTTACAGGATGGAGCCGATCTGCAGCAATAAGAATGACTAAGCAGAAGTTCCTGTGGAAGGTAAATGCATAAAAGTTTGCATGGAGGTGATTCCGATGCAGGATAAAAGTGAATCTTAAAAATAAATAGCTATTATGATGGATGATGGACGGAGCGAAACCATTACTGGAAACACCAGCAGATAATGTAAGGAGATTCTTTTATGAAAAATATTACTAGAAAAACTTTTTTGAAATCGGAAATAATCCTACCATTACATTTGCTCTAAATAAATGAGGCCGTCAATGAAAGCAAGGATTGTTCGTTATAGTTTTATAGGTGTCGTTGCAGTGCTTATAATTCTATGTGGAATGAAATTTAGCAATATGTACAAAGATTACCAAAAGCTTCAATTCAACCAAGAACAGATCGATACACAAGTATCTGTTTTGATGTCCATGCTTTTTTCGGACTTGTACTATTCCGACCCCATTGATTTGGGCGAGACCAAAGAGCATGCAGATGAACTTAGCGTTTTGCTTCAAGTAACATCCTATGATGAAATTTCTCATTTTAACGATATTGCCAACAAATTGATTGAAATATCGAAGAATGTTGAGTCACGTCCGGCATTTAGTGAACAGACAATTGAACTGTTTCAAAGTTTTATTTACAATCTTGGAAAACCTCTTTCCGATGATATAGATACGTTGAGTACATCTCTATATGAATCGATAATGTCAGAGAGCGTTGAAGGATAGGACTATTTTTACATAGTTTGAATTTATTATGCGTGGAACTAAAAAATATAAGATTGTTAAATGTTTCAGACATTTCGGTGCTATTATAATATTGCTATGGCTAATTTCTATCGTAAGATTTCCGTATTCTTTTGATAAATTGCAAGTGTTATCAAATAAAAATTTTGAAAGCGTTTCAAATTCTGTGTTAACTCTTGTTGATTGTAAATCGACCGAATCGAAGTCTTCAATTGATTTTTTACTAACTGATGGAAAGCAATATTACATTATAACGGCAAAACGTTTCTTTATAGGGAATCGATATGATTTATCCCAGCTGATGCCTTTCTCAGAAGGAACAAGTTATAGCTATACAGACTGTTTCACCAAGGTGAATGTTATTCAATCAGGCAATAAATTGTGTTTAGATGAGGAAAGATATGTTCAACCTTATATCTTATCGTTTCTCTTTTTGTGCGTTGTGTTAATGCTCAATATTTTGGGAGATAAATCCACTCCAGAGGAATAGAGATAATGACGTGCATTTATAAAGCCCTTGAAATATGGTGGAAAAAGTGTGAATAGCAATTTGATTTCCCTTCCAAAAGCAACTCACACTCAATTTACTACATGGTGGGCGCAATATTAAAAAAGGGGTAGCCTGGAATGAATGGTTTAGATAAAGTTATAGAGCATCTGAATCATGCGCATTTAGATGCTCTATTAAATCCACCAACCAATGATATGATATTGGAACACTTAAAAAAAGAAATGGGACATATTCCAGCTGATTATATTGAATTTCTGAAGCAATGTAATGGACTGACTCTCTATCATAGCGGAGACTATTGTTTATTTGATGCTCAAGAAATTCTTTCGTTCCATTTTAGTAATGATAATTTATTATGTAGGTCGGCATGGAAAATTGGATATTGGATGGGATATGATATTGTCATTAACGTGGATGACATAGAAAAAGAGTATCTTTATGCGGGGGACTGTTGCTCAACAGATGAATTTATATGTGTTGGAAATATACTGAATTTCATTGAAGAAATTGTTAAAAATGGAGGTGATCCTTACTGGACAATCAACGAAAATCAGTACAGAGATTTTTCAAAAAAATAATTTCAAAGCCAAATACCTTCGCCAATTGATCCGCTACCGGATGAAAGATGGTATTGCCCAGACTGTGGGAACTTAAATGATTCTTCCGAACGGTTTTGCAAAAGCTGTGGAAAAGTCCGATAACTATCGTTTAGCATTAAAAACTACGGAAGCTTTACGCTGAAAGCTGTAACTTTAAGCAGACCGGAAAGCTTATAATGAGGGTAGAACAGAAATATGACCAACGAAGATACCACTGATTTTGACGAGCACTTCGCTAAAATTTCGTCCTATATTGTGGACACATTGCACGGCGTTCCACTTGAGATGACCGAGGATGAAAAAGAACAATTTCGCATACAGGTTATTTCAAATCAGTATGCAGAACGGTTGCTAAGTGAAGCCGAAAAGACAGAAACGTATAGAGGTTTATCAAAAATTGATATTCTCCATACAGTTTCTATCCCTCAACTGGCTAGAACAATCCCACTTAAAGGTTTGAATCTCAGTTTAGAAAAATACAGAATGCCGGATGGTGTAATAATAGAGGTTGAGAGTTCGTCACATTATTTGGGGTCATTTAGTGAGAAAAATGATTCTTCCACAAATTGGATAGAAAAGATCATGGAGGGTGTCGGTATTCACTAGATGGATTCTCAAGAAGCATAAACAGCCCGCTATTTGTAGAGAATTCTGGAAGAAAATTGAAGAAAGCATCCTTCCGGCAACAGCACCCCGGACGTTTGTGAACTCTCACAACAGAGATCAAGAACCAATCCCTGCTTTGCGCTTACACCGTTTTGGTGACATTTTTTCTCCGTCTTGCTACAATATTGTGGGTTTTTTTCTATTTGTGCTTTGCTATTATCAACATCTAAAATGAAAACCGTGATGGAGGTGATTCCAATGCAGATAATTTCCTTGAAAACAAATTGAATGCTTTGGCAAACGGTGGCCAGTTCTCCATTTCCTACGACATCACGATTCCGTAATAAAAGCATTAGATAATGGGTATAAAAGCCACGATTCTTTAGAGTCGAAAGAAAAGAATCGTGGCTTTGTACGTTTGAATTATGGAGCAAGCCAAATGAATAAGAAATTGGAATTTTTTAGCAGTATGGTGGTTGCCTTTATAGTTTTGATATTGGTCTTTCTTTGCATTCGTTTTTCAGGTCAGGGAAAATTTGCTACACATGGAGGAACCAATCCGTCTGATGTAAAATGTATTTATACTTCAGTTTGGCCGGATAATGAATACACTAGGCTTATTTGTGAGCCGGAAAGTGGAACGATAGAATATATATTGGATGGTTCTAATGCTGGGTATTATGCAATCTTTTATAATAATATCTCTGAAGAAGAAATACAAAAATATATTGACCAATTGAAAAACTTAGGATACGCTGAAGAGGCATCGGCTTCAGAAAGCGTTTCGACAGGCGTTTTGCTAAGAAAAGATGAAACATGGATAAGCATTGCATACTCAGAGGGAGGATTTGGAATCCGGATTTCAGTAGAAAAATCCTGAATAAAAGAGATGCTGGGGAATTCCGGTTATCCCTATGATGCAGTGGAAAGAAAATGGATTGCTCAATATGCGAGCCTCCATGACTTGATTTTGATGTTCGGTCACTCAAACCAATGCCGTCAAGCCGGTGGGGGATATGGATAACCTGTGGCTGGAACTGCCGTGGTGGTTTATCTGAGTGAAAAGAAAAATTGTGATTGTGCTACAAGTTTTCTGGAAATTTATGTGCAGCTATACGATTTTGAAAAGAATTGTGGACAGATGAAATAAAGCAGGCTTAAAATTCGTTATTCAAACAGAGAAGCCAATAATCATGATACCATTGATGTGATTCTTATAGCTGCAATCGTTCGGAAAAAATGTGACGTTCAGAAAATTCAAATGGAGCTATGATGAAGAGGTGCTTAAAATGACGAAATCAAGTAAGAAATTGACTGCTTTTGGTATAGCTTTGGCCCTAGCAATTCTTATAGGCGGTTTCCTGTTGCATACGTGGGGGAGGACAAAATCGGAACTTACTGTAACAAAGGTAGATTTAAGTAATAATTCTATCTATGCAACCGCTCCCAATCAACTGTATGGCACAGATAATTGCTATCTCATTTAGGGTGCTTCGGAATACTTAAAAGGAAATATTCAGCTATCGCAAATTGAAGAAGGCGAAAAGATTGTGGTAGATTCCAATGGAAAGGTTTTGTTATCCGATCCGTATCAGTTTGATTCGATATACAGTATTCGGTTACAGTAATCCTATTTTCATGCCCTAAATAATGAAATGAATATAAATGCTTTTGAGAATTATTATGGAAGAGATAATTGTTGAACCGCATATTAGAATTGGACAATTAAAATTAGGTATGACATCAGATGAGCTAGAAAATGCTCTTCTACAAATGAAGAAACAGCGGTCGAATTCTTCTGATGAAGCAATGCAAATGGAGCGTTGTGCGGAAACCGATGACCCTAATTTGATAACCGGACGATATATGGATAATGATTCGTTCTTTCTGGTGCAGTATCGGAACGGAAAAGCTGCTGAAATCGGCATCCAGCGTGATTTGTCTAAAGTGGCATCAATAAAATTGTTCGGGCTGGATATGTTTAATACAACCGCCGAGTGTATTATTGATAGCTTAATGAAAAAGGACAACGTTATTTGCAACGAAAAGGACTTGCAACTGGGAACGGAATATATTTTTCCCAAAATTGGAGTCCGACTCTGGAGAGAGCGAGCATTTCATCCCAAATTGTTGAAAGACTCGTTATACATGGAAGAAATGCAGGCGGTATTAGAAGACGAATATCAATATCAGTATTTTCAGATGGTCACCATAATAGATTGAACTACTAACTAAGAGCCCTCTATTTGTAACGACTGCAAGTAGAGGGCTGTTGATCTGTTTGGAATATTTCAATTAAAGGTCAATCTTCTAATCCGCCGTGGTCGCAACCCAGTGACAGGAAGTGCTCTATCTCCCCACCCAGCACCATCTGCGCATACTCTAATAGCTTGTTGTAGAGCAACCAATCCAGCTCTGCTCGCTGCGCAGGGGTGTTGCCGTATTCGTCCTCAATAGCGATGCAGATAAACAAAACTGTGATTATGCAACAAATTTTCCATGAATTTATGTGCAGCTATACGATTTTGAAAAATTTTGTAGACAAACGAAATAAATTGGGCTTAAATTTCGTTATTCCAGTAAGAAACGCAAGAGATTTCTTTTAGAGTGTATATAGGAGATCCTTTTATGCTAGAGCAGTTTTTCAAATCACAAGTTGCAGCTGTTTCTGACCCCTGCCAGTGCAATCGCATCACGGATGCGCTGGCAGCTGCTGGAATCAAATTCTATTGCAAAACCAAAGATGTCAATCGGCGTAATACATTTGATCAGGCAAGAATTGGAACTTTGGGCATAAAGCCAAAGTATGTCACAGAGATATTTGTAGATAAAGAAAATGCAGATATGGCACTGCATATTGTACACGCACTAAAGTAAAGTTATAGCTCTTACAGCATGAAAGCAAAATTTTAGATGATGAAAACGGTGTATGTGGTGAAAAGTCAAACAAGCAGTGGAATATCTAAAAAATATGGAAGTTACCATTTCCCTTTAACAGCCCGTCCGCCGACCAAAATGGCGGAGAAAATAGCGGCGAAAAACAAGAATGTAAGCCAAATCGGGCTTAGTACCCACAACCAAGACCACGAAATCAATCCAGTTGCTTTTAATACAACAAGTACCAGCGTTAAAGCAACGATAGGATCCATTCCAGATCGTCCGGATCGGTTAGACTTTTTCTCCATACACATATCACCTCGAAAATTTGATTTATTGTGGTAAGTTGAGTATATCATATTTTCTAATCAAAGAACATCCCTATACGATTTTGCAACAGCCCCTTGCAGATTAGCTGCTAAAATAGTCATCTACAATGTTATAAATGAAATCCAAAACATCGTAGATATGGTCAATGGTATTCCTTAATTCTATATAATCAATAAAGTGGTCACTTGTAAAGAAAAGCTGTTCGTTCTTTTCTTCTTCGATGGCTTTATCCTCCTTAGTCATTAAATACCGCCAAACCTCGGCTTTTTGATCAACCTGTTTGGCTTGAGGATTTGATTCGGCGGGTGTTTGATTGGCTTCCTGCAATTCCTTAAAAAGGAGTTGGATTTTACTCAATGATATTCCATCTAACGAATAAAGTGTAAAATTTTCTTTTCGAGCTTTCACAGACTCAACAAATTCTTCCGAGATTATAAATTTATCAATAACATCTCTTTTTACAGTAAACCATAATGTTAATAGATCATGCCCACCTTCTGGCAACTCTCCATAGCATCGTTGATAAATGTGCTTGAGAGAAATTTCAAGGGAATGACGATATAAAAACATTATCGGAAAGATATATGTGTCTAGCGTTTTTGAATCACAGTTGCTGCTGATAACAAGAGAAACCAAGTCATCTGCACTGTTCTTATATCCTTCGCGTAAGCCATATAAAGCCTGTCCTTTGTCTTGCCACCCGAAATAGGCGGCGTGTCCCATATTGTCAGTGCCTACAAATATTTTTCTTCCTTTCACAGCCTTATCTCTCCTCTGCACACAATTTTCTTTGAAATAAGTTTAACATTAGTATCTCATTCAGGCAAGAAGATAAAACTTGCTTTTATTGTGAGAAATGATAAAATTTGCACTTTATTTTTGTGATAGTCGGAGAATTTCAAACGTTGCTTAGTTCTCAATTGACTTGTAATGCAAAAAGCATTACAATAAATTCGAGGTGATAACCATGGAAAAAACGATGATGTTGAACGTCCGGGTCAGCCCCAGCGTTAAGCAGCAAGCCGAGGATGTGCTGAAGCAGCTCGGCATCCCGATGGCAACCGCCATTGATATGTACCTGCGCCAGATCACCCTGACTGGCGGCATTCCTTTCTCTCTATCCCTGCCGAAGGCTCCTGCGGCTCTGAACGCTGACACCATGACCGATGACCAGCTTCATGCTGCCTTGCAGGTGGGCATTAAGGAGATTCAGAACGGTGATACCGTGGATGCTGCAAGCGCATTCGCACAGTTCAGGGAACAACACAGATGAAGCAGTATGACGTGAAAATTTCCCATGCAGCCCTCAGTGATATGGAACAGATTTACAGCTACATTGCCGACCGTCTGTTGGAGCCTGATACGGCCATGGGGCAGTATAACCGCATTGCTGAAGCCATCCAATCGCTGAACATCCTGCCGGAACGCTGTGCGCTGGTGGAAAGCGAGCCGGAGCGCACCCAAGGGCTGCGGCAGATGCTGGTGGATAACTACTCGGTGTTCTACATCGTGGGCGGGGATGCCGTGTCGGTGGCCCGTGTTCTGTACAGTGCATCCGACCTTGTGCGCCGCCTGCGGAGAATGAAGTGAAAGGGGTGTTTGCATGACCGCCGTGATTTACGCCCGCTATTCCAGCGATAATCAGCGCGAGGAATCCATCGAAGGCCAGATTCGTGAATGTACGGCTTATGCCGAAAAGAACGGCATTACCGTGGTCAAGCACTACATCGACCGCGCCCTTTCCGCAAAAACCGACAACCGCCCGGATTTCCAGCAGATGATCAAGGACAGCGAAAAGCGGTTGTTTGATATCGTGTTGGTCTGGAAGCTCGACCGCTTTGCCCGGAACCGTTACGATTCTGCACATTATGAGTACCAGTTGGAGCGAAACCATGTCAAGCTGGTGTCCGCTACTGAACCAATTTCAGATGGTCCAGCAGGTATTATGGTCAAAAGTATGCTCACCGGCATGGCTGAATATTATTCCGCAGAACTTTCTGAAAAGGTCGTGCGCGGCATGACCGAGAATGTTCTGAAGGGAAAGTACAACGGCGGCACGATTCCCATTGGTTTTAAGGTGGATGAGGAAAAGTTCTTTCAAATTGACCCGCTGAAAGCCCCCTTTGTGGTAGAAGCCTTCCAGCGGTACAACGATGGTGCGACTATGAAGGAACTGATGAACTGGCTGAACGACAGTGGAGTGACCACCAATCGCAACCAGAAGTTCACCTACAACAGTGTTCAGAAGCTGCTGACGAACAAACGGTACATCGGAGAAAACCGCTTCAAGGATATCGTAATGCCGGACAGCATTCCGGCCATCGTGGATAAAGATTTGTTTGAGGAAGTGCAGCTGAAAATCAAAAAGAACAGCCGCGCTCCTGCCCGTCACAAGGCCGAGGACGATTACCTGCTCACCACCAAGCTGTTCTGCGGAATGTGCGGTGCGATGATGTTCGGTGAGTGTGGCACAGGCCGGAACAAGGTCGTTCATCATTATTATAAGTGCTCTACTGCTAAGCGTTTCAAGACCTGCAAGAAAAAGACCGTCCGTAAGGAATGGCTGGAAGATCTGGTCGTAGCTGAAACCATGAAGCTGATTCAGGACGATGCCGTGATTGATGCCATCGTTGCGGAAGTGATGGAGCTGCAGGATCAGGAAAACACCACGCTCCCTTTGCTGGAAAAGCAGATGCGTGAGGTAGAGAATGGCATTGAGAATATGCTGAACGCTATCCAAGCGGGTGTGCTGACCAATTCCACCAAGTCGCGTTTGGAAAAGCTGGAAGCCCAGCAGAAAGAACTTGAGGTTCGGATTGCCGAAGAAAAAATCGCTCGGCCACGGTTGAGCGAAAATCAAGTCCGTTTCTGGCTGACCCGGTTCCGCAAGCTCGACCCGAACGTGAAAAGCCACCGGGAAACGCTTATCAATACATTCGTGAATGCTGTTTATCTCTATGATGAAAAAGTTTTGATTACATTCAACTACAAAGACGGCACAAAAACCATCACTTTCGATGAAATCGCCGCCAAAGATGCCCCAGAGGGCAATGGTTCGGATTTAGGTTGCTTCGCTCCACCAAAAAACCTCAACGTATGAAAGTACGCTGAGGTTTTTGTTTTGCGACAAGGCTAAACTCATCGGGCGGGTGGATTCGAACAGCTGCGGCGATGTCGTTGAAGACGGCGCAAAAACAGCCCCGATGGACCGTCAGGTTCACCGGGGCTGCTGCTATACCATAATTTTGTTGACGTTAACATTTTCGTGATGCCGCGAAAACATCACATGTAGGATATCTGTTTGTGCCGCCGTTACTCTTCCGCTGCAGCTTTGGATTCGTTCACAAAGGCGGCGATCTTATCCACCTGAATTTCGGCAACAGCACGGCCGGTCTCGTAGACGCGGCGCAGCTGGACCGGATCGCGCTCCATGGAGCCGATCTCCAGCGGGATGGGCGGGCGGATGACGAACGCCTTGCCGGTCTGCTCCAGCATGGCAATGTGATCCA
>ENA-OQNN01002007-OQNN01002007.1-human-gut-metagenome-genome-assembly--contig:-NODE-2007-length-11508-cov-5.390124_pt1 | contig 11508 bp, 7 predicted proteins | sample MGYA00242624_ERZ504870 | MGnify/ENA primary metagenome ERZ504870 (study PRJEB26092, sample SAMD00036379) | human gut metagenome | host: Homo sapiens | study: EMG produced TPA metagenomics assembly of... | reverse complement strand
CGCCCACGATGGATAGGGACCGAACTGTCTCACGACGTTCTGAACCCAGCTCGCGTGCCGCTTTAATTGGCGAACAGCCAAACCCTTGGGACCTGCTTCAGCCCCAGGATGCGACGAGCCGACATCGAGGTGCCAAACCTCCCCGTCGATGTGGACTCTTGGGGGAGATCAGCCTGTTATCCCCGAGGTAGCTTTTATCCGTTAAGCGACGGCTTTTCCACTCAATACCGCCGGATCACTAAGCCCGACTTTCGTCTCTGCTCGATTTGTCAATCTCGCAGTCAGGCACCCTTCTGCCTTTGCGCTCTTCGAATGGTTTCCATCCATTCTGAGGGTACCTTTGGGCGCCTCCGTTACTCTTTCGGAGGCGACCGCCCCAGTCAAACTGTCCACCTGACACTGTCCATCCTCTGGTTTCACAGAGCTATGTTAGAATTTCAGTAACCGAAGAGTGGTATCCCAACAGCGTCTCCTCACGAGCCGAAACCCATGTCTCTCAGACTCCCACCTATCCTGTGCATCAGTTACCGAAACTCAATATCAGGCTGCAGTAAAGCTCTACGGGGTCTCTCCGTCCAGTCGCGGGTAATGGGCATCTTCACCCATACTTCAATTTCACCGGGCCCCCTGTTGAGACAGCTCACAAGTCGTTACACCATTCGTGCGGGTCGGAACTTACCCGACAAGGAATTTCGCTACCTTAGGACCGTTATAGTTACGGCCGCCGTTTACTGGGGCTTCGGTTCGATGCTTCGATTGCTCTAACATGTTCCCTTAACCTTCCAGCACCGGGCAGGTGTCAGCACCTATACGTCAGCTCTCGCTTTCGCAGATACCTGTGTTTTTGCTAAACAGTCGCTTGTGACTATTCTCTGCGGCCTGCTCTCGCAGGCACCCCTTATCCCGAAGTTACGGGGTCATTTTGCCGAGTTCCTTAACAAGGGTTCTCCCGTTCGTCTCAGGATTCTCTCCTCGCCCACCTGCGTCGGTTTCCGGTACGGGTACCTTTGGATATACTAGCAGCTTTTCTCGCCAGCGTGAACTCACTCGCTTCCCTACTAAAATTTCGGTCCGCATCACACCTCAGCTTGTAGGATTGCGTACTTCACTACAACCCAACCTTGATGCTTGCACAGGGTTGACCATCACCCTGCTCGAGTTATCCTTCTGTGTCACTGCTTCATTCCATCGGTAGTGCAGGAATCTACACCTGCTGTCCATCGCCTACGACTTCCGTCCTCGGCTTAGGCCCCGACTTACCCTGGGCGGATGAACCTTCCCCAGGAAACCTTGGGCTTTCGACGGGCATGTTTCTCGCATGCCTCTCGCTACTCATACCGGCATTCTCTCTTGTGCAGTGTCCACCGTGCCTCTCGATACGGCTTCTGCCTCTGCACATTGCTCCTCTACCGCGCATCTTTTTCAGACGCACCCATCGCTTCGGTGTCACGTTTAGCCCCGGACATCTTCGGCGCACAATCACTCGACCAGTGAGCTATTACGCACTCTTTAAATGTGTGGCTGCTTCTGAGCCAACATCCTGGTTGTCTGTGCAATTCCACATCCTTCTCCACTTAACGTGAACTTGGGGACCTTAGCGGTTGATCTGGGGTGTTCCCCTTTTGCCCGCGGAACTTATCTCTCGCGGACTGACTCCCATGGTCTGCATTGTATGGTATTCGAAGTTTGATAGCGTTTGGTAGGCTTTGTGGCCCCCGCGCACATTCAGTGCTCTACCCCCATCAATGATCCATGAGGCTAGCCCTAAAGCTATTTCGAGGAGAACCAGCTATCTCCGGGTTCGATTGGAATTTCTCCCCTATCCACAAGTCATCCCCGCCTTTTTCAACAGACGTCTGGTTCGGTCCTCCATGGAGCTTTACCTCCACTTCAACCTGCTCATGGATAGGTCACCCGGTTTCGGGTCTACGTCATGCAACTATCGCCCTATTCAGACTCGCTTTCGCTTCGGCTCCGAACCTTCAGTTCTTAACCTTGCTGCATAACGTAACTCGCCGGTCCGTTCTACAAAAAGTACGTGATCGTGCCTTGCTCGCACTTTCACTGCTTGTAAACACAGGGTTTCAGGTTCTTTTTCACTCCCCTCCCGGGGTTCTTTTCACCTTTCCCTCACGGTACTATGCGCTATCGGTCACCAATTCGTATTTAGGCTTGGGAGGTGGTCCTCCCGGCTTCCCACCGGATTTCTCGTGTCCTGCGGTACTCTGGTGTCAGCTCGTCGCTCGACCTTTTCGCGTAAGGGGCTTTTACCCTCTCTGGCGGGACTTTCCAATCCTCTTCTGCTAAGGTCTTCCGTCCTTATTGCTGATCCACAACCCCGAAGAGCAAGCCCTTCGGTTTGGCCTCTTTCCCGTTCGCTCGCCGCTACTTAGGAAATCATTCTTTATTTTCTCTTCCTACGGGTACTGAGATGTTTCAGTTCCCCGCGTTCCCCCTATTAACCTATTGATTCAGTTAATAGTGACGGGCTGTTAACCCGCCGGGTTTCCCCATTCAGACGTTCACGGATCAATACCTGCTTGCGGTTCCCCGTGACTTTTCGCAGCTTGCCACGTCTTTCATCGGCGTTTGGTGCCTGGGCATCCACCCTGTGCTCTTATTAGCTTGATTTTTTCGTCGCTTGATCCTGAGACCAACTGGTCAACTTCGTATGCGAGTTTTCACTCATTACTCCGTTGCAACTGGTCTTTTTTTAGAATCATTCTCTGTGCAGTTGTCAAGGTGCAGGCAGCTTCGCTGCGTTTCGTTTTGATTTCTTCCTTTCGGTTTCATCTCAACGGTTCGCTTTGAAACTGTTCAGTTTTCGCTCTCGCGAACCCTGAAAACGATACAGAACTTCTCTTCGCAAACGCAACAGATTTCCTCTTTGACGCTGTGCGTCCTTTGCTGATCCTTCGTTTCCTTCTTCAGCTGCTGACTTTTGTCAGCCTTGCTGTCCTGTGACAGCTCCTTACTGGTCAACTTCGCTTCCTGCTTTCATTTCTGTCCGCATTCTGCTTTCGTCAACCAGATCGACCTTTAGGATGAAGCGTCCGCGTTTCCGCTTTCGCTTGCTCCTTAGAAAGGAGGTGATCCAGCCGCACCTTCCGATACGGCTACCTTGTTACGACTTCACCCCAGTCATTGGTCTTGCCTTAGACGGCTGGCTCCTTGCGGTTGCCTCACCGGCTTTGGGCACTCCCAACTCCCATGGTGTGACGGGCGGTGTGTACAAGGCCCGGGAACGTATTCACCGCGGCATGCTGATCCGCGATTACTAGCAACTCCGACTTCATGTGGGCGGGTTGCAGCCCACAATCCGAACTGGGACCACTTTTTTGAGTTCCGCTCTACCTTGCGATTTCGCTTCTCTCTGTCGTGGCCATTGTAGCACGTGTGTAGCCCAGGTCATAAGGGGCATGATGATTTGACGTCGTCCCCACCTTCCTCCGAGTTGTCCCCGGCAGTCTCTTCAGAGTCCTCACCTCTACGCGTTAGTAACTGAAGATAAGGGTTGCGCTCGTTGCGGGACTTAACCCAACATCTCACGACACGAGCTGACGACAACCATGCACCACCTGTCTCACTTTGTGCAAGCACACCTTACATCTCTGTAAGTTTAAGTGGATGTCAAGACCTGGTAAGGTTCTTCGCGTTGCGTCGAATTAAACCACATGCTCCGCTGCTTGTGCGGGCCCCCGTCAATTCCTTTGAGTTTCAACCTTGCGGCCGTACTCCCCAGGCGGAATGCTTATTGTGTTGACTGCGGCACAGAAGGGGTCGATACCCCCTACACCTAGCATTCATCGTTTACAGTGTGGACTACCAGGGTATCTAATCCTGTTTGCTCCCCACACTTTCGCGCCTCAGCGTCAGTTACAGTCCAGTTAGTCGCCTTCGCCACTGGTGTTCCTCCCAATCTCTACGCATTTCACCGCTACACTGGGAATTCCACTAACCTCTCCTGCACTCAAGCCCGACAGTATCCAAAGCAATTCCCACCTTAAAAGCAGGACTTTCACTCCAGACTTACCGAGCCGCCTACGCGCCCTTTACGCCCAATTATTCCGGACAACGCTTGCCCCCTACGTATTACCGCGGCTGCTGGCACGTAGTTAGCCGGGGCTTCCTCCTTGGATACCGTCTTCTACTCGTCTCCAAGGACAGGAGTTTACGATCCGAAAACCTTCTTCCTCCACGCGGCGTTGCTGGGTCAGGGTTCCCCCCATTGCCCAATATTCCCCACTGCTGCCTCCCGTAGGAGTTTGGGCCGTGTCTCAGTCCCAATGTGGCCGATCACCCTCTCAGGTCGGCTACCGATCGTCGGCTTGGTGGGCCGTTACCTCACCAACTACCTAATCGGACGCGAGCCCACCCCAAACCGATAAATCTTTTACCCCAGAACCATGTGATCCCGTGGTCTTATGCGGTATTAGTACACCTTTCGGTGTGTTATTCCCCTGTCTGGGAAAGGTTGCTCACGCGTTACTCACCCGTCCGCCGCTAAAACAGCTCATAGCAAGCTACTCACTGTCTCCGCTCGACTTGCATGTGTTAGGCACGCCGCCAGCGTTCGTCCTGAGCCAGGATCAAACTCTTTCGTTTAATCCTTTATCCCTCAATCAGGTTTCCCCGACCAAGTTTCACTCATTCGGAATTACTGTCTTGTTTGCGTTGTTATTGTTCTGTATCGTTTTCAAGGTTCGTACCGGTCTCCCAAGCGCCTTTGAGGCGGCTCGCGCAACCAGCTTTGTCAGTATACTACTTTTTCGCCCGCCCGTCAAGAGGTTTTTTGAAGGTTTTTGCGGTTTTTTTGCTTCTTTTTCATTTTCCGAACGATAATCACAATTTTCAGTGCTCATCGTTCGGAAATCTGCGAACCTTTCAGGTGATTTCCTTTTGGTTTATTCGTCCGACTCGCGTCGGGCAGGAGTCACCCCCTGCCCGGCACGTCCGCATCAATCCACCGCGTGATCAAGCATCACGTTTTCACCGCTCCAAATCCGCTTCGCCGTCCACGGAATCTCCGGCTTCGACCAGAAATCCGCCGTCGGCGCAAGCCCCAGCGGCAGAAACACGGTCAGGCATAGGTACAGGCTGCCGACGCAGATGTACCCCTCCGCCAAGTCCGGCTGACAGCCATACACGCCCGGCTGAAGCCACCCCTGCGCGTCGAACATCGCCGGATGCTCCGTCACCTTGCGGATGCACGCCGTCAGCGCCGTCCGAACCTGCTCCGGCGGCAGTTCATTCGGCAGGAAATCTTCCAGCGCCGCCTGCGACAGCAGCTGGAACGCGCCGAAGCGGTAGGTAATCGACCGCCCAATGACCGGATAGCTCCCGTCAGCGTTGATGTTTTTCTCCAGCTCCGCCGCATACCGTCCCGCGCGGTGCTCCACCTGCTTCAGCAGCTCATCATAGCCGCGCCCAACATCCGCGAACGTCCGCAGCACATCAACATACATCGGCTGAATGACAAAGCTGTTGTAGTAATCCCAGCGGAATTTCGGGCCGTCGCCGTACACGCCATCGCCCAGATACCAGCTTTCAAACATGTTCACAGCATAATCCACACGCGTCAGGTCGTAGTCGCTTTCGCCCATCACGCGCAGCGCCGCCTCCACCATTGCGGAGAAGAAGAGCCAGTTCATCACGAACGGGGTGAATTTCCGCGTCGCACGCAGGGCACCCACCAGATTCCGCTTCGTCTGCTCATCCAGCGCATGGAACAGCTGCTTCGGGGCGCGAACGATGCCGTGCGCCAGGAACGCCGCGTCCACCAGCGCCTGCCCATACCCTTCGGTGAAGTTCATGAAGTCCGGTGATTCCGGATTTACCGCATTTGCAATTGCCTTGCGGGTCAGTTCGCGGTATTCCGCCTGAATCTCCGCTTCTTCGCCCGTCAGGCCATCCAGCTCCAGCCACGGCGCAATGCCGCAGACCGTCCGCCCGAGCGCTTCGAGGTGCATATACTCCGCCCTGTCGGGATGGAACACCGTCGGCATGTTCTGCTTCAGCGTCCCCGCCGCCAAGTTTTTCAGCACCGGATCAGCGATTTTCAGCATTGTTTGCAGCCCATACGCTCTTGCTTCCATCTTGTTCGCCTTCCTTATCGCATCCGTAAACTTCCCACTCCGTCAGCGCAGGGAATGCCGACGGGTCGTTGCTCTTTTGCATCCGCTCCAGCCGCATCCAGCGCACCGTGTGTTTCCCCAGCGGGATGATTTGCCTCTCGCCCGTCTTTTGCAGGTCGAACGCGACTTTCGCGCCATCGGACAGCACGACGTGTCCGCTGACCCAATACGCGTCATGCGGGAAATCCGCGCGGAGGATGAGTGCCATTGCATCCACCGTCACCTCGCGCCCGAAGTCAATGCAGCACCACGCGTCTTCCCGCGTGCCGATGCCCCAGCTGCCAAACGGCCACTCGCCGTGATAATTGTTGCAGTGCAGTCCGTTGATGGCGTTGCGCGCGCAGAAGCACGCCTCGTTGCGCGTTTCGACATTCGCAGTGATATGGGGGAAGAAGTCCGTTTCGCCGCGCAGATCCGCCGGATTGCAGGCAATATCGCGCCGCCCATTGATTTCCTCTGCCGTCATTGGGCGCGCCGTAATGACATGCCGTTTCGCCTCGAACGCGCCGGGCGCATACGCCAGCCGATGTTCCCCCGCCGGAACCCGCCACGTCATGCGCCCATTCGGCAGATATACTTCGCCCGGCAGCAGTGTCACGTCCATTTGCACGCACAAATGCTTTTCGTCCGCAAGGATTTCCACCGTGTCGCCGTCTTCATAGGCGCGGTCAATGCACAGGCGCGCATCATCTGCACTCTGTGCTGAGGCAATCATCGTCCCGTCTGCCGCTTTTACCAGAATTGTAATCATGCTATTCCTTTCACCGCCAGAGCATTGGGTCGCTGCCCGTCAGCTTCGCCAGCGCCTCTACAAGGAAGTAGTCGCCATAGGTGATGTTCGTGTGCCGCCCCGCGCCGTCGTCGTGGTAGCTCGCAGTGCATTTTGTCAACAGTCCGCAGCTGTTCTGCGTCCAGTCGATGCAGTGCTCAAGCAGACCATCCACCAATCGAACCGCCGCCGCACGATACTCCGCCTTGCCCGTGATTTTCGCCAGTTCCAGCAGTCCGCACGCCGCCACCGCGCCCGCGATATTGTCGATGCGCTCTTCATCCTTCGGCTGACAGAAATCGCAGTCGGTCAATCCGTCGGGGCGGATATGCCGGATGAAGTTCGCCGCAATTTTCTCCGCCGCGTCCAGATATTCCGTATTGCCGCCGTTAAGGTGCGCCAGTGTGAAACCGTACAGCCCCCACGCCTGCCCACGGCTCCACTGCGAGCCGAGGCAGTATCCCTGTCCGCCGTATTCCTTGACGCGCTTGCCTGTCTCCGGGTCAAACTCGATAATGTGGCTGACCGATCCATCCGGGCGCAGGAACTCCCGCAGCGTCGTCTGCGCGTGAATCTGCGCGACTTTCGCGAATCGCGGGTCGCCCGTCTCGCGGGTTGCCCACCAGAGCAGGGAAAGATTCATCATGCAGTCGATGATGGCAAATCCGCGCTGGTCAGGGTGATTCCACGCGCGGATGAACCCCGCCGGGTTGAAGCGCCCCATGAGAAGGCTTGCCGCGTGAAGCGTGTCGGTTTTCGCCTGTTCGTCGCCGGTCAGCTTTGCATCCGCGCCGCAGGACAGCAGGTACATGAAGCCAACGTCGTGGTTCAGGCAGCGGAACGTGCGGAATTCATCCGTGAGGAGCTTCTCCACGCGCCGCGCTTCGGTCTGGAACTGCTCGTCGCCCGTCGCGCAGTGCAGCTGCCACATCAGCCCCGGCCAGAAGCCGCCTGTCCACCAGCTGTTGCCGTCGTAGGGGGATGCAACCCAAGCACCTTTTTCGCTCTTATACGGGATAATGCCCGCGTCCGCCGCCAGTTTTGCGCTCCAGCGGAACTTGTCGGCTGCCTGCCGCATGGCTTGCGTGTATTTTTCCACTCTTTTTCCCATCCTTTTTGATAAAGGGCAGACAGGGAATTTCCGCCCGTCTGCCCTTTTGTTTCCCTTCCTATTTTACCCCTTCAAGCCGCTCGTTGCAATGCCTTCGATGAAGTATTTCTGCAAGCAGAGGAACACCACCGACACCGGCAGCAGCGACACCAGCGACGCCGCCATGATAAGGTGATAGTCGCTCGTGTACTCCTGAATGAAGCGCCGCAAGCCGACCTGAATCGTCTTGTTCTCGTCGCGGGTCAGGTAAATCATCGGGCCCATGTAGTCGTTCCAAGTGCCGACGAAGGTGAAAATCACCAGCGTCGCAATCGCGGCAGTAGACAGCGGCAGCATGATTTTCGCCCAGATGCCGTATTCGCTCAGCCCGTCAATGCGCGCCGCTTCGCACAGTTCCGTCGGAATACCCTGATAGAACTGGCGCATCAGGAACACGCCGAACGCGCTGAACGCCTGCAGCACAATCATCGCCAGCAGCGTGTCATACAGCCCCATCGAGCGCATCATGATGAACTGCGGCAGCATGTACGCCTGCCACGGCACAGCAATCGTTGCGATATACGCCACGAACAGCAGGTCGCGCCCCTTAAAGCGCAGCTTTGCAAACGCATATGCCGCGAAAGAGGACGTCAGCGTTTGCAGGAACGTCACTGCCAGCGCGATAATCGCCGTGTTCTTGAAGTACGTCAGCAGCGACACGCGTTCCCAGATAACTCGGTAGTTTTCCCAATGGAACGTTTCCGGAATCCAGCGGATGGGGTACTGGAACACTTCCTGATCCAGCTTCAAGGAGGAGGAAAGCATCCACACAAACGGAATCAGCGTAAACAGCGCCATCGCAATCAGCACCGTGTACAACAGCACCCGCCCAATCACCTTCATGGCCGGGTTGTCCTTGCGAATCGCTTTTTGATGGGTAACAACAGCCGTCTGACTTATGGTCTTCTTCCTCCTTTCTTAGTCGTTGGCGAATTTCTTTTCGTTTGCAAACTGGATGATGGTCACAATCAGAACGATGACAAGCAGCACCATGGCAATTGCGCCCGCCTGACCGTACTTGATGTTGTTGAACGCCACGTCGTAGATGTACGTCACAAGCATCTTCGTTGCGCGTCCGGGGCCGCCGTTGGTCATGATGGCAACCGTGTCATAAATCTTGAAGCTGCCAATGACCAGCATGATGGTGCAGAAGAACGTCGTGGGCTTAATCTGCGGCAGGGTCACATTGCGGAACTGCTGCCACTTGTTCGCGCCGTCCACCGTCGCCGCTTCGTAGAGTTCGCGCGGAACGCCTTGCAGCGCAGCGAGGTAGATGACCATGTAGTAGCCCATCGAGCGCCACACGCTGACAAGGATAATCGCCCACATCGCCATCGTCGAGTCCGCGGTCCACGATTTGTTGAAGTTGATGCCCAGCGCCATGATCATCTGATTGACCGGGCCATCTTTCATCAGCATGAAGTTCCAGCAGACGCAGATAGCGACCATGGAGGCAACATAGGGGAAGAAGAAAATCGTGCGGAACGCAACCGCGCCCTTCGCCTTGTTCAGCGCCAGCGCCAGGGCAATCGCGCACACCAGCGTCAGCGGCACGTTAATCAGCGCATAGAATACGGTGTTCTTCAGCGCAATGCCAAGGTCAACGCGGTTGAAGAAGTACAGATAGTCGCCGTTTGCCCACTTGCTGGCAACTTTGTCCACCTTGAAGATTTCCGCGAAATTCTGCAGTCCGACAAAATGGGCATTGCTGATGTCGCCACCGTTCCACTCCACGAACGCCAGCAGGATTGCGCAAACTACCGGGACGAGCGTGAAGATAGCAAACCCCAGAAAGTTCGGCGCGAGAAACGAGTAGGCAATGAGGGTATTTTTCTTTTCCAGCATGCTCATCTTGTGTTTGCGCTGCTTGGCAGCAACCTCCGCCATAGTTGGACTCCCCTTTCAGCCTGATTTTCCGAAAAATCGACAATAGGCGGGAAGAGCGAGTTTTGGTCGCCCTCCCCGCCCACTGGCTTATGGATGCTTGATTTGCTTGCGGATGCCGATTACTCGTACAGTTCCGCCACGCGCTCATTCATTTCCTCGATGCCTTCATCGACGGAGATTTCGCGCGTCATAATCATGGTGTGTTCTTCGTTCAGGATGGTCTGGATTTCCGCCAGCTTGTCGCTCACGCCGATTTCGATGGAAACCATGCTGGGCAGCAGCGCTTTCTTGGAATTTTCGTCCTGCGGGAAGCCGTCCACAGACGCCAGCACTTCCGCAACTTCCTCAGAGACCCATGCCGGACGGTTGCCGCAGCCAGCGGTGACCTTCGCGCCTTCCGGGCCGCACAGCCAAGAGACGTATTCCCAAGCCAGATCCTTGTGTTCGGACTTCTTGTTGATCATGATGCCGGTCAGGTTGCCGAAGGAGGAACCCGCCTGCACATCTTCCTTGTGCGGCAGCGCGGTGATGCCCCATTCAAAGTCGCACAGACCATTCTTGATGTTGTTGATGAGGGTCGCGACGTACCAGTAGCCCATGGGCATCATGGCAGTGTCGCCGGTCTGGAACGCGCCGGAGTAGTGCAGGCCAGCCGCGGTCAGCTCAGTGTACTTGCGGCAGGCATCCGCGTCTTCCAGGGACAGCGCGAGGTCGTAGAAGTACTTCATTTCGTCATACTTGCCGCCCAGCAGCGTGAACTTGCCGTCGTCCACCGCAAAGTTGACGATGGCAGACAGCCAGGTGTGGTAGTGGCAGCCATACTTGCAGTTGCCCTTGCCGGTCATTTCCTTCGCCAGCGCCGCGTATTCCTCCCACGTCATGTCATTGGTGGGGTAAGCCACGCCCGCCGCGTCAAACAGGGTCTTGTTGTAGAACAGCACCCAGAAGTCAGAGCGGAAAGGCAGCGCGTACTGCGTGCCGTCCAGCGCGTAGTTGGGTTCCATGCCCACGAAGCCGGACAGATCGTAGTTGTCCTTGGCAATGTAGTCAGTCAGCGGCTCCGCGAAGCCCTGCTGCGCCCAGTTCATGATGTTGATGTTCTGCTTGACCATGAACAGGTCGCTGGTGTCGCCGCCGGAAAGCATCGTGCCAGCCTTGGTGTCCCAGTCCTGAGACGCCACGTCAACGTATTCGATGGTCACACCGGGGTGGGTTGCTTCAAAGGCTTCCTTCTGCGCCTGATAGTACGGCGTCGTGCCGACGTCCCACGCGACGATGGTCAGCGTCGTATTTTCTTCCGCCGATGCGAAGGACGCCATGCTCAGCACCATTGCGACCGCCAGTACCAGAGAGAACAACTTTTTCATGCCTTGGTTCCTCCTCTTGAATCTCTATCTGAACGGGTTCATTCCCGTCCGATCCGGTTTTGAAAGAGCGTCGTTTTCGCTTACAATTCTGCTTACAATTTATCGTCTCGGCAGTTTGTACCTTTGACGTTTCTTTGTGACCTTATTATACATTTTAGAGGAGTACTTGTCAAGGGGTTTTTGAAAAAATGTTTGAAAAGG
>ENA-OQNN01002002-OQNN01002002.1-human-gut-metagenome-genome-assembly--contig:-NODE-2002-length-11522-cov-3.284950_pt1 | contig 11522 bp, 9 predicted proteins | sample MGYA00242624_ERZ504870 | MGnify/ENA primary metagenome ERZ504870 (study PRJEB26092, sample SAMD00036379) | human gut metagenome | host: Homo sapiens | study: EMG produced TPA metagenomics assembly of... | reverse complement strand
ATGTCGAGCTTGTTGTGGATCTCATCGGGCAGGGTGGCGGTGTAGCCCTCGGCTATCTGAAGCACCGGGCCGAGACCCTTGATGATGTTGACTCTTATCATTGTCATGGGCATGACAGCCTGAGTCTTGAAGTGCGAGGAGTATCCGCCGCCTCTGAAATATCCGAGGTCTGCGGGGCACCAGTCGGTAGCCTTGAGCATAGCGTCGATATCCTCGTCGGTGACGTTCCACCACTCCTTCATGACCGCGTTGCCGTCCTTGTCCTTGCATACGCCCGTGGCGTCAAGCGCGGCGGCACCGGAGTTGATGAGGTGGATGAAGCCGTCCTTGGCAACGCCCTCGGGGCGCATGCCGCAGACTCTTTCAACAGCGTCGGGGCTCCAGTATGTACGAACATCGGCGAACAGGCTCGCTCTGCCGGTGACGAGCTTTCCGAGGAGCATGGACAGACCGTTGAGGCCGTCGTTCTCGGTGGCGAAGGTGAGCGGCTCTTTCTTGCCGTTCCAGTCGAAGGTGGTGTTGAGCATAGCCTCGGTGAAGTCGCCGTTGGGCATGAAATCGGTCCACTGGCGCTGACCCTGGAAGCCGCCGAGTATGGCGTTGCGGCCGAGTGCCTCTTCGTGCCAGCCGTCCTTGGGACCGGAGTGTTCAGCCTCTGCGCCGACGGGGCGGACATCGTTGAGCTTATCGTTGCCGAGCATGATGTCGCGGCAGATGAGGGTCATCTTGACGACGAACTCCCACTCCTTCTCCTTCTGCTCGGGGGTGTGTCTGATATTTTCGGGGTTCTTGTCGAAGCCCTCGGGGCAGTTTTCTTTGACCCACTTGAGCGCGCGCTCATATTCCTCGTGGTCATAGATGCCGAGCTCGACGCGGCGGGTAACTTCGACCATGTCGACCCACTCGGCGCGGATGCCGAGATATTCCTGCCAGAAATCGGCGTCGCAGAACGAGCCTGCGATACCCATTGCGACAGCGCCTATGCCGACATAAGACTTGCCTCTGAGCTGACCGACAGCCGCGGCGCAGCGTGCGAAGCGGAGTATCTTCTCCGCGACGTCGTCGGGGATGGAGTTGTCGGTGACATCCTGAACATCCTTGCCGTAAATCGAGAATGCGGGCAGACCTCTCTGTGCATGAGCCGCCAGAACCGCCGCGAGATAGACCGCGCCGGGGCGCTCGGTGCCGTTGAAGCCCCAGACTGCCTTGACGGTCAGGGGATCGAGATCCATCGTCTCGCTGCCGTAGCACCAGCAGGGGGTGACGGAGAGGGTCGCGCAGACGTTCTGAGTCGAGAAGAAGTCGGCGCACTTTGCCGCTTCTGCTGCTCCGCCTATCGTGCAGGGGGAGATGATGCACTCAAAGGGAGTGCCGTCCGAATAGAACACATTTTCTTCGATGAGCTTCTTGGCAGCGAGCGCCATGTTCATCGTCTTTTCCTCAAGACTCTCTCTGACTCCGCCCCAGCGGCCGTCAATGATGGGTCTGATTCCAAGCTTTGCTTTTGCCATTTTTCAGTCATCCTTTCGATGTTGTGTTGCCACTACCGGGCGCAACACTTATTTGTGAATTTTCAAAAAGCTCTCATATGCGCCCGCCCATTTGTCGGTGTCGCACGGAGCATATTCGCGTAATGCTTCGCTGCGCGAGATTATCTCCCTCGCCTTTTTGATATCCGGAATGTCGCCGGAGCTCAGGAGCTGAACGGCGATGTTGCCGAGCACGGTCGCCTCTATCGGACCCGCCTTCACGGGGACGTTGCAGGCGTTCGCGGTCATCTGGCAGAGCAGGGTATCTTTCGTGCCGCCGCCGATAACATGTATATCAGAATAGTCCCTGCCGGTGCATTCTTTTATCATCGAGAACGTGCTGCGGTATTTCATCGCAAGGCTCTCGTAGATGCAGCGCATTATCTCGCCGACTGTCTGCGGGACATACTGACCCGTCTTGCGGCAGAATTCGCGCACGCGGCCGGGTATATCTCCGGGCGGCGTGAACTCGGGGGAGTCTGGGTCGATAAAGCACTTGAACGGCTCCGCCGAGAGCGCCATGCGCTCGAGATCGGCGTAGCTGTATTCCTCGCCCTCGCGTTTCCACTGCCTGCGGCTCTCCTGAATGAGCCACAGTCCGATTATATTCTTGAGCAGCCCGGTCATGCCGCCGTAGCCGCCCTCGTTGGTGATGTTTATCGAGAGCGATGTATTATTAACAATGGGAGCGGGTATCTCCGTGCCGAAGAGCGACCAAGTGCCGCTGCTCAAAAACGCGAAGCTGTCGAGCTGAGAGGGTACGGCGGTTATCGCCGACTGCGTGTCGTGTCCGCATACGCTGACAACTTTAACGGGGTCGAGCCCCAGCTCTTCGCATATATCCGCGCTGAGCATTCCGTTTTCGGTACCCGACGGCACAATGGGCGTGAGGATTCCCGACGGGATGCCGAGGCGGTCGAGAATGTCGTATGCCCAGTCTTTTGTCTTTATGTCAACCATCTGCGAGGTGGTCGCTATTGAATATTCTGTCTGCTTTCTGCCCGTGAGCATATATGCGAATAAATCGGGCATGAACAGCATTTTATCCGCCCTGTCGAGAATGTGCGGGCGGTATTTTTTGAGCGCGCAGAGCTGGAAGAGCGTGTTAAGCTCCATGAACTGAATACCCGTGCGGGAGTAAAGCTCCTCGCGGGGAACTGTTTTAAACACGTCTTCAATCATTCCCGCCGTGCGTGCGTCGCGGTAGTGGATAGGATTTTCGAGCAGGCAGCCGAATTCGTCGAGCAGCCCGAAGTCAACGCCCCAGGTGTCGATGCCGATGCTGTCGAATCCGCCGGCGAGCTTCGCCTTTGTCAGCCCCTGCTTTATCTCAAAAAACAGGCGCAGAACATCCCAGTAGAGCGTGCCGTTCACGCTCACGGGGTCGTTCGAGAAGCGGTGAACTTCTTCGAGGCGGATATTCTCCCCGTCAAAATGTCCGATTATCGCGCGTCCGCTCGACGCGCCGAAGTCGAACGCTAAAACTCTTTTTTCCATTGATGCAGAGTCCTCCGAGTTATTTTACAACGCCCTTTTTGAGGATGATGTTTGCGTATACGGCGGTCTCGCCCGTCGCGATGACGGCGTATGCCTTTCTCGCTCTGTCATAGAAAGCGAAGCGCTCCATGAGCTCGAAGTTCTTGTCGCCCTCGTTCGCTTTGACTATCTCTTCGTATTTGTCCCAGACTGCCGGGCGGTCTCCGTCGCCGTTGTTGTCCATGAGCGCAACGGGGGCGTCAACATAGGTGTCGAGGGGCATGAGCTTCAAAACCGCGTCGAGAACCTCGGGCACTCCGTGACCGTCGAGGCGCACAAGGCGCTGAGCTATACTCGCCGCGGGGAAGTTGCCGTCGCCGATAACTATCTCGTCGCTGTGTCCCATCTCCATGAGGATCTTGAGAAGCTCGGGGGAGATGATAGGTGAAATATTTTTAAGCATTTTTATATCCGTCCTTTCGGAAAAATCAGTCGATTGAATACATGCTGTAGAGCTCGCTGTATACTCCGCCCTTTGCCATGAGCTCGCGATGGCTGCCCTGCTCGGCGATGCCGTCTTCTGTCAGCACGACTATCTCCGCCGCGTCTCTTATCGTCGTGAGCCTGTGGGCGATAGTTATGACCGTGCGCCCCTTTGCAAGCTCTTCGAGCGACTGCTGAACAAGGCGTTCGCTCTCGTTGTCGAGCGCGCTCGTCGCCTCGTCGAGAATGACTATCGGAGGGTTTTTCAAAAACAGGCGCGCGATTGAAATTCGCTGTTTCTGACCGCCGGAGAGCTTGACTCCGCGCTCGCCGACATATGTGTCGTAGCCCTCTGGCAGCTCCTCTATAAATTCATGCGCCCCGGCTCGTTTCGCCGCGGCTATTATATCTTCTTTTTCAGCTCCCGGGCATCCGTAGGCTATGTTGTCCCTGACCGTGCCGGAGAACATGTAGACATCCTGCTGAACCGTGCCTATATTCGAGCGCAGCGAAGCTAAAGTTATGTCGCGGATATCTTTTCCGTCGAGCAGTATGCTGCCCGAATCCACATCGTAGAAGCGGGGGATAAGATTGCAAAGCGTAGTCTTGCCGCCGCCGGACGGACCGACGAGGGCGACATTCTCGCCAGGAGCTATATGCAGGGAGAAATCGGAGAGAATTTTCTTGTCCGTGCCCTTGTATGAAAATGTAACGTTTTTGAATTCGATATCGCCCTTGACGCCGCTTATGGGCTTTGCGTCCGGACTGTCTTTTATGTCGCTGACTTCGTCCATTATTTCAGTGAAGCGCTCGATGCCAGTCATGCCGCGGTTGAACTGCTCGCTGAATTCGACCATTGTGCGTATCGCCGCGAGCAGGGTGCTGACCATGAGCAGGCTCGCCGAGAAGTCGCCGACGGTAGTCTTGCCTTTCATCATGAACACTGCGCCCACGCCGACTATTGCTATATACATCAGTCCGTCGCAGAGCCTTACAGTGCAGTGGAAACTCGCCATGTATCTGTAGCCGTTTTTCTTCGATTTGAAGAAGCGGCGAGAGCCCTCGTTGAACTTTTCGCGCTCAATGTCCTCGTTGGCAAAGCTCTTGACAACTCTTATGCCGAGCAATGAATCCTCCGTCCGCGCGTTTATCTCGCCTATCTCGCGTCTCTGCTGTTTGAACGCGGCGCGCATCTTGCGGCGGCTGCGCGAAGTCAGAAGCATCATAAGAGGCATGAGCGAAAAGACTATTATCGCAAGCCATATGTTCATCGACGCGAACATGATGAATCCCGCGATTATTTTTATCACGGTCATCAGGACGTTCTCCGGACCGTGATGGGCGAGCTCGGTTATGTCAAACAGGTCGTTTGTTATTCTCGACATGAGCTGGCCTATCTTCGTGTCGTCATAGAATGAATATGACATATCCTGCAAATGCGAGAACAGGTCGTTTCGCATATCTGTTTCAATTCTCGCGCCCATGATATGCCCGCCCGACGCCGTGTAGTAGCTCGCGGCGGTATCGATTATTCGCAGTAGAATGTAGAAGCCGACTATTTTTATTATCAGCTCCGCCGTCAGGTCGTGAATATCATGCGCCGCGCGGTCGGTTATCTGCCGCACTATCAGCGGGAGAGCTATCTCGCATACGGTAGTCAGCGCGGAGCAGAACATATCGAGGGCGAACAGTCCCGAATATTTTTTATAGTAAGGCAGGAACCTTTTGAGCATCCTTCGGTTGCGGCTGGAGTAGTCCCCGGACAAACAAACACCCCTAATCAAGCAGTTATATATCAGAATTATACAACATTTATTTCCCTTTGAAAAGGGTCGGCGGAGAGAAAAAATATTTTCTTGCCTGTAACAGTTTTTGTCCTTGAAAAAAGACGAGCGTTTTTGTATACTATGATATATACAAACGCATATAAACACATTTTATATTTTATTTTATAAAGAAAGGGAGGTCTCACTATGCGTATTCTCATATGCGACGATGAGCCCGCAATGGTCAAGCAGATATCCGAAATAATCGCGGACGCTTATCCCGATATTGAGCTTGTCGGCGTACACAGCTCCGCCGAGCTGTCCGAGAAGCTTGCGCCCGAGGACGCAAACAGAAAATTCGACCTCGCCTTTCTCGATATTGCCGTCAGCGACGAGAGCGGCGTGGATATCGCCGAGTTTGTCGGCGCGCTGTGTCCCGGGGTCAAGATAGTTTTCGTCTCCGGGAATCAGGATCTTGTCTCGAAGGCGTTCGTGACCGTTGACGACTGCGGGTATATCTATAAGCCCGTCGACCCGAAGCTGCTCCTCGGCTATATCGAGCGCGAACGCGCCGGGATGCATCAAAGACCGAGCCGCGAATATTTTGAATACACCCGCCGCGGCAGCATCCACAGGATAGGGTGCGATAAGATACTTTTTATCGTCAGCGTGCGCAATTATCTGGAGATACATACGGTTGACGGAGACAGCGTCACCGTGCCGGGCAAGCTCGACGAGGCGGGACGGCAGCTCGAAGCGGGCTTCGTCCGCTGCCACAAGAGCTATCTTGTGAATTTAAAATATATCGCGAGATATACTGCGACGCAGTTTATCATGATGAACGGGAAGATAATTCCGATAAGCCGTTCCAGGAAAAAGGATTCAACGGACAGGTATGTGCTTTTTAAGGGAGCTTTGGTCAAATGACATTTTTTGATGCGTTCTGGTATGTGTTCAACTTTCTTTCGATAGCGCTCGTGGTGGTCTTTCTGTGCATGAACCTCACCCCGCGCTTCAACCGCTACGCGGTATTTTTCTTGACGCTCATACCGTTCTCGGCAATAGCGCTCGCCCAGCATTATTTCTACGATGTGCCGTCGGTGTTTTTTAAGATTCCGGCGTTTGCATATTATTTCATTTCGTCAATAGCCTATTTCAAAGACAAACTCAGAACCCGGCTTTTCGTCTCGATAGTTCTGATGTCGTTTACATATCTCGTTTCGGCTCTGCTCATAACCGGGTGTATCGCCTGCGGGCTCAATCCCTATGACGACATAATGACCTATATAGTCTCCCTGCCGAATACAGTGGGGCTGATAGTGCTCTTCGGCGGCTTTACTTATCTTAGAATGAAGAAGCACAAAAATATGATTCTCCCGAGCGGGCAGATGGCGACATTTATCTTCTTCCCGCTGAGTCAGGTCATAGTCATGGCGGCGGCGATGATGATAATCTCATATTACGGTTGGTTCAGGGACAAGAACACCGGGCTGCCGTTTCTTGAGGATCCGACCCGCGCCCCGATGATAATGCTCTGCGTTGCGGCGGTTCTGTGCATAATCTCCGACGCCGTTTTGCTCTATATCATGGTGCGCTCGTCGCAGAACGAGAAGCTGCGCGAGGAGCTGAGAATAAAAGATTACCAAAACGCGCTGAATCTCGAATATTACAAAAATGTCGAAAACAGCAGCAATGAAGTGAGAAAGATACGCCACGACCTCGCGAACATAATTCAGACGGCATATGAAGTCGTCCACAGCTCAAACGAAGTCGACCGCGAAGCGGCCGAGCGGATGCTCGACCAGCTCAGAACAGAGGTCGCGGATATAAAAATAGAAAAATTCTGTCTCAACACTCTTGTCAATGTCATCGCCTCGAACAAGGCGAACGAGTGCAGAAAGAATGACATCGCCTATGATTTCGACCTCAATGTGCCGAGGTTTGTTGGTATCGAAGATGTCGATATCTGCAAGGCGTATGTCAATATATTCGACAACGCGATAAATGCGGCAAAAGCTCTCGAAGAGAACAGATATATAAAAATAAGAAGCTTCGTCGACGAAAACGACGGAATGTTATATATCAGCAGCGAGAACGCCGTCGCGCCCGACTATGAAGAGAAGAAAAAGAAGCGGACGGGCGACCACGGCTACGGATTAAAAATTCTCGAAGAGACCGCCGAAAAATACGGAGGACACGCGGCGGCGAATCAAAGCGGCGGTATATTCACCTGCGTTTTCGCAGCGAGGGCATAAATAATACTATTATAATATATAAAAAACAGCCGCGACATGAAAACTGTTGCGGCTGTTGCTGTGTTATTTTATTTAGGCTCCTCCGTAGAGGGTGTTTCGCTTCGCTCAAAGTAATAAGTAAAAGTGAATAGTGAAAAAGTGCGCGATATGGGCGGATATCATCCGCCCGCGAAGAAAATGCGCGTTATCGACGCGGGATTTGAGGACGCAATGAGCCGCAAATTCGGGTACCTTGAAAATTAAACAACGGCTCGGCAACAAAAATTTATCGAATTATACCCGCAAAAATCATACCGCGGAGACAGAATATATCTGCCTCCGCGGTTTTATATTTTTTATGCCGTTTCCCGAAGCTGTATTTCGCGGCTGACTTCAAGCCCGTCGTGAGTGAGGGTGAGGGCTATTCCGCCGCTGTCCGAGGTCGAATACGCCTTGCGCCCGAACGCCGACATTATGCCGACGAGCACATCGTCAGATATCTCGGCGAGGCGGTTCGTGATTATCATCGTCTCGGGGCGGAGCTTGTCCAGCGCTTCCTGCGGGACGGCGCGTTCGCCGTGGCAGGGGACTTTAATCGCATCAATGCGTCCGACGGCGTTCGCGAGTCTCGCGAGGTCGCCCGTGTCGTTCACTATGTCGCCCGCCAAAAGAATACGCCTGCCATTCTGCTCGGCAAGGAGCGCGAGCGAGTTGTCATTTTCGCCGATATTCTTGTGATATGAGTCGGGCTCGGTGTTGAAGAAACGCAGAGTCCAGCCGCCCAGCGCAAACGGTTCATCCGGCACGCAGCCGATGACCGGGATATTCATGCTCTGCGCCTTTTCGCTGAGCGATTTATACAGCGCATCGCCGTCGTGGAGACACTTGTCCCACTGCGCGAGGTTAGGGCTGATAAACGGCTTGAGATATATCTTGCCGATTGTTATATCCCCGTCGTCAAGGAGCGTCTCGAGTCCGCCGACATGACCGGAATGAAGATGGGTTATCGCTATAAAGTCAAGATTTATCTTCCCGCCGGCAGTTTCTTTCAGATACCGCGCCGTATGTTTCGCGTGCCCCGCGTCGCCGCAGTCAACGAGAGCGAATCGGTCGCTGCTCTGAAGAAGAATGCAGTCCGAGCGCCCGGTGTTGAGAAAATGGATGCGCTCGCCCTCCGACGGGACAGAGATATCCTCATTCTGCGCGGGAACGGGCGGATTTTTTGCCGCCCTGATGACCTGCACTGTCGTTGGCTTGAATTTGTCTTTCTGAGTGAATTTTTTGATGAGTTCGGCAAGATCCTTTATTGCCATATCCTTCAGCCCTTTCGGGAATTTATTTTGTCCTGCGCAGCTCGGCAAAGAACTGCTTCAAAAGCAGAGCACACTCGTCCTGCATGAAACCGCCCTCGACCTCGGGCGAGTGATTATACGGAAAAGAGAACAGGTTGTTTACCGACCCGCACGAGCCCGCCTTCGGGTCGTATGCCCCGAACACCACGCGCTTTATGCGCGAATTTATTATCGCCCCGGCGCACATCGGGCACGGTTCGAGCGTCACGAATAATTCGCACTCCCAGAGCCGCCAGCCGCCGAGTGCCTTGCACGCTCTGTCTATTGCTTCAATTTCGGCGTGTGCGCGGGCGTTTTTGTCCTTTTCGCGCCTGTTGCGCCCGACCGAAACTATCTCCCCGTTTCTTGTGACCACCGCGCCGACGGGCACTTCGCCGTCCGCCGCGGCCTCCCGTGCAAGCGCGATCGCCGCCTGCATAAGCTCTCTGTCAGTCATTCTTCCACTCCCCGGTTACGAAGGACATGTGATAAAAGTATATGTCGTGTAGAGCAGATAGATGATAGAGATTATCATCGGGACATTTATAAAATACGCCGCCGTGCGTTCGCCGCGCGAAAGTGCGGTGCGCGGTTTTCTGAATTTCGTCTGGATATTCTTTTGGCGCGCCCTTCTCGTGAAGAGAATCAGGCAGATTATGCCCGCCGCAAAGAACACTGCGACGCAGATATAATAGACGAGGTTGACCGTCTTTTCCGGCAGGAACTCGTAGAGTATCGAGATAACGCCGGAGAACATATTGTTGCAGAAATGTATCATGACACCCGTCCACATCGAGCCGGTGACTATAACAAAATAACCGATGCCGATGCCGACGATAAACGCGAACGGGGCCTGGACGAGGTTGCCGTGCATCATGCCGAACAGGGCGGACGGGACGAGAATTGCAAACCAGTTGCCGAACTTGCGCGCGGGCATCATAACAACGCCGCGCAGCGCATATTCCTCAACGAGCGCAGGCACTACGGCGAGCTGGATAAGATACATCGCAATGCCCAGCGGCGTCGTCGGGGTGCGCGAATCGGGATATTCAAATGTTATACCGGTCGTGCTCTCGACAAAGGTCGAAAGAAAATTCGTCGCGTAGTTGCCTATCATGCAGATCATCAGACCTGCGGGCACAGCTAAAAGCATGAGGCGCGTGTCATAGGGCTTTCCGAAGTTCAGGCACTGCTGACGCTTATCTTTGAGCAGCAGGCTCGACAGGAAGAACGGGACGAATATGCAAAAAATCGACATCAGTACGCCTATCGCATAGCCGCGGTCAGTCTCGTTCGCGTAGTCGTCATAGAGATTTAAAGCAAACAGCAGTCCCGCGCCGATGAACTGGAACAGGGCGAACAATAATATGCCCAGGCCGCTTATGTTGCCGAGCTTTCTTATCTGGCGCTTCTCGCGCTGCTTTATCTCGAGAGTCTGAGCGGGTCCCGGCTGATATCCGTACCCGTTGGGCGCTCCGTTATTATATTGAGAGTCGTATGCCATACTTTCACCGTTCCACTTAAAATTCTTATTAAATTATACCCTACCCCGCGGGATTTAACAATAGCATAAAAGCGAAGTTTAAAGAAAAAAGGAATATAGTTTAATTTCAGTTAACATTTAAAGGCGAAATGTAAGACGCTTTTGGGAATGGACAATGCTATAAGACGTCAGACCGCCGTTTGTGTCGTGGAATGAGATGTGAAAATCCCAATATGCCGCGGAATCTATCACGATTTTATTGATTCGCACCCTACAAATGCACGCCAATAAAATTGTGATAATTTCGCGGGCGGATGATATCTGCCATACACGATTGTGCTGATTTATAAGCCGTTCATAGCCGGTATTTACACCTACAAATCCCAATCTGTCACTGCACTTTCACTTTAAACCCCGCATTACAAAAACCAAAGCCCACCCAACGGACAACCATCGGGCAGGCTTTCTATTAAATAAATAATTCCGCGAAATCATATCTCCTGCGTGTTCTCGTCGTTCTCGCTTAGCTCCTGAGGCTGAACGGGACCGAATCTGTCCGCCTTGGGCAGGCTCCATCTGAAATGGGCGGCGAGCAGGCGGATGACGAAAACTATTGCCGCGCCCGCAATGACCGCCGCGGTGCTGTTGAACCGCCAGATGATAACGCAGGCGACCGCGCCGGCTATCGACGCGCAGGCGTAGATGTGCTTTACGAATATGTACGGCTTCTCCCCGGCGAGAACATCGCGCAGCACTCCGCCGCCGACGCCGGTTATGACCCCGACGAATACTACCAGAAACGCGCCGCGCCCGGTCGAGACGCTGTAAGCGGTCTGTATTCCGACGACCGTGAACACTCCGAGCCCGAGCGAGTCGAGAATGAGCAGAACGAAGTCGTGGACATGCTGATTACTCGTGAGCAGTCTGCGGATTGCCGGCAGAAAAGTTATTATCGCCGTGACCGTCGCGACTATCGCATATACCGGGTGACCGAATGTGCCGGGCGGAGTTATGCCGAGAATGAGATCGCGCGTGACTCCGCCGCCGATCGCCGTAACAACGCCCAGAATCATGACGCCGAAAATAGCCATGTTTTTCTTCAGCCCTGTCATCGCGCCGGAAACCGAGAACGCAACGGTGCCGATGATTTCAAACGCAAAAATGAGAATGTCCATAAACCACTCCGAAAACAAAAAGAGTACACCATCAGAAAAAATGGT
>ENA-OQNN01002001-OQNN01002001.1-human-gut-metagenome-genome-assembly--contig:-NODE-2001-length-11535-cov-5.655768_pt1 | contig 11535 bp, 8 predicted proteins | sample MGYA00242624_ERZ504870 | MGnify/ENA primary metagenome ERZ504870 (study PRJEB26092, sample SAMD00036379) | human gut metagenome | host: Homo sapiens | study: EMG produced TPA metagenomics assembly of... | reverse complement strand
CCTTTTTCTGCTCTGCATGCAGGGTGTCGAGGCGATGATAAATCTTGTTCTCTGCATTCTCGCGGATACTGCAGGTGTTCAGGAAGATGGCATCAGCCTCTTCTTCTTTCTCACAAATTTCGTAGCCTGCCATCTGCATCACAGAGGCAACTACCTCACTGTCTGCCACGTTCATCTGGCAGCCATAAGTTTCAATAAACAGTTTCTTCATTGTTCTAGATGAATTCTAATTTATGTTTGATGTATTTAATATGATTTCTTTCCTGTATCTTCCATGCCGCATCATTTCATGTTCTTTGAAACTGCCATCAGCATGAAGTAGATGACTACGGCAGAGATCCATCCGGCGATGGCATCGATGAGATAATGCGCCTGGATATACACGGTAGCCATACACAGGAAGATGTAGAATGGCAGCATGGTGAAGAGCAGCTTGCGGTTTCTGCTGTGCCAGGCAAGGAGCATGCAGATGGTGCTTACGCCCACGTGCGAACTCGGAAAGGCGGCGGTAGGTCGCTCTCCTGCTTCCTTGGCATTCTCTACGAGCTGGTAGAAGATTCCGTCGGTATAGCCTGGGGTTGGCAGACAGTTGGTATGGGTGTTGAAGTAATCGCCCATTGCCGGGAAGATGCCCTTGGCAATATCCTGCACTCCCACGGCATCGAAGTAGAACGTTGGTCCTACTACCGGCACGTAAATGTAGATGAGATAGTAGATGAAGAAGCTGGCAAGCAGTAAAAAGCTAACCCGTTCTGCCTCATAGTATCTGCAGCAGAAATAGTAGAGAACTACCGCTGCTATCATAGGATAATACATGAAGTATCCCATCGACATCAGTTCGCTCACCACCGCCCAGGGCAGTGCCTTGGCAAAGAGCAGGGCGGGCTGGCATCCAAAGAGATCCTGTTCCCATCCCGCAAAGATATGGTCGAGGTTGGGGAACATGCGGTTGATCTCGTAAGTATCTGGATACCACCAGGCAAGCAGGGCGATCTGCGCCATGATGCGTATCATCTTCGTTATTCTGCATGGAATCATGCGATATACGCCCCAAAGGGCGAGGGTCATGACCAGAATTCTCAATCTGCCCCAAAGCATCGACTCCGGATTCACCACCTTGGTAAAGGTAAAGAGCATGGTGAAGACTGTTATCGCCATATAGCCCAGCATCACCCATTCCAGTGGCAGGAGCCCTTTCTTGGGGTTCTTTTCTATCTTAAAATAATCTTTTATCACGGTGTTACTTTGAACTTTGAGATTTGAACATTGAACTTTATGATATGTTTTACAGCCATCCGTTATCCTTGTACCACTTGATGGCGAGTTTCACTCCTCTTTCCAATGGATAGTGAGGGTGGTAGCCCAGTTCGTCCATGGCTGGCTCGATGTCACATCGCCAGTTGCGCTGTTTCAGGATGTTATACTTGTCATTGTTCAGTGCCGACATCCTACCGGTCATTCTGCCGAGATACTCGCCAAAGAAGGTTACGATGCGGAGCACCCAGATAGGAGCCTTGATGCGCAACATCCATGGATTGCCCAATTCCTTATGAATCAGGTCGCTAAAAGCTTCCGACTGGTAAACTTCGCCATCGCTGAGGAAGTATTTCCTGCCGTTCATACCATGGTCTAGGGCAAGGAAAACTGCCTGCACCACATCCTGAACATACACGAAGGTGATGTCCTGACGCTTGAATCCTACGGCGAAATCCACGTGCTGCCTGATGCTCTGCGCCATGAGGAAATAGTCTTTTTCTCTTGGACCATATACGCCGGTAGGACGCAGGATGATATAAGGGAAATTGTTGCCGATGCTGTCGAGATAGCGCTCTGCGGCAAGCTTGCTCTTGCCGTATGCCGTATTAGGCTTAGGCACATCGTTCTCGCAGATTTCCTGATAAGGCTGCTCCTCGCGGATGGCTCCAAAGATGCTGAGCGAGCTGACGAAGACAAATCGCTTGATGGGCATCCCCAGATGCAGGATGGCATTCACCAGGTGCTTGGTGCCCTCGGTGTTTACCTTATAGAAATCCTCTGCATGCAAACACTTGGTAGCGCCAGCTGCATGCACTATATAGTCGAACTCGTGCGGAGCGAGTTCCTTCTCCAACTCTTCCTCTGAAGAAAGATTGAGGTTGATGAAATGGATGCGCTCGTCTTGCAGATATTTTCTGGAACTGGTAGGGCGAACTGCCGCCCAGGTTTCCATGCCTTGTCGCAAGGCTTCTTCTACGATGTAACTGCCGATAAAACCCGACGCACCCGTTACTAGAATCTTCATTAATTATATATAAAATTGCAATTTCGGCTGCAAAGATACGACTTTTTGATGATTTATCACCATGATTCTGTTCAAAAAGGAGATAAAATTTGAAAAAATAGTGTAGGTTTCTATAAAATGTTGTATCTTTGCATGCATGGAGCAAGTATCGGGTTTTTATTTCCCTCCCTCAGAAACGACTTCTGCGCAGTTCAGCAACATGACAGAAATCTCGGCTAGTGGCTTTAATATCCTTATCCGTGCCAAGCGTGATGGCAGGTGGTGGATCTTGAAGGCGCTCGCTCCCGCTGTGCGCAATAGCGAGGTGTATCAGAGCTTGCTTCAGAAGGAATTCGATATCATGAAGCATGTCCAGCATCCCGGAGTTGCCGAGGTAATGGGTATCGAAGAAGTGGATGGATATGGCAAATGCCTCGTGATGGAATGGATAGATGGAGTAACTCTGGAAGAGTGGCTCCTGCAACATCATTCCAAGGCGGAAAGGGTGCATATCGCCAACCAGCTGCTCGTGGTACTTGAGTTTGTACACGACATGCAGGTGGTGCATCGTGACCTGAAACCTTCCAATATGATGGTTACCCGCAATGGGAGTGTGCTGAAGCTGATAGATTTCGGATTGGCTGATGCCGACAGCTATGCCGTACTGAAGGAACCGGCGGGAACAGATGGATATGTTTCTCCCGAACAGCAGAAGGGCGGACCTACCGATGTGCGCAATGATATCTACAGCGTGGGCGTTATCCTGGACAAGATGAGGCTGAATTTCTCTTATCGCCTGGGATTGAAGCGTTGCCTCCGTCCGTTGGAGGAGCGATATCCCAACATGACCGCCATGCGCCAGCATATTCATTCTCTGCATCGCAACCTGCTTGCCTTCTGGATTTCTTCGGGAATATTGGCGGCATGTACTACGGGTGTGGTTATATATAATAAGGTGAACGAGCCTCCTCGTGGATACGATGTGGTGGCAGAGTTTAAGATAGGAAACCTGGCTTATAAGTCGTGGGGTGGTGGAGTCGTATCGGTTAGGGCAGCCAATTCCAAGGATTCCTGCATCGAGGTACCTAAAACGGTGAACTTCCAGGGAATGACCTATAAGATAGATGAAATAGAAAAGAAGGCGTTTGCCGATCAGCCCGATCTGAGGAAACTGGTGTTTCCGGATACCAAGTTCCATGTGATGAAGCAGATGGTGGAGAACAGTCCGAATCTGCACAGTATCTGTTTCCGAAGCGCCTTGCCGCCAGTCATCGGTAATGCCATCTGGAAGACCAGGATTCAGGATGTCTTCAGTGAATCTGATTTCAAGCGTGTCATCCTGTATGTTCCAAAAGGCAGCTTCGATGCTTATCGCAAATCTGCATGGAATCAGTTTGAGAATATCATTGAATATGAATAGAATATGATAGAGTTACGCTTCAATTATGCAGATAGCCGCATCTCGCGTGAGATGCGGCTATTTGCGTTTATTGCTTATATCAGGTGTCTATACCTTTTATATATGTATCAATACCATACTTCTATCTGTGGTGATTCCTTGGCATAGCTAGGCATGCACTTACCGATCTTGGCTCCGATGTAGGTTGGGTCGCAGATGTAGAACTTCTTGCCCTTGTACTCGTATGAGGTTCCGTTCTCTACCGGCTCATGGAAGGCTACGGCAGGCATCAGCGGCAGTTCGATACCCGAACCGGTGTATTCGATGTCTGGAATATCAGGCTTCACCTCTGGCAGTTTCGGCTTCTTCACCGGTTCTATTTTTGGACGGACGGTAGGAGCCTTTGGATCTGGCTTCTTCGGAGTCTCCGGTTCTGCAGGACTTACCGGCATCTTAGGCTTCACGGTAACCGGTTTCTCCGGCTGTTTCGGAGCTGTATATGTTGGAGGCGTCTTAGGCTTAGGCACCTACGAGCGCACATCTCCCTTAAACTTCTTGTATTCTTTCCATACGCCTTGCATATACTTATCGTAGTCGGTAAGTATGGTGTTGCGGAACTTGTTGTAATCATCCAGCATCGCCTGTCTTGACTGCTGGAACTGTTTCACAAAGTCATCGTTCTGCGAAAAGCTTGGTGTTGCATGCAAACCGAGCAGCAATATGAAACTGAGAGTAGGATAAATACTATTCATAATCTGTAATTTTAAGATTTCTACTTTCCGTGTTGATAGATATGGGGCAAAGATACGATTTTTTCCTTAATCGCCCAACTTTTTTAAGGAACAAAGGCTCTCCTACCTTAAAATATTGGGAGGAGAGCCTATCTATGTACCGTTCTTAGCGAAGATTCTGTCCCGGAATAGGAGTTGTTTCCTATTTGGTTATGTTTGATAGATGGATTGTCATATCCTAGTTTTTCTATTTGTGCTGCAAAATTACGAAAAACTTTTGAGATAGCATTGGTTCAAATTGGTTCATTTTCAAAGACTGATGAAGAAAATGAAAAAAGAATGATTGAGAGTGGGAAAAAATGTGTATCTTTGCTGCAAAAAAGAAAGGAATAGAAAATGATAGATAATTATAATCCAGAAGATTTCGAGCGCTTGAAGCAGGAAGTGGAAACCTTGGTGGGAAGATCCGTCAAGACACCTAAAGACTTTGAATTTCTCTCCCGCCAGATAGAGGGCTATACCAACGAGACCATCTCGGTGAGTACCCTGAAGCGTATGTGGGGATATGTGGCTTCGCCATGCAAACCGAGCAAGTATAATCTTAATTTGCTTTCCCGTATGATAGGTTATTCCGACTGGGAAGCTTTTTCGGGTGGAAACGAAGTTATGTCTTCCAGCCGCTTCTTTGTGAAGAGTAAGCTCATTGCGGATGCCCTGCAGAAAGGGGAACAGGTGAGATTGACCTGGTGTCCGGGCAGAGTGCTTACCATCATGTACAAGGGCAATGATACCTTCGAGGTTGTGGATAGCATCAACAGCAAGCTGGCAAAGGGTGATACCTTCACCTGTCCGCAGTTTGTTGAGGATCAGCCGCTTTATCTTTCCAACCTCAGCCATCCCGGCATCCCGCTCTGCAACTATGTAGCAGGTCAGAATGGAGGAATCAAGTGGAATCTGGGGGGGGTGATTCTGGACCTTCCTGAAACATAAAGACAAAAAGCAAAAAGCTTGGAATCACGAATGCGATTCCAAGCTTTTTGCTTTAAATTCATTGGGGGTTAGCTTCATGCAGCTAATTTCATAGAGGGTTAAGCCTCATGCTGTCTTACGCCCATACGAGCCTCTACTACGTTTACCACGTAGTCGCCGAGCTTCTCGCATTCCTGGATGATATCCATGTACATGGTACCGATGGCATAGGTGTAGAGATGGTTGTTTACATCGTTGATATTCTGGCTCTTCAACTGGTTGCGATAGTTGTTGATCTCGTTCTCGATGTTGAAAGAGAGGTTGGCATCATTATCTACCTTATGACCCACCAGGGTGATGTTCATCTGGGTGAGGGCATTATCTGTAAGCTCCATCATCTGGTGCATGTGCTCATACTGAGAAGGAATGAAGTCTTCCTTGCCACGGATGCGGCGGTTGAGGGTGCGGGCTATGTTGAAACAGCTGTCACCGATACTCTCAATCTCTGAAATCTCACGCAGCATGGCGCGGATCTTCGCCTTGGTCTCATCAGAAAGATGAGAATCGCTCACCTGGTCGAGATACTTCGCAATCTCAATCTCCATGTTGTCGGAGATTCCCTCGTATTTCTCGATGCGGGTATAGAGCTTGATGAACTTGTCGTCGTTGGTCTCGCCCAGGAGTTCCTTCACCATACCGAACATACGCTGGATGCGCTCGGCGAAACAGTGGATCTCCTTCTGAGCCTCGAGCACGGAGATTTCCGGAGTCTTCATGATACCACTCTGGATGAAACGCAGACGGAAATCATCTTCGTCGGCATTCTTCTTAGGACGGATAATCTTGCATACCAGCTTCTCTATCTGTGGGATAAACCATACCAGGATAAAGGTGTTGGAGAGGTTGAACGTGGTATGGAAGGCGGCGAGTACGAACGACAGCTTCGCTGCGTTGGCAACGAAGTGAGGATCGGTCTTCTCCATCATGTCGTCATAACCTACCCAGTCGCAGACCAGATGGATGAACGGACGGAATACGCAGAGTATCCACAGCACACCGAAGATGTTGAACACCATGTGCGCCATCGCCGCTCTTCGCGCCTGCGTGTTGGCGGTGAGTGCTGCCACGTTGGAAGTTACGGTGGTACCGATGTTCTCACCCATCACGAGCGCAATACCTTGATAGATAGGCAGTACGCCGGTGGAACAGAGAATCATCGTAATCGCCATGACGGCAGCCGAACTCTGCACACACATGGTCAGGATACTACCTATGAGCAGGAAGGTGATGGTGGTCTGGAAGCTGTGAGGGTCGAAGCTGGAGAAGAACTCCAGAACTGGCTGGTTATGAGCCAGATCCATGTCGATACCGGTTTGGCGAAGTGTACCCAAGCCGAGGAACATAAAGGAGATACCGAAGATGAAGTCACCTATGATCTTGCGCTTCTTGCTATAGATGAGGATGATGGCGATGAAGAACGCCAGCCACACAAAGTCGGTGATGTTGAATGAGAATCCTGCACTCATGATCCAGGCGGTGAGCGTGGTACCGATATTGGCACCCATGATAACCGAAATAGCCTGGGCAAGGGTGAGGAGACCGGCATTTACGAATGATACCGTCATCACCGTCGTAGCAGTAGAAGACTGTACGGCAGCCGTGATGAGCGTACCCGAGAGTATGCCCGTCAAACGATTGGTGGTCATAGTTCCTAACACATGGCGGAGCTGTGGTCCTGCCATCTTCTGCAAACTGTCGCTCATGGTCTTCATACCAAACATAAGTAAGGCGAGTGCTCCGATAAGCCTAAAAAATATCCAAATCGACATATTATAACTTAATTAATGTTGTCAAAATCATCAAGTTTACGTTTTTTTTCGTAACTTTACGCTCTGTAAGCAATGCTCCGCTTGGGGGCTTGCTCAGGCCTGGTGAACATCCTCAAAAGAGGTCTTCGTTAGGCTGTAGATTATTAACTTTGTAACATAGTCTTAACAGAAATGAAACAGAAGATACAAATCCGTTGCAAAAATAATAAAAAATCTCAGAAAGTAGAAATCGGAAGCACACTTTTTGATGTTTTTTCTTCATTTGACCTTAAAATGACCCATGGACCGGTGTCTGCGAGGGTAAATAACAAGGTGGAAGGCATGAATTACCGTGTGTATAACTCCAAGGATGTGGAATTCCTGGATATGAACTCTGCGTCTGGTTCGCGTGCCTATACCCGGACGCTTTTCTTTGTACTGTGCAAGGCGGTGCAGGATATTTATCCGAATACGGATGTGGTCATCGATATTCCGGTATCCAACGGATTCTATGTGGATATCCGTCTGGGACGCCCGGTAGTAGATGAGGATGTGAACATCCTCCGCCGCCGCATGCAGGAGATCATCGACTCCAAGATGCCGATACGCCGCTTCACGGTGCCTACCGAGGTGGCTATCGCCCTCTTCCAGGAAAAGGGCGATGTGGAGAAGGTGAAGCTTCTCAGGACTTCGGGTTCCATCTATACCACCTATTATAAAATAGGTGAATATGTGGATTATTATTATGGCACCCTGCTCACCAATACCTCCCAGCTCTATCTCTTCGGGTTGGAGAAGTACTATGATGGCATGTTGCTGCGCATTCCTTCGGTCTGCAACCCGGATGTGCTGGGTGAAATGACCCGACAGGACAAGATGTTTGATATCTTCAAGGAGCATCATCGCTGGCAGGATATTCTGGGTATCAGAACCGTGGGCGACTTCAACCAGGCTATCGACGCGGGACATGCTACGGATATCATCAATATCAGCGAAGCGCTGCAGGAGAAGAAGCTGGCGAAGATTGCCGAGGAGATTGCCAGTCGGGAAGGGGTGAAGCTGGTACTGCTGGCGGGGCCGTCTTCTTCGGGCAAGACTACTTCCTGCAAGCGTCTGAGCATCCAGCTTGCCGTAAACGGACTGAAGCCTCTGCAGATTTCGCTCGATGATTACTTCGTGGATAGGGACAAGACCCCGAAGGATGAGAATGGTGAATTTGATTTTGAGAGTATCTATGCCCTGAACCTCGATTTGCTCAACGAGCAGTTTAATGCGCTCTTCCGTGGCGAGGAAGTGGAACTGCCGAAATACGATTTCCCTTCGGGCAAGAGTGTGAAGAGTGGAAAGAAGTTGAAGCTGGAGCCTAACAATGTTCTGGTGGTAGAGGGAATCCACGCCCTGAATCCGGAGCTTACGGCGCATGTTCCTGAAGAGCAGATTTTCCGTGTGTATGCTTCTGCGCTGACCACCATTCTGCTGGATAATCACAATTACATCCCTACAACGGATAACCGTCTGCTGCGCCGCATCATTCGCGACTATAAATATAGAGGTGTATCTGCCCAGGAAACCATCCGCCGCTGGCCATCGGTAAGAGCCGGAGAGAACAGGTGGATTTTCCCATTCCAGGAGAATGCCGATGCCATGCTGAATACGGCGATGCTCTATGAGTTGTCGGTTCTCAAGATGCAGGCAGAACCGTTGCTCCAGCAGGTGCCGGAGAATTGTGAGGAATTTGCTGAGGCTTACCGCCTGCTGAAGTTCCTGAAGTATTTCAAGGGAATACCTTATAATAATCTGCCACCAACCTCCCTCTTGCGAGAGTTCCTGGGTGGCAGCTCATTCCATTATTAGGTACTAGCGTTTTTTGCCTCACTATGGCACAATATTGCCCTCCGCCAGGGCAATATCTTGCCGTGGTGAGGCAAGATTCGTTATGTCGTGAAGGAGTTTTGAAGATAAGCGCTACTGCTTCATTTTCTTGCGTATTAAGCGCCACTCTCGCTTTTACTCTTCACTCTTCACATTCTGAGCATAAGTTACTGATATACAAATAGTATTGAGGGTGAAGAGTCAGGCTTCACTCTTCACTACTCTTCACCTCTCTTCACCCTGACTTTTTTTGAGGGCGAAATCATTTCAGAAACAACGTTTGGTCTTCAATGATGACCAGCTTCTGTCTTCAATGATGACCAGCTTCTGTCTTCAATGATGACCAGCTCCAGGCTTCAATGATGGCTGGGCTTACTGCGATAAGGTGAAGAGTGGTGAAGAGTAGTGAAGAGTGAAGTCTGACTCTTCACGAACTTAACGTGTTGATAGTTAAGAAATTAGCGCTAAAGTGTGAAGAGTGAAGAGTAAAAGCGAAAGTGGCTTTCTGTGCAGCCGTTTTCCGCTTTAGAGCTTGCTTCCGTAGCAGAGGTCTCCGGCGTCGCCGAAGCCAGGAATGATGTATTTGTGCTCGTTCAGTCCCTCATCGATGGATGCACACCAGATGGTTGTCTTGTCTTCAGGGAATGTCTTCTTTACATGCTCGATGCCTTCTGGAGAGGCAAGGACGCAGGCTACGTGGATGTGCTTAGGGGTTCCCTTGGTAAGGAGCGCCTTCATACCCATCTCCATGCTAATACCGGTGGCAAGCATCGGGTCAGCGATGATGAGCGTCTTGCCGGTAAGGTCTGGAGTAGCCAGATACTCGATATGAACCCCCACCTCGGTATGTTCCTTGTTGGTATATTCGCGATAGGCACTCACGAAAGCATTGCCGGAGTGGTCGAAGATATTGAGAAAACCCTCATGGAAAGGCAGGCCTGCACGGAAGATCGTACCGATGACAATCTTGTCGGTAGGGAAATTAACCTGGGCTACACCGAGCGGGGTAGTCACGTCTCTGTTCTCGTAATTGAGGGTCTTTGAAATCTCAAATGCCTCATACTCGCCGATTCTCTTGATGTTGTTGCGGAAGAGGAGTCGGTTCTTTTGATACTCGCAGTCGCGCATCTCAGCCAGATAGCGGTTGATGATGCAGTTATGCTCGCTCAGATTATTAATTTTCATAAGTCGTAGTATTTATATTCTTGTTATTTCAATTGATGTTTATTCCTGCTGAAATCATCTGTCAAGATGCAGCAAAAGTGTTGCAAAGATAAGGCAAAATCCGGAAACCGCAAAATGTTTTCCGTTATTTTTTCCATCCGGCTTCTTCTGGTGCCATCCATGGGCTTTTATGTGCCTTCTGAACCCCTATATATATAAATAGGTGGAAAATGAATTTGGATGAAGCAGATTTGCGGCGAATATTTGCAAAGTCAATATGGCAAATTATAGATGAATGGGTCGATTTTTTAATTCTTTAACCTAAAAAGGTTTTAAAAAGCAAGAATATTATCTAAGAATCTTTGCTATAAAACATATTTTTTGTAACTTTGCGGCGGTTTTAGGAAAAAAGGGTTTTTGAAATCCCATTTTGAATATTAGGATAAAGTTTCAGAAAGAAATATTTCACAACTTAAATACATTTAGAAAAAATGGCAAAGTTAGATTTGACAAAGTACGGCATTACTGGTGCTACAGTAATCGCTCACAATCCTTCTTACGAGCAGTTGTTCGAGGAGGAGACAAAGGCTGGTCTCGAGGGTTACGAGGTAGGTCAGCAGACAGAGTTAGGTGCAGTTAACGTTATGACAGGTATCTACACTGGTCGCTCACCTAAGGATAAGTACATCGTAATGGACGAGAACTCAAAGGACACTGTATGGTGGACTACTGATGAGTACAAGAACGATAACCACCCAATGTCTGAGCAGGTTTGGGGTACTGTTAAGGATCTCGCTGTTAAGGAGCTCTGCAACAAGAACCTCTATGTAGTAGATGGTTTCTGCGGTGCTAACAAGGATACACGTATGGCTGTTCGTTTCATCGTTGAGGTTGCTTGGCAGGCTCACTTCGTAACAAACATGTTCATCCGTCCTACAGCTGAGGAGCTTGAGGCATTCGAGCCAGACTTCGTTGTTTACAACGCTTCTAAGGCTAAGGTAGAGAACTACAAGGAACTCGGCTTGAACTCTGAGACTTGCGTTGCTTTCAACGTAACATCTAAGGAGCAGGTTATCATCAACACATGGTATGGTGGTGAGATGAAGAAGGGTATGTTCTCTATGATGAACTACTTCTTGCCATTGAAGGGTATGGCTTCTATGCACTGCTCTGCTAACTGCGATATGAACGGTGAGAATACAGCAATCTTCTTCGGTCTTTCTGGTACAGGTAAGACTACATTGTCTACAGACCCTAAGCGTAAGTTGATCGGTGACGATGAGCACGGATGGGATGACAATGGTGTATTCAACTTCGAAGGTGGTTGCTACG
>ENA-OQNN01001998-OQNN01001998.1-human-gut-metagenome-genome-assembly--contig:-NODE-1998-length-11554-cov-2.786558_pt1 | contig 11554 bp, 10 predicted proteins | sample MGYA00242624_ERZ504870 | MGnify/ENA primary metagenome ERZ504870 (study PRJEB26092, sample SAMD00036379) | human gut metagenome | host: Homo sapiens | study: EMG produced TPA metagenomics assembly of... | reverse complement strand
CAGGTATAAAGGACAAGATAGCACTTTTCTGTAATGTACCTAAGTCTCATGTACTTCAGAACTTAGATGTTGAGATTCTTTATGATGCACCTCTTGCGATGGAAGAAGAACATCTTGCACAGGTAGCATGTGAATGTTTACACCTTGACTGTCCAGAACCAGACCTTGATGAATGGAGAGCAATGTGCAAGGCCTGGAAGAATCCTACTAAGAAGGTAACTGTTGCATTAGTTGGTAAATATATCCAGCTTCATGACGCTTATATCAGTGTTGTAGAAGCATTAAAGCATGGGGGTGTATATAATTCATGTGATGTAACTATCAAATGGATTGATTCAGAAACTGTAACTCCTGAAACTGCTGATGAGCTTCTCTCTGACGTATCTGGCATATTAGTTCCAGGTGGATTCGGTGACAGAGGTACAGAAGGAAAGATTGAAGCTATCCGTTATGCCAGAGAACATAATATTCCATTCTTAGGATTGTGTCTGGGAATGCAGCTTTCAATTGTTGAATTTGCAAGAAATGTTATAGGCTATGACGACGCACACAGTGTTGAACTTAATCCTAACACAACTCACCCTGTTATACATCTTATGCCAGACCAGGAAGGCATTGATGATATCGGCGGTACATTAAGACTTGGTTCTTATCCTTGTGTACTTGATAAAACAAGCAAGGCTTATGAACTCTATGGCGAAGAGCTTATACATGAACGTCACAGACACAGATATGAAGTTAATAATGATTACAGAAAAGTTCTTACTGAGAATGGTATGATGCTTTCAGGAATATCTCCTGACGGAAGAATTGTTGAGATGATAGAATTAAAGAATCACCCATGGTTTATTGCCACACAGGCTCATCCAGAGTTAAAGTCAAGACCTAATCGTCCACATCCATTATTCAGAGGCTTCATAACAGCAGCACTTGAATATCAGAATAAAAACCATTAATTATATTATATATGCATAACAAAAAACATCACCTGACGAATCCGACTTTCGTATCAGGTGATGTTTTTTATTGCTTTTGCTTATAAAATTATTATTTATTAAGACCATTAAGAATCTTCTTAATTCTCTTAACTTCATCGTCTTCTAACTTCTGTGATTCACAAATAGAAGCAACCATATCAACAGCCTTTCCATTGAACCAGAAATCGGCTTCTTCCTTTAAAAGCTGTCTTCTATATTCTTCTTCTGAACGAAGTGGATGAATGAAAGCTGCCTTTCCTTTACGGTATGTATCAACAAATCTCTTGTCCTTCAACTTACCTACGAAAGTAACAACTGTTGTTCTTGCGTAATCCTTACCATAATCGTCTCTTAACTGATCAATAAGTTCCTGTACAGGAATATCCTGTGGTGCTTCCCATATAAGCTTCATAATTAATGCTTCACATGGACTTAATTCATTAAAATGATTTCTGCTCATAAACCCTCCTTAGGCTCTTCCATAGATATACATATTCTATATTATACTGCCATTATTAATATTTTTCAACTGTATAATGAATAGTCGGATATGGATTTCACAATTGTATTACCGATAAACTGAATCCATCAAATTCCTTTTCTACAATAGTGAAATTCTGGGGAAGTCCGCACATATATGCTTTCATTTTCCCTTTCTCTAATCTATAAACTATTTTGTCCAAAATGTCAAGCACACCTTGACCTGTAGCCTTGCCATAAGCCTCTTTTAATGTCCATATTCTGAAGAATCTTTGATCACTATCGCACTCTTTAATCCATTCTGCTTCAGATATGTCAAAGAAGCGTTTTGCCAGATTCTGTCTACCTTTGCGGGCTTTTTCAATATCAATTCCTACCGGTCTGTCGCCTATCACGCACGCTACATAATTAGACGAATGTGAAATATTGAAAAAAATTTCACGATTTGACAAAAAATAAGGTTTTCCTTGCGAATTATATGCTATTTCATAATTAAAGTACGGATTATTTGCTTCAATCACAGAAATAATATCCACCGTCTCATATAGAATTTCATCTGTATTATAATCCTTTTCTCCCGTTTTTATAGACCATTCTCCTACTGCATAATTAAGAAGTAGTCCTGCTGTCACAGTTTGCAGCTTATTTTCACGCATTTTCATCTTATCAGCCTTAACTCTCCTGTATTCTGGAATAAGCGAATAAGCCTTTTCATATAACTTTTCATCAGTTAATGAATCTGTCGTTGTCACAAATATCATCATAATCATTCACCATCTATACACTTATTGTCTGTGCATCTGCCATATAACGCTTTGAGAACACGAATACTATATCACCTGATTTAATAAGTGTCTCACCATTTCTTAAAACTTGTACGGCTTGCAACATCGCCCGCATATCCAATCTGGATAATGTCAAATATACGTTTTTTCTTATTATTCACCGTATCCCATCCTCCTACTTAAGCATATACCACGGAAGCAGCAATGCTCTTATATATTTTGCAAATGGCACATATGCCGTTATATTAATAAATACCGGACATAATATAAGACACGCTATAAGAAGCACCGGTATTATTGAAATCATTGCATTGGCTCTCCTTACAGGTATTGCCACAAGCCATGCAAATAAAGTAACTGCTATTACATACACAGCCATATGAAGTATATCTGCTGCCCCCTTAAGTTGTCCTGCCACCGCAAGTGTTAACATTGCTGATACTGCAAAAAGTACACATGATATGAATGCATACAACGGCTTTCCTGCCACACGGTACATACGAGGCAGTGTTATAAATGTTCCGGAATTCTTATCAAGATAATATTCCACGATTCCAAAAAGTCCGCCTATATATACAAGAATTATAAGTAATGCTCTTAACGGATACTCTCCTGTCTTATCTTCAAGCTGTGTCCCATTATCCTGTACACCATCTGGCACCTTAAAATCAATTCTGAATGTGTCATCTCCGGATATGTATTCCTCGTACACTTTTCTTATCTCTTCCTCTGCCTTTTCTGCATGCTTTTTAAATATGTCTACAGAATTAACATAATTAACTGCACCCTCCGGCGAGTACGCCTTAAACATAGCAGAAAAGAATATCTCATCAGTCATTGAACTGACAAAATCTGACCTGCATATAATAAGCTCTATAATATCTCTGTAGCTGCCACTGTCAAGCTTATCCTTAAGCCCTGTACCAACTACGTAGCCACACTCTGTTCTTTTATTCATTATATCCTGTTCAAGCTTTTCCTGCGATTCTGCTTCATAGAATTGAACTGAATAATCGCCATTCATAAGATAATCTCTTGTCATTATGGCAATTTTATCGTCATCTTCAAGCACTATTCCAACCCTTACAGCCCCCGCCTCCTTAAGAGACGCTGTATGCGTAATTATTAACGCTGCAACAGGCATTGCAATAAGCACCACGACAATCACAGGATTCTTTAACTGCCTTTTAACGAGCAGATACAGCCAGTATAACAATCTCTTCATTATCTGTCTCTCCTTATCTTAACCGCCAATGCCCCTGCCGCCTGAAATATAATTATCCACAAAACATTTGTAATAATGGTACTGATATCCACAGTTCCCTTGATTATCTGACCTGCAAGTGTGAATAATCCGTTAGTCGGAAGATACATTCCTATAGTTCTCACACCCGACGCAAGAAATGCTGATGAAACAATACATCCGGATGCATACATGCACACCATTCCAATGACAGATACTGTGATTACAGAATACACTGTGTCGTCTACAACTGAGAATATGCAGTTTATAAATGATAGTGCTGCATACACAAGCACCACAATTCCCAGTGTGGAAGCAATGAATTCTCCAACTGTCGAAACCGCCAGAACACCTGATATTGCAGGAATCCCCAGCCTCATTACATTAATTATAATAAAAAGCACTTCAAATATCATTATATACACAATGCCAACTCCTGCGGTTCTTGCAATTCCGGTATCAAATGCTGATATTCCCGCACCTTTAAGGCTCTTTGCAAGCGACCTGCTCTCCCCCTTCATATTGCCGGCACATGTTATTGTGCTAAGTAAAAGCAGCATCACAATTGCTGTGCATACATAGAACTGTACTGTACTCAAGCCTTCTTTAACCGATATATCCCTTGTCTTAAAGTATATGCTTCTGTTAAGTGCATACGAAAGATATATGTCATTAAGCTTATTCTCGTGTGTTCCACGCAGCCCCCTGTAATTCTTAAGCACACCATTGAACAAATCGTCAAATGTATATATCCCCGCTTCTGCAGTTGCAAGGTCAGAACCTCCTGCCCTCACCATCTCTCGGAATATCATCGAAGTATTATTAACTCCCTCTGACTGACACACAACCTCAACAGGTGTATTCTCGCCCGACATAATATCACTTATCATATTCTCCGGCACAATAATAGCCATAACATAATAATTATTTCTTAAACCATCTATAGCCTTCTGTCTGTCAGTATATTCAAATGTACAGACATTCTTAATTGTGTCTATCTCACTGACATAATTGAATGCCATCTTAATATATCGAAACTCCTTATTATCTGCCGAATCAGAGTTTTCTGTATCATCATAATCAGGATACACAACAGCAACCTTCATCCTCATGTCACTGTCCTGTGCCGTTGCAATGCCTACGCATGTACTTATTGCAATAACAAGCACTGCCGTCACTATCGTACCCAGAATTATCTTCGGTATAGATAAAAATGCGGATTTAATCTGCAATTTTAATAATTCCAGTTTCCTTCTCATCTAATCCCCCAATTAAATCTATCTGTGAATAATCTCTAAAAGTTCATTGCCTGTAACCGGATGGTCAAGTTCATTAAGCTTACCATTCTTTAAAAGGTACATTCTGTCAGCAAGCCTTAATTCACCTTCTTCGTGGCTTGTTATAATGACCGTACCTCCGCTTTTCGTGTAAGCAGACAGATAATTCATAATATCCTGTTTACACACAATATCCAGTGAAGCGCCCGGCTCATCTAATATAAGTACAGGTGGATTCTTAGCCAGTGCACAGCATATGCTTAAACGCTTCTTCATGCCTCCTGACAGCTTATCAACACGTTTGTCAAGATATTCTGACACTCCTAACACTGCAGGAACACCGCCCTTTAAGTCTGCGTCCATGTTTCTTCCTGTATCACAGTACCAGAATTTAAGATTATCCCTTGCCGACAGCTTCTCCATAAGTGGATTCTCCTGCGGCACAAAACCAATATATTTCTGAAACACCAACGCATCTGCAAATGCATCTGTGCCATCTATCTTAAGACTTCCTCCATCTGCCTTAAGACTTCCTGCCAGTATCTCCAGAAGAGTAGATTTGCCACAGCCGTTGGCACCGACTATGGCAATATACTCTCCGCTGGCAGCATGAAACGAAGCGCCGTTAAGCACTGTCGTTTTCCTGCCATATGATTTTCTAATATTCTCCGCCTCTATAAACATACATATATCTCCACATTAATTCTGGGCTGCTGTATCAAACTGGCTGTAATACAGCTTGTGATAGAATCCGTTCTTAGCCAGTAATTCTTCATGATTACCCTGCTCTATAATATGTCCGTCTTTCATAACAAGAATAACATCCGCAGACTGGATAGTTGAAAGTCTGTGGGCTACGATAAAGCTTGTTCTTCCCTCCATCAGCTTTGCAAATGCATTCTGTATCTTTATCTCTGTTCTTGTATCAATAGAAGATGTAGCCTCATCAAGAATAAGCATTGGCGGCTTTGCAAGCATAATTCTTGTTATACATAAAAGATGCTTCTGTCCCTGTGAAAGACTTCCGCCATCATCGCATATAACTGTGTAGAATCCATTAGACATTCTCTTGATGAATCCATATGAATGTGCTGCCTTTGCTGCGGCAATAATCTCTTCCTCTGTAGCATCCGGCTTACCCATAACAATATTCTCTCTTATAGTTCCTGACTTTAGCCATGTATCCTGAAGAACCATACCAAAGCCCTGTCTTAAAGACTTTCTGGTCATCTGTCTTATATCAGTTCCTGATACGTCAATGCTTCCGCTGTTAACATCATAAAATCTCATAAGAAGATTAATAACTGTTGTTTTTCCACAACCCGTAGGTCCGACAATCGCTATTCTCTGTCCCTTCTTGACATGAAGATTGAAGTTCTCAATAAGCTTCCTGTCAGGTACATAGGAAAAGCATACATCATTAAGATCAACTGTTCCGTCAACCTCTTCAACAATCCTGGCATCTTTAGCATCAGGAATCTCAGACTCTTCTTCAATAAGTTCAAATATTCTGGCTGCACATGCAAGAGCGTTCTGAAGCTCTGTGACAACGCCTGATATCTCGTTAAAAGGTTTAGTATACTGGTTGGCATAACTTAAGAAGCTTGATAACTGGCCAACTGTGATACCGCCATTGATAGCTGAAAATGCACCAACAATCGCAACGCTCGCATATACAAGGCTGTTTACGAATCTTGTTGACGGGTTAGTAATAGATGAGAAGAAGATTGCCTTTAAGGAATACTTCTGAAGTCTTTCATTAATCTCATCAAATTTTCTTACCGCCTCATCTTCATAGCCGTAAGCCTTAACTACCTTCTGTCCACCAATCATTTCATCAATAAGTGCTGTCTGCTCACCTCTTGTCTCAGACTGAAGTTTGAACATGCTGAAGGTCTTCCTGGCAATAAAGCTTGCAACTATAAATGAAAGTGGCGTGATAACAACAACTGCAAGTGTAATCTTAGCATTAATTGTAATCATGAATATAAGTGTTCCAAGTATAGTCATGACACCTGTAAAGAACTGTGTGAATCCCATAAGCAGACCATCTGCAAACTGGTCAACATCAGCAATTACACGACTCACAATCTCACCATATGAATGTCCGTCAATGTATTTTAGTGGAAGAACCTGAATTTTCTCTATAGCCTCATTTCTAATGTCTCTGGTTACTTCATATGTGATTCTGTTGTTACATATGTTCATAAGCCACTGTGAAAGTGCTGTAATTCCAACAAATATACCAATTCTTATAAGTATATTCACAATCTTTGCAAAATCCACATTATCCACACCGATAATGCAGTCAATTCCACGTCCGACAAGGATTGGCACATAAAGTGTTGTTGCAACTGTTACTGCCGCCATAATAAGCGATAATATTATGAAAAAGCTGTGCTTCTTAATTCTTTTAAGGAGTTTTACAAATGTTGATTTATTCTTCTTCATTATGCTACACCCCCTTCTGAATCTGCTTTCTTAAACTGTGATTCATATATCTCCTTATAAACCTCACAATTTGCAAGAAGCTCGTCATGTGTTCCCATTCCTGCAACCTGTCCGTCATCTAATACGATAATGAGATCAGCATACATAAGTGATGCCGCTCTCTGTGAAACTATGAACACTGTAGGAGAATTGTTCATTCCCCTTATAGCTTTTCTAAGTGCTGCATCAGTTGCAAAATCAAGGGCTGATGCACTGTCGTCGAGAATAAGCACATCCGGCTTTCTTACGATTGCTCTTGCAATTGTAAGTCTCTGTCTCTGTCCTCCTGAAAGGTTCTTTCCACCCTGTTCAATAGGATAGTCAAGACGGCCTTCCTTAGAATCTACGAATTCCTTAGACTGTGAAATCTCAAGTGCTTCATCTATCTGCTCATCAGTAGCACCCTTCTTTCCCATCCACATATTCTCTCTTATAGTACCTTTAAAAAGTACTGCTTTCTGCATAACGATACCGACTTTATTTCTTAAGGTTTCTATATCGTACTCTTTAACATTGACACCATCGACAATTACTTCACCCTGTGTAGCGTCATACAGTCTCGGGATAAGATTAACAAGACTTGATTTACCTGAACCTGTACCGCCGATAACACCGATTGTCTGGCCTTTCATAGCCTTGAAATTAATTCCTTCAACTGAAGGTGCACCTGAACCGCTGTAGGTAAGTGAAACATTTTTAAATTCAACGCTCGGTGTCTCTTCTTTAGCATCTACATTCTTAACATCACCATCTGACATTCCTGATTTTACCTCGAATACAGACTCGATTCTGCCTGCACATGCAAGTGCTTTAGTTATTGTAATGATAAGATTAGCAAGCTTGATAAGCTCAACTAATATCTGTGACATATAATTGTAAAGTGCAACAACCTGTCCCTGTGTAAGCGCACCAGCGTTAACTCTTACTCCGCCAATCCAGATAAGTGCAATTATTGATACATTTACAACAACATAAGTAAGCGGATTCATAAGTCCTGATATCTTACCAACGAATTTCTGCAATCTGTTAAGGCTTTCGTTATCGTTTTTGAAACGCTTAACCTCATCCTGTTCCTTATTGAATGCCCTGATAACTCTCACACCGGTAAGGTTCTCTCTTGTTATTCCAAGAATCTTATCAAGTCCTGACTGTACATTCTTGTACATAGGCCTTGTTGCAAGCATGATACCGAATACGATAAGTGCAAGTACCGGGATTGCCGCAACGAATACAAGTGCTGCCTTCACATCAATAGTGAATGCCATAATCATCGCACCAAATACGATAAATGGTGAACGAAGGAACAGTCGCAGTACCATGTTAATACCATTCTGTACCTGGTTAATATCACTTGTCATTCTTGTTACAAGTGTCGATGTACCAAGTGTATCCATCTCTGTGAATGAGAATGTCTGGATATGTGCAAATAAACTGTGTCTCATTCCGGTTGCTGCTCCAACTGCAGCCTTGGCACTGAAATACTGTGCTGTTATGGCACATACAAGTCCTATGATTGCAAGCAGTATAAGCATAAGACACATCTGCATAATGTATCCCTTATCCGCATTAACAATACCCTTATCGATAACTGATGATACTACCAGCGGCACAAACAGCTCAAATATTGCTTCGAGCATCTTAAAAAGCGGTGCCAGAACACATTCCTTCTTGTAATCCTTAAGGAATCTCATAATCATTTTCATAAGAAAACTTCCTCCGTTAATTCAGTGACACTAAAGCATCCATAAGAAACTCATACGAATAGCATCTCTTAGTGCCAAAATATTCTCTATAAACTTCATAATTGTAATATGAATGTTCAAACTGTCTTGAATACAAATGTGCTATATCCACGCGCATTGTAAAATCAGGCATACATCCGGACGCATGATTAGCTGCTGCCATAATGTCCACTGCAAGTATGCCAATAACTGCATTCTTGGCTTTAAGCAGCACATCATAATCATTGACTGCATCAAGCATATATCTATATACATAGTACATTGCAAGCTGCTCATATTCATGTGCAAATGCTTCGCTTCCCGCATGGTAATCTTTCATTGCCGCTACAAGCTCAGAATCATCCGCCAGCCCGTCAAGGAACTGTCTTACTCTTGCCACATGAATATTCCAGTCGGGATTGATTACCTCCATTCCTTTAAAATCGTCAAAGAAATGCCGCAGTCCCTTTATAAGCCTTGTGCCATATGATTTGTGCACCTCAGGCTTTGACTTAACTATATCTCCGTCCTGCAGCTTATCAGGTAACACTGTGTCCCTGCTTTTTAGCTTGTCAAGCAGTTTCTCTCTGTAATCAGGTCCACAAAACCTTTTTGCAACACCAGCTATAAGCTCGTCCCTTTCAGCGTCAAGATGCTTCTGGATACGCTTTGCATAATTAAGATAGAGCATCAGTCTCTCAAATATACTTATATCCCTGTCTGATATTATTCCAAATGCCACTATTCTTGCCTGCCGAAGATGCATATATGTATATGCATCTATATCATTAGGCTCCAGAGTAAGGCTGTTATCCTCAACCGTATCAAATGTAAGTTCATCTTTATATGAAAACATCAGCTCACCAGCCGTCTTACACGAGGGTGCTATGCCAATCTCTCTTATATTGCCATAATCATTAATAAATCTTGGAAACTCTGCACATGTTTCACACAGCTTATCCTCTCCAAGTTCTATATATAAATCGCACAGATTATCATCATTAAGAAAAGGACATCGTCCTCCTTCTTTCAGTGTAAATGTACATTCTCCGTCCTGGGATGGTACCATTACACTCTTCAGGCGCTTTCCAAAAGCGCCTTTAACTGTTTTATAATATTTGTAAGAATTCTTATCAACATCGACATCCCACCCGGCACAGCATGTATCTGTACAGGCTCCTGCAATGCATCGGAAATCTTTATAATAATGTGGTGTCATTACTTTCATTTTATTATCTCCCGCATATAAACCGGCATATTAAGCGCATCTGTTAACTGCGCAAAAATTGTCTGCCACACCTTATTAGTGCAGCAGACACATTTACATGTACATATTATTATAATTACTGTTCTTTTTCTTGTCCACAATATACTTATACACTGTGACACACGCAAGAATAATCATAAGTCCCTCTGCTACCATGTATGTATAGAACAGATATGGCTGTCTTAACGCTGACACAAGAAGTGGTGAACTCATTGCAAAATCATACATTCCAGCATCGCCTATATACTTAGACATAACAACTGTACTCATGATTGTTATATTAGGAAAAGACATATTGCCAAGCACAAGTGCCACAACCAGCACAGCATTGCGTATTAAGAAAAATGTCCTGCTCACCTTAGCTTTACTAAGACAGCTCATAACAATGCCTCCTATTATACATACAAGAAATAAAAGAAACATCATATACATCTCAGAAGCTGCAATTGCAGATACTTCCGTTGCCGCAGTCTCATATCCTGTAAGCAGTGCAAAGAACCCAAATATAGAGCGGCCTCCCATAATACATGCCGCCACAACAAATAATAATAGTAATAAATTCCTTCTGTTTAACTTCCTGTTATCCATAATTCCTCCATTTGTATTATTATCGCAATTCTGGAGGAAGATTTCAAGTAATTTATATGAACTTGCTGCGCCACTTAATTGCCTCATCCCTATACGCAATTGCTGTCTCCATAAGCTCATTGTATTGCGCCTTCGCACTTTCTATTGTTGCCTCAAGCTGCGCAATTACCTGCTTAGACTGCGCCTGTTGCTGCATATATGTATTAAGCTGTATCTCATATTCATGAATTTTTTCTTCATTTTGTTTCAGGCTGCCTGTGTCCTGACACGGTATGAATTTTCCATCTGCCGTAATCTCATAGAAATTATCTACATATAAAAATGCTCTTCCCTGCATTCCAAACACTTCATACATATCAACATTTTCACAATCCACAGGAATATTTAGACTGTCACCTTCTTCCAGTGGGCAGACAGCCCTCAGCGACAGTCTGTCCGTAAGCGGGTTTGTCACCATATAAAACAGCAATAACCTGTCTTTATTTACTACAAGCTGTGGACAGTGCATATCTGGGTTCTCGCTGCTTTTCACACGAAAAAGTGCTTCGTTGTTCATCACATTTTTAACAAGAATATCTCCGTTCTGGTTCTGATATGCATAATATATTGTGTCTCCCAGCACCACATCTGAAAGTCCGTCCAGAAAGTCTGACGCAAGCATTATCGGGCGCTCTATACCGTCTATGTACGCCGTTCTCAAAAATATATATCGTGGTATGCTATAGA